>Ga0210409_10001863_pt1 | contig 26490 bp, 26 predicted proteins | sample IncBWH17MmetaG_FD_161649 | JGI IMG/M metagenome (GOLD analysis project Ga0210409, IMG submission 161649) | Forest soil microbial communities from Barre Woods Harvard Forest LTER site, Petersham, Massachusetts, United States - Inc-BW-H-17-M | ecosystem: Environmental > Terrestrial > Soil >...
GCCGTGGTTGCAAACGCTTATTGCGCCAGCCGCCACTTCGTCGCTGCCGACAGCGAACCTCCCGACTTGCTCATCTCCTCCGCCAGAGCCGCATAATCCGCAGGCGATGTCACCACCGCAACATCCTGGAAATTCTTCGCCGCCGACCGGATCATCGATGGTCCGCCGATATCAATGTTCTCGATCAATTCGTCGAAGTGCACGCCGGTCTTGGCCGCCGTTTTCTCAAAGGCGTACAAGTTCACCACCACCATGTCGATCGGCTCAATACCATGTTCAGCGACCGCCGACCGGTGCGCGGCATTTTCCCGCCGGTGCAGAATTCCTCCGTGCACCTTGGGATGCAGTGTCTTCACGCGCCCGTCGAGCATCTCGGGGAAACCCGTGAGGGCGGAGATATCCTTCACGCCGATCCCGGAATCGCGCAGCAGCTTGGCCGTGCCCCCGGTTGAAATCAGTTCGACCCCCAATTTTTCAAGTTGCTTTGCAAACTCGACCAGGCCGGTCTTATCGGTCACACTCAGAATGGCCCGCTGAATTTTCGCCATGGAACGCCTCGCTGCAAGAAGGGATGAATGCCGCAGGTAGGAGCGACCTAAAATTGTACAGCAGGCGCCGGGTTCGAGTCGTCAGGCATCGGCCTCGCGAGTCAAGAGTTTTCGCTTGGAGTGCGCATAGGGATGGTCTGCATTGCTGAGGGTATAAGTTGGGCTGACGCCCGGCGACTGACGACTAAAGGCGGATCTTCGCTGAGGGCCGACGGCTGAAGCCTGGCGACTAAGTTTTCGCCTTCGCCTTCAACTTCACGTGGCCGTCTTTCAATTCCACTGAGTATTCGACTACCTCGCAGCCATATTGCTTGCGTATCTGCGAGGTCTTGGTCTTCACAAAATTGGTGAACGAGTCGAGATTGCCGCTGACTGCCTCCCCGGATTTCTTCTTGGCGGCGACGAGCGCATTGTAGAGCCGCTCGACCTGTTCAGTCTGCGCGCTGGCGTCGGAACACTCTAACGTGAACGAGCGTGGTTCTCTCGCCGCAGTGCTCAAGCCATACGCTTGATGCTGCGGTGCGTGTTCCGCTTCGGAGACGCGCACGCCTTGTACGGAGAGCAACGCATCCTGCGGCCGGCGATAGCCTTCCTCGCGGATCCGGCTCTTTTTGCGCCACAAGTCGCTGTAGATCGCGTAACGCTGCGCCATTTCGTTGTAGCGGAAGCGCTGCGAGAAGTTCATGCGGGTGCCATCGGAATGTTTCCTCAGCAGCGCGACAACCTTCCATTCCAGGTCCGCAGGCGGGCGTTTGGTAGGGTTATTGAAAAAAACCTCGTATTCGATCTTCAGACGACGAAGCAGCGAGTCGAGGTGTGTCAACTCCTCATCAATGGTCACAGGGGACGCCTCACCTGCGATCAGTTTAGGGACACCCCGAACTTTCGGGCAGATATCCGCCGCTCACTGAAGGCGTAGAACGAAAGTAATGAAAGAGCGTTTAGCTCGTAGCCAATAGCTTTTTGGCCGGAACCTGCTATCGCCTGCCGTATCAATAAGAAGGGTGTTGGTCGCATGCCGACGCCGGTTCACGGCAATTCGACGACCATAGAGCCTAGATTTTGGCTGCGGGCGAGAAGCAAAAAAAACCGAAGGCACCGTAACTTCTCTCATCTTCGATTCCCATGTTGTGGTCGGTCGAAAAAGTGAAGACTAGGCTAGAAGCTATGAGCCAGAAGAGAAAAGCCTATCTCGCCGCACTCGTCGCCATCTTCTTGACCATGGCGAGCACGAGTTTACGATCGCTGTCATTGAGGCTGGTCGAATACCGCCGAATCTGGCTCAGGAAGCGCACTTCGTCATCGGAAAGTTGCGGCAATCCTTTGGATCCGTTGCTGTGGTTGGAATCAGAGAAGAATTGCGACAGTGGTAACTCCATCGCTCCGGCGATTTTCGCAAGCGTATCGAGCGAGGGAATCGTGTGGCCGTTTTCAACCCGGGAAAGGTAGCAGCGCAAGAGGCCGGTGCGCTTTTCAATGTCGCCCTGGGACATCCCTTTTTGTAGGCGATAGTTTCGAATGGTCTCGCCGATGTTCATAAAGAGCTAAATTCCCGTCCAGGTCCGACAGAAGTTGGACTGCATAGTAACTAGAGGAACACTGTCTGGCAAGTGGAAATTCGTTCTAGCCGAAAACCTTTTTCAATAGATGCTTGTGACGCTCTCGCTGAAGTGAAGCGGCAATATTCACCTCCACCCCGATCCATTCGCAGCCTCAAAATCATCCTCCCTCCTACAGACTCAGGAGGATTCAGTGCGGACCATCTCGTGCGGCCTGCAATTCGTCTATGATGCTCCACAGAGGATTTCGCCGGGCTTTGCACAATCTCTGCATGCCTCTGGATCCACTCGCCTACTTCGCATTTTTGACGCGCTTTTCGCGCTGATTGAGAGGATTTCTTCCATGGCTGAAAAAACGCAAGTCGCATTATGGGTCCGCCTCGAGGCCAAACCAGGAAAAGAAAAGGAAGTTGCGGATTTCCTGCGCTCGGGCCTCGCTCTCGTACAACAGGAACCCGCGACAGTCGCGTGGTTCGGAGTGCAACTCGGCCCCTCCACCTTTGGCATCTTCGATGCCTTCCCCAACGAGGCCGGACGACAGGCTCATCTAACCGGCGGAGTTGCCACCGCTCTGATGGCAAGCGCCTCAGAACTACTCGCCAAGCCTCCTGAGATTCATAAGCTCGACGTGCTGGCTTCCAAGCTCCCTGAACAAGCCGGGCAGAAAGCCGCGTAAACGTTGAACTGCCTCTGCCATAGAGAAGGCCAGCGCTCCCTCTGGCCTTTTGAATCTTCCCGTTTTCCCGGCTTCAAGACTTCTTCAGTGTTTCGTTAAAAAACTTCACCGTGCGCTGCCACGCGTCCGCAGCATCGGCCGCGCGGTAGCCGTTTTTGTTGGTGGGGTTTTCAAATGCATGCCCGGCATCGGGATAGATTTTGATATCGGCCCGCTTGCCGGCCTGCTTCAAGGCCGCCTCGAAGGTCTTTACATCGTCGGGTGTAATCCCCTTGTCCTGCCCGCCGAAATTTCCCAGGATCGCGGCATGGATCCTCTGTATCGCGGCCGGATCGGTGGCGAGGTGCCCGTAATTGATGACCGTCGCAGCCAAGGTGGGCTCCTGTAAGGCCACATCGAGCGAATAGCCGCCTCCCATGCACCATCCGATCGATCCGATCCGATCTTTCCTGATGTTGGGCTGTGACTTCAGAAATTCGACCGCGGCATGCAGATCGCGCAACGCCCGATCTTCCGGAACGCCACGGGCCAACTCGTGCGCTGTATCGGAATTGTCCGCGACCTTGCCGCGATACAGGTCAATCGCCAGCACTGCGTAACCCTGATCCGCGAGCTTCGACGCCTGCTGCTTCACCCAATCGTTCAGCCCCCACCATTCATGTATCGCGACAATCGCAGGAAATGGCCCTTTGCCGACCGGCATGTACAGAAGGCCCTTCACGGTCTCATCCCCGCTCTTGTACGTAACCTCGTTCGCAGTCGCGGAAAAAGCGCATGCCGACAGAACCAAACAGCCCAGGGCCGAAAACGCTACTCGCTTCATCATCCTTCTCATCGAATCCTCTTTTTCCTCTTCCCCGCCAAAAACGTTCACTTCGCATCGCCGAATGTGTAATCGAATTCGTACGAATGCCGCCCCTCATCGATCTTGATGGTCATCATGCCCGTGATGCCGACGAGTTGATCCGTTCCCGAGTCCGGTATAACGCTGATACTCAGTTGCGGATTCCCCCGATTCATGACGCCGTTATGTTGCAGCGTGAAACTGCCTTTCCGTCCTTGCAGCATGCCGCTTACTCGCTCGATCGCCACATACCCCGCCGAGCCTTTGCTATCTCCCTGCGCGCTCAACATTTCTCCCTTGCTCACACCTTCCAGATCCCCGTGAAACTGCTTATCGAGCGACATCCTTCCGATGCCTGCGTCCTTATCAACCACCGGTTGCGGCATCAGTTTGACCTCAAACGTTCCGCTTGCATGGCCTGTCACGGCTGTCTCCTTCTGCCTCGTTCCGGATTCGCTCGATGCGCCCTGTCCTGCGATTCTTCCCGCCCAGCACAAGACAATGACTGCAACCACTGACGCCGCTACTGCGGATCGATTTCTCATGGCTACTTCCTTTGCCCCTCGTCCAGGTTCACTTCCATGTACAATGCGCCCGCGATCGGATTCGTGCGATACGGCGCAATTTCCCGGAACCCCATTCGCCGGTACATCGCGACGGCATCTTTCATGACCGGCTCAACCGTATCCAGGCGCAACGTCGAATAGCCGATGGCCCGCGCCTCCGCCAAAATCCTTTCTGCCAATGCCTTTCCGAGGCCCTTGCCCCGAAATGCCGGACGCAGGTACAACCGCTTCATCTCGCACACGCTGGCATCCAGTTTGTGCAGCGCAACGCAACCCGCAACCTGCTCCTCATATTCGGCGAGGAACAGCCTTCCTTCAGGCGGCGCGTAATCCCCCGGCAAGCCCGCGAGTTCCTGATCAAAACCCTGAAAGCAGAGGCTGAAGCCCAGCGACTTCTCGTACTCGAGGAACAACTCGCGAATTCGCTCGATCTGCTCCGGCGATCCAACCTGCGCGATGGAAAGTCCTGCAATTATTCGCGACGGATCGGTCAATCCTGACGGGTCAGTCATAACATCGCTTATCCCATCAACATCCCGCCGTTGATATTCAGAACGTGCCCGGTGATGTACGACGCCTCGTCCGATGCCAGAAACCGCACCGCCCCAGCCACATCGTCCGGCGTTCCGATTCGTCCCAGCGGAACCAACTTCAAGCCGGCCTCTTTCAGCTCGGCGGGCAATACGTCCGTCATCGCCGTTGCGATGAACCCGGGTGCCACCGCGTTGCATGTAATGTTGCGCGTACCCACCTCGCGGGCGATCGCCATCGTGAGCCCGATCAGACCCGCCTTCGACGCCGCATAGTTCGCCTGACCCGCTTGCCCCATCTGACCGAAAATGCTCGTGACGTTGATAATCCGCCCCCAGCGCTGTTTCAGCATCGATCCGATCACCTGCTGAGTACACAAATACGCCGACGTGAGATTCGTATTGATCACCGCATCCCAGTCCGCGCGTTTCATGCGCATCACCAATTGATCGCGCGTGATGCCGGCATTGTTCACCAGGATGTCGATCTTCCCGAATTGCGCGATCACCGTCTTCACTGTCGAATTGATTTGTTCCTCGTCGCCTACATCCAGCACGAAGGCTGCCGCCCTCCCACCCCGGTCGGTGATCTTCGCGACAAGCTCATTCAATTTTTCCTGATTGCGCGCCGCGGCTGCCACGGCCACTCCGGCTTCGGCAAGCTTCAGCACACAAGCGTGACCGATGCCTTGTGACGCACCCGTGACCAGCGCCACGCGTCCCGAAAGAGTCATTGCAGAGCTCCTGAACACAGATAGAAACGGTACGTAAAGAATTGGAAATTATACGCGTTGCGATCGTCTCTGTTGGCGAGCGCGCCCAGAACGTGGCCAGCCCTGCTGGCGCAGGCATCCCTTTCGCTCATAGCAAAATCGATGTAATACTAGCGTTTTCATTCAGGAGGTCTCGTGCGATCCAGCTTCGCAGCGCTGTGTCTCGCCCTCTGCACCCTCGCAAATGTTCAGCCCGCGATTGCACAACCGGCCCTCCTGCAGCCATCGCCCGCACTGCCAGTACCGCAAGCGCAGTCAGCGACCACCACCGGCGACCATCCCTGGTGGAAGCACGCCGTTATCTATGAAATCTATCCTCGCAGTTTCCAGGACTCCAACAACGACGGCATCGGCGACATCAAGGGTATCCAGAGCCGTCTACCCTACCTCAAAGATTTGGGCATCGACGCGATCTGGATCACGCCCATGTATCCCTCGCCGCAAGTCGACTTCGGCTACGACATCGCTGACTACGAAACCATCGACCCGCAATACGGCACCATGCAGGACTTCGACGCGCTGATGAAGGAAGCGAAAAGCCGGGGCATTCGCGTCATCATGGATGTGGTTCTCAATCACACCTCCGATCAGCATCCCTGGTTCAAGGAGTCCCGATCGTCACGAAATAATCCCAAGCGCGACTGGTACATCTGGCGGGACGGCAAGAATGGTGGGCCTCCCAACAACTGGCAGTCCTGGTTCGGTCACTCTGCATGGACCCTCGACTCCGCGACGGGCCAGTACTATTACCATTACTTCTACGTGCAGCAGCCCGACCTCAACTGGCGCAATCCGGAAGTGCGCAAAGCCATGTACGACATCATGCGCTTCTGGCTCGACAAAGGCGTCTCCGGCTTTCGTCTCGATGCGGTCTCCCGTCTTTTCGAAGACCCCAACCTGCACGACGACCCGATCCTTCCCGGCTACAACGCCTTCGGCGACCGCAACATTCAGCACAAGTTCACCGACGATCTTCCCGAAATCCACGACGTCTTTCGCGAGATCCGCCAGCTCGCCAATCGCTATCCCGATCATCCGGTTCTTCTCTCGGAAGCGGACGAGCCCACCATTGGCGAGCTCAGCAAGATGTACGGCGCGCACGACGACGAAATCCAATTGCCCATGGATTTCCAGATCGCCGATGTCAACGAACTCTCCGCGCTGAAGTTCCGCAAGCTGTTTGCTGAGGTCGAGAACAATCCCGCAAATGGCTGGCCCGAATACTTCTTCAGCAATCACGACCAGGCACGGCAATGGGATCGTTATGGCGACGGGAAGCACAATGATCAGATCGCCAAACTGATGGCCATGCTGGAGCTTCTTCCGCGCGCTACTCCGCAGATGTACTACGGTGAAGAAATCGGCATGCGCAACACCGATCCACAGCGCAAAGAAGATGTCCGTGATCCCGTCGGCATCACCGGCTGGCCCAAAGACAAGGGCCGGGACGGCGAACGAACCCCAATGCAGTGGACGCCGGCCTCTCCCAACGCGGGCTTCACCTCACCCGACGTGAAGCCCTGGCTCCCCGTACCGCCCAGCGCTCGCACGGTCAATGTCGAGACGGAATCTGCCGAACCAAACAGTCTTCTGAACTTTTACAAGGCTCTCTTGAAGCTTCGTCACACCGAGCCGGCGTTGCTCTCGGGCGATTACGTGACCCTCAACCCGGACGATCTCCATGTCTTCAGTTTCCTGCGCCGCCCGCCGTCAAATGGGCGCAGTGTGCTCGTCGCCCTCAACATGAGCGCTCAGAAGCAGACCGTGAAATTCGATCTGCAGCCTCAGAACATCTCAGCCAAAACTGCTTCCGTGCTTCAAAGCAGCTTCCAAGCCGGCTCTAAGTTGGATTTGGGTGCGATCACTCTACCGCCCTTTGGAGCGATTGTTCTGGGCGTGGATTGAACGTCTCGGGACGTCCGGGCCTTGCTGAGGACGGGTGCCTGCGAGCTTCTGCAACGCGTGCTGGATCCCAACCACTGTGAACGCGACCGGCAAATGAGATAGTCGGGAGACTTCCCTAGCCGCCGCGGCGGAGTCAGAAGAGATTCTCGGCTCCCTCATCGCTTTCATGCTTATTCTGAAAATGGCTGCTTTCCGCGGGTGGCGTCTCATCCCCATTGCGTTTACGGCCATCGAAGGCGCGCGTCAGCTGTTCAGCCAGATCCAGCAATTTCGAAGGGTCGTTTTCCCGCGTCATCTCATCCGCGATTTCCCGCCAATGTCGTCCCGTCCGATCCCCATTGGAATCCTTCATAACGCTCCACCTCGCATTCATTGATCGCAACCGTCAGTTCATCACTGATGTTCTTTCACCAATATCGAGACTGTGCAGTGCATCAAAAACGAGGAAGTCATGCTCGTCAAGCCGGGGATTTCCCTAATTCTGCAAACGCTGTTGCCGAACGCGCCCCCGGCAGCAACAACTCTTGAGGGAACACTAAGTTCTATTCCGGTAAAAAACACTTACAGATCACAAAAAAGCTGGAGCGACATCTACAACCCCGGTCGTCGATCCCGCGAAAGGGATTCAACGATTATTTTTCGCTCTTCGGGCGTGTGGCATCTTTTTCAGCTTCCACCGTGACCTCCACCTCGGCGCCCTCTTTCAGCCGTACTTGCTTGCCGTCTTCGTCCTTCAATTCATTTTCGATTCGGATCTCCTTGTACAACGTATCGGCTCCTTCCACGGAGATCTGCGCTTTCTCGGGTTCGCTGGGAAGCGGTGACTCGATCACCTTTTCAACTCTCCCGGGCAGGGTCACGTTCGGCCGGTCTGCCGTGCGAGGCTTGTCTGTCATGTAAGTCTCCCTTCATCCTGAGGGCGGTCTCTCAAGGTTTCTCTTCAACGCCTCGAGAAAATCAGCAGACACCTCACGGATTTTCTTGAGTCGCTCTTCTTCTTGCCGCAACTCTTCTTTCCCAAGTCCCCCGAAGGTTTCTTTCTGCAAGGTCTCAACCTGCTCCTGCATGAGGTGGTTGAGCTCGCGACGCAGATCCTCGATCCTTCGACCCGACATATAGATGCTCTCGTTCGCGAACCCAGCACGATACTTTCATTGCGATCAACGAGGGAGTCGGGTCGATGCTGTAGAAATCGGGGCTCTGCCCCTGATCTCGGAAGGGCAGACTGAGGTGTCTCGTGCCATTCGAGCGCGCGGTTACTTGGAGGACTCTCTTCGTTTCTTCGCGGCCTGTGCGCGCTCTGGCCGCTAAGTCTTCTCTACTTTTTTCTGCCCGGCTCTTCGCAATGGCCAGATCAGCACGTCTAATCGCCGCGCGAAATGTAACCGCGGAGGACACTCCGGCAAGACGATTCCCACCGCCGCTGCCATGCTGTTGAACTCGATCTCGGCCTGCGCATCCTGCAGAGGCCAGGGCTCATGATGAATGTCTCCGCGATACACCACACCTGAATGCACGGTGTAGAGACAATAGCGCTCTGTCAGCCAATGAGCCAGTCTTCCAGGCTGCCGCAGTTCCACCGGCGCAATCGGCCGATATTGACCCCGAAATTCCGCCGGCGTCTCCAGTCGCCGCGAGAGATAAGAAATGCTCTCTCCGTTTCTCTCCGCCTGCATTCGCGCGTAGAAATACGGCAGGTGATAAAACGCTCGTGCCGCCCATACCGCCAGTCGGCTCGCTGCATCCAGACTGAAGAAATAAACTCCCGCTTTCCCGCCGTACGTCACGTAGGTTCGGACATTCAGTTCGGGAAATCGCGAGGCGCCGGGAATTCCGGCAAGTCCGCGGCCGCGCACACCACTCATCCAGAAGGGAACGACTCCCAGCCAGCAGCTTCCATCCCAGGCGTCCAACTCAAGCTGGGCTGGCACGAGCGCCCGCATGGCCTGCACCGGAACCGGCCAATGGGCGAAGAGAAGGTCATGCCACGTCTGCCCCATCACCCATGGTCCGACAGGCAAAGGCCACGGACGATGCGCCTCCGACCGCAAAGCGGGATGCATGCGCCAATTGTAGAGGGATCGAGAAACTTACGAGGACAAAGACAAGAGTGCGTGACACTTAGAGCGTGGCCTAGGACGCACACCCAACCAGTACCCTCTAACGCCGAATATCGACCACCGAAAGCCGGTTCCTACAGCGCTGGCACTTGCCGTGCCGTCTGCGTCGAGGTCGCCGGAACGGGCTGGTAATCGCGGTGGACGATGTCCACAATCGTGCGTCCTACAATGCGCGCCTTCGCTTCCGAATGGAAATGAACCGGAAGCGTAAAAGACTGCACGTCGGCGTAGTCCTGAACAAACTCAATGTGCTTCACGAAAAACGAGGGAGACTTCACTACGTTCCCTTCCACTCGCACCAGTTCACCGGTTTGTGCGTCGAGGTACACGCGTCCCTTGAAAAGCCCCGCATGTCTTTTGTGAGGTTTTACCTGATACACATGCACCAGCCGATCCTGCACGCGGTTTGCGCCCTTGTAGCTGAATTTGTAGTTGGCCGGGCTGATCGCGGTCTCGGCGGGATCATCCTTCTGCACGTGATCCACCTCCGACTGCAACAATCGCGTGATCACGTTGCTTTTTACGAATCCGTCGCCGGTGAAGTGTACCGGCGTAAATTGCAGCGTGTGGGGCGCCTCGAACTTCCGTTGCAGCTCGAACTCCCCACTCTGCGATGTGTCAGGCAGTTCGGCGTGGATTACGGTGACTGCCGAGTACGACGCCAAGCCATAGGCCTGTTGTTCGGTTCGGTGCAGGTAGGTGGCCAACGCCAGCTCTGGCGACATGATCGGCAGAGCTGCATTCGAGCCCAGGGTAACGGTGGAGCCGTTGTCGATCGGTATGAGGGGATCGCGGGCTGAAGTCTCTTCAGGTGACACACTCGCGCCGCCCGCGGAAAGCATCCCCTGTGCAAAACCCGTTCCCGGCAGACACATCCCCAGGAGGAAGACTATGAGAGCTAGACGTTTCATTCAGTATGAACGATAACTACTTCATATATGATTCAGGATTTCGCCAGAAGTAGCAAAAAGTGAACTAGGGCCTGATTTCGTACGATTTCACAAATCGTTTTGTTGAATCCCGGGCGCTACCCCATGGCCGCCCGATGTCACCAGATAATAACCTGTCCGGCGTCGAAATCTCCAGTTTCGCCCGAGATGATCGTCGCATTGCACATCCGCCGTCACCCAGATAACATTTCCAACACTCCCATGTCTGAAGTGATGACGAAGCCTCAGCCCATCTTCAAAAAGCCTTCTTCCCAGGATTCCCCTGCCGTCGAGGTATTTGCCGTTTATGGCGTAGAGCCCGAAATCCAGGCCTATGCCATGGCCAAGTACTCGCGCTCGGCACTCTCCATGAAAGAGTCGCTCAAGGAAATAACCACCCAGAAGGCGGAAAAATTCCTCAACACCTTCTACTTTCAGTACGGCCACCGCTCCATCGCGGATCTGGCGCACATTGCATTGGCCGTCGAAAAGCTCTCGATTCTGGCCGCAATCGCCGTGGCCGACGAACAGCGTTGGGACGGCCAGGAGCGCTCCACCCGATACCAGGACTTCCGCAAGAGCGGCTACTACGTGCCTGAGGTCGGCGGCGATGAGCAGGCGCGGTCGATCTACCGTAATACAATCGACGGACTCTTCGAGGTTTACGACGCCCTGTCGCGCCGCATGTTCGAGTACCTCGCCGACATGACGCCGCGTCCGGACGATCTGAAACTGGACGCCTACGAGCGGACCCTCAAAGCCCGCGCGTTCGACATTTCGCGCTACATCCTGCCGCTGGCGACCAATACTTCGCTGGGCGAGATCGTGAACGCCCGCACGCTCGAGTCGCAGGTCTCCCACCTACTCGCACATACGCACCAGGAAGTCCGCCGCCTCGGGGAACTTCTGAAGAAGGCCGCTACCGAACCCGCCTACAACGCGAACCAGGAATCGCTCGAAGAATTGGTCGCGGAGATTCGCGCCGTCTCGCCTGAGTTGGGTGCACGAGCGGAGCAAGAATTGCTGCGCGAAGTGCGCGTTGCGCCCACTCTGGTGAAGTACGCCGACCCGAACACCTACGAGATTGAAACGCGTCGTGCGTTGAGGCAGGCGGCTGCTGAGCTTATGGGACGTACGCAGGTAGCGCCATCAAAGCTCGTCGATCTGCTGGACGAAGAACCGATGGAGGTCGAACTCGCAACAACGTTGCTCTACGAGCACTGCCACCATCCTTACCGGCAGATCCGCCAGGCGGTGCAGGCCGCTGGAGAAAAGATTCGTCGCGAGATCGTCGACCTTGCCCTTGCGCATCGTGGCAAGCATGACGAGATGCTGCGCGCCTTCTGCGCCGGACAGCAGTTCCGTTTCGACATCCTCATGGACATCGGTGGTTTTCGCGACATGCATCGCCATCGTCGCTGTGTCCAGATCGGCCAGGGCTTCACCACGAAACACGGATACGACGTCCCGCCCGAACTCGAGGCCGCGGGCGCGCGCCAGGGCTACGAGGCTGCGATGAAACAGGCCGCCTCTGCTGTTGACCAACTTACGCGTCGTCCCGGCGATGAAACCGCCGAGAACGCCCAGTACGCGATCCCGCTTGGTTATCGCAAGCGTACGCTCTTCAAGATGGACTTCGCGGAGGTGGCCTATATCGCCGAGCTGCGCACCGGACCCGCGGGACACATCTCCTACCGCAGCGTCGCCTACGCGATGTACGAAGCAGTCGCGCGGAAATATCCTGCACTCGGAAAGTATTTCCGCGTGCACGACGTGAAGGAACCGGTCGACCTTCTGAAGCGGTGACGATTGTCCTTACCCTGAGTCAGCCGGGTCGTCTGGCGTAGCTGTCATGTTGTCGGAGCGGGTTCCCCGGGGCCGAGATTCGCTTTTTGTTCGCTACAAAGACCTGCCTCGTGGTATATTGACCGAAATCATTGTGACAATCGGCACTTACGACCCACCAGCCCGTAGCTACGCTACGAGGGTCTCCAGAATCCAGATTATTTCGAGGAGCCATCATGGCCGACGAACGTACAAAAGCAATTGATCTCGCGCTCTCCCAGATTGAGAAGCAGTTTGGCAAGGGCTCGATTATGCGGCTGGGGTCGAAGGAAGCGATCGTCCCGATCTCAGTAATTCCGACGGGTGCGATTTCATTTGACGCGGCCTTGGGCGTGGGCGGCTTCCCGCGCGGGCGCGTGGTGGAGATCTTCGGGCCGGAGTCTTCGGGAAAGACGACCATCGCGCTGCAGGTGATTGCGGAAGCGCAGAAGACGGGTGGCATGGCCGCGTTCGTCGACGCCGAGCACGCGCTCGATCCCCAATACGCGAAGAAGCTGGGTGTCGATGTCGAGAACCTGCTGGTCTCGCAGCCGGATTATGGCGAGCAGGCGCTCGAGATCGCCGAGGCGCTGGTGCGCTCGAATGCGATCGACGTACTGGTGGTCGATTCGGTGGCGGCACTCGTGCCCAAGGCGGAACTGGATGGCGAGATGGGCGACAGCCACATGGGCCTGCAGGCCCGGCTGATGTCGCAGGCACTGCGCAAGTTGACCGGCATTGTGTCGAAGTCGCGGACCTGCCTGATCTTCATCAACCAGATCCGCGAAAAGATCGGCGTGATGTTTGGCAATCCGGAAACCACGACCGGTGGCCGCGCATTGAAGTTCTACTCTTCCGTTCGTATCGACATTCGCCGCATTGCCGCAATCAAAGAGGGCGACCTGGTGACCGGCTCGCGAACGCGCGTGAAGGTTGTGAAGAACAAGGTGGCGGCGCCCTTCCGTGAGGCCGAATTCGACATTCTGTATGGTGAAGGCATCTCGCGCGAAGGTGACCTGCTCGACCTGGCCGTGAACAACAATCTGCTGGAGAAGTCGGGCTCGTGGTTCAGTTACAAGACCGAACGTATCGGTCAGGGCCGCGAGAACGCACGCCAGTTCCTGAAAGACAACAAAGACACATTTGCGAAGCTGGAGTTGGAGGTCCGCAAAGCTCTGGGGCTGATCCCGGCAAGCCCAGCCGCAGTGCCGACTCCGACCAATGGTGCGACTCCGCAAACCGGCAAAGTTGCAACCATGCCGACCGGAACGGATGCGAAGGTGCCGGCAGCGAGAAGGTGAACGGCCAGTTTCGAGCTATGAATCAGCAATAGCTAGCCCCGCTCGGAAGCGGGGCTTTTTTCTTGCTCCGACCAACCGGCAGGCAGCCCGTCGTCTATCCCGACGCCTGCGCCGACAAACCTGCCTCCCGGTGCGCATTCTGCTGGGCTTCCTGAATTTTCTTACTGAGAACTTCCGTTGAGAAAGGCTTGTTCAGCAGGATTGCGCCCGACCCGATTTTTGCGTTCTCGATTGCGGCCGCGTCGGTGTATCCGGACATGAAGATGACGGCAACGCCGGTTCTTCTGGCACATAGTTTCTCGACCAGCTCGGGGCCGCCCATGCGGGGCATCACGACGTCGGTGAGAACGATATCGATCGTGCCGGCATGATGGTCAGCAACCGCCAAAGCCTCCAATCCATTGCCCGCCTGCAATACCGTATAACCCAGCCGCTTCAGGGATTCCGCGGCCAGCACGCGCAGAGGCGGCTCATCTTCCACCAGAAGAATCGTTCCAGTGCCCTTTTGCGGCGCTGCGCCGGTTTGCGCCACGGGAGAAGCGGCAGCCTTATCGACCGAAGGCAGATAGATCTTGAATGTCGTTCCGTGATTGACCTCACTATAAACACTCACATGCCCATGACTCTGTTTGACGATTCCGTAGACGGTGGCAAGCCCCAATCCCGTGCCTTTTCCCTGCGCCTTAGTCGTGAAGAAGGGCTCGAAGATGTGTTCCAGAACGTCTTTGGGCATTCCCGATCCGGTGTCGGTCACGGCGATAAGCACGTACGCTTGCGGTGAGACGTCGGCGTGGGTTGCGGTGTAGGTTTCGTCGAGATGCGACGCTTGTGTTTCGATGATGAGCTTGCCGCCCTTCGGCATTGCATCCCGTGCATTCACCGCGAGATTCATGATCACCTGCTCGAGCTGGCCAGGATCGGCCGGCACGCGGCCGGTCTGGTCGGAAAGGCTTGTGACAAGTTCGATGTCTTCGCCGATCAGGACCCGCAACATCTTTACCATGTTGCGAACGGTCTGATTTGGATCCAGAACTTGCGGCTCGAGGACCTGTTTGCGGCTGAAAGCAAGCAATTGGCGTGTGAGCCCGCTGGCTCTCTCGCCGGCGTTCTTGATTTCCTCCAGATACGGCTTTGCTTGCGGCGACGCTGATTCGAGCAACAGGTCGCTGTAGCCTTTGATGATCATCACCAGGTTGTTGAAATCGTGAGCCACGCCTCCGGCTAACCGACCTACGGCCTCGAGCCTTGCGGATCGCAACAAGCTCTCGCGCGATACGCGCAAGCTCGAACGCATCTCTTCGAAGGCAATCGTAAGGTCGGCGACTTCGTCGGTACCGACAACGGGCAACTGGAAGTCGAAGTCATCTTTCTGCAGACGCCGCGCACCGCGGGCCAGCCTCTCCAGCGGGCGAGTGATCTCACTGGATACAAGGTAGGCAATCAACCAGCCCGCCAAAACAGCGAACCCGCCCAGCGTCAGCAGCATTCCGTTCAACGAACCGAGAAAGCTAGTGGCCTGATCGAACGACTGGAGCGAGTACAAGCGTACAGAGTGATCTCCGGGAAGTTCGACGTAACTCACAAGGTAGCGTTCGCCGGAAAGATCGATTTCATGCGCGGATTGCGGTGCGTTCGACACTTGGGAATTGGCACTTTCGAAATCACGCCACGCCGCCTGAGAAAGCGAACTCAGCAGCACCACGCCGTTCCTCTCAAAAATGAACGTTGATTTCCCAAATGCCCCCATGTCTAGTACCGATTGGGACGACATCTCGCGGCCCAGGGCGATTCTCCCGAGAACGCGCTGACTCGCGCTGGCCCCGGCAACGATCGGAGCGCAGCTGACGTGATAGAGGTGGCCGCCGGCATACCACCAGTCCTGCTCGCCGGTAGTGTCGCGCATCAACCGCTTGATCGCCGAGGCCGGAACATCGTCGGATTTCGAATGAAAGGCCTGCATGTCACCAGCGGCGTTCTCGAGCACAAGCAGATCAGCGTGGCTCGAACGCAATAAAGGTTCGGAGCCGTCCTCAATCGTGAGCCGGTCGTTTGTGGACATCAAGGCTTTGAGAGTCGGCTGATCGGCAGTCAGCACGGCACTCTGCTGGGCCTGTTGGCGGCGCGCCTCTTCAATTTGCGTATATACAGCCGCCTCGGCCCGGAGCATTGAGGCCAGATCCTCGCGAACGTGATTCCGCATGCGTGCTTGCACCAGCACGAGCACGGCTGCCGTCAGCAGGAAGACGACGGCAACCATCGAGACCAAAAGCTTGGTCCGGAGATGTGTAAACAGTCCGCGGCGCACGTCCAAAAAGCTTATGAAATGGCATTCCTTTTGACCAGACACTCTGGTAACCGCCAAGTTTTCGTACGGCACGGTGGTAACTTGCGGCCGTTACCTTCGCTTATGACAATCACAGAAAGCCTATGTGCAGGCTCCGTCAGGTCTTAGTCATTGTTTGGCTTGCCAGCGTTGTCTGTGTCGGACAGGACACATCCAACGGCCAAGAGGATCTCGCGCGCCTAAAGCGCGAGTTGCACGAGACTCGAGCCGAGCTGGCAGACTCCAAGCAGCAGATCGAGGCGCTGCGCACCGGGCTTGAGGAATTACGCAAGCAGGTGCAGTCGAATTCCGCCCTCAGCGCCGCGGCGAAAACCAGCGAAGCACCGGTGTCCGAAGGCCAGACTGCAAATACGGCTGAGCCAACCACTGCCGCCGCCGACCAGAATCCGAGTTTCCTCGCAGCGAAAGTTGCCGAACTTCACCAGGATAAGGTGGAGAGCGCGAGCCGCTATTCGGTAAAACTCTCGGGCTTGGTTCTTTTTAATTCGTACTGGAACCGCGGAAGTCTCGATATTCAGGACCTTCCCAACCTTACTTTCCCCACTCCGCCGGGATTTTCGAATGGCAACGTGGGCGCCACGCTGCGCCAGACGCTTTTGGGGCTTGATGCAACCGGACCAAAAATATGGGGAGCGCGGAGTTCCGCTAGTGTTTCGGTTGATTTCGGAGGCGGTAGCCCGACCACAGCATACGGTGTAACTACTGGGCTGGTGCGTTTGCGGACGGCAGATGTCAGCCTGGATTGGGACAAGACTTCTCTTCACATCGGGCAGGATGTCCCGTTCTTTTCACCGCTCTCTCCGACGTCGTATGCGACCGTACTAGAGCCGGCGATGGCATGGTCAGGAAATCTTTGGGTGTGGACTCCGGAGGTGGAGGTTGAACATCGGCTCGATCTGGGAGCCCGCACTTCTTTAGTCCTTCAGGGTGGCGTCCTGGATCCGCTCACCGAGGAGATTCCGGAGTTCCAGGGGCGTGAAGCAACGGCGGGTGAAGCGAGCCGGGCCCCAGCCTTGGGCGGACGCGTCGCCATCGATCGTTCTGCCACCAGCACTCTGCCCTTTACGCTTGGGTTCGGGGGATATTACGCGCAGCAGCGCTATCCGACGTTCGACGAGATCAACAGTTGGACCTTTAACACGGACTTGAAGATGTCGTTCGGAAAGCACGTGGAGCTTTCCGGCGAATGGTATGACGGTCAGGCCGTGGGTGGCCTGGGCGGAGGTATCTGGGCCAGCGTGATTTATCCAGAACCAACGTTCCCACATTCCGCGATTCATCCGCTGCGTTCGCGAGGCGGATGGGCACAGCTGAAATGGAAGCCCACCAGCCGGTTCGAGATCAATGGAGCGCTTGGTCAGGACGCGAACTTGGACCGTAACCTCAACTTCTTCCCGGAGCCTTTCACGAATTTGGGATTTCCAGCGATGAAGAAGAACCAGACAGAGTTCTTGAATTTCATCTACGAACCGACTTCGTTCCTGTTGTTTGCGCTGGAGTATCGGCACCTACTGACCGCACCCGCAACCGGCCCCAGCGCCTCGGGCGAACACGTGAATATTGGGGCCGGAGTGCGTTTTTGAGAATTCGCGTTCACGTAACATGGCTCTTGTTCGCTAGCACCTTGCTGGCCGCTCAGGACGGGACCGCGCGGGGAACGGTAAGCGTCATTCATCGATCCAAGAGCGAATCAGGCAGCGGTAACGTTGTGGTGTGGCTGACTTCAGTCGGCGGCCAGGAGCCCGCGCCTCCCGGTTCGACGGCTCGCCTGGTGCAGAAAGACAAGGGATTCTCTCCGCACGTTCTGCCGGTCACAGTGGGCACGATGATCGAGTTCCCGAATCAAGACCCGTTTTTTCATGATGTGTTTTCGATCTATCACGGCAAACCATTTGATTTGGGTCTCTACGAGAGCGGTGGGGTGCGCAAGGTGCGCTTTACCCAGCCCGGAGTTTCGTACATTTTCTGCAACATTCACCCGCAGATGAGTGCGGTGGTGATCGCGCTTCCAACTCCCTTTTTCGCGACAACTGCAAAAGACGGCAGTTTCCGCATTTCGCATATTCCACCTGGAAACTACAGGTTGGAGGTCTGGGATGAATTTACCAACCAATCGGAGCTCGCATCGCTGACTCGGGAAATCGAGATCAAGGCCGGTGAGAACGAGCTGGCAACGATTTTGCTTCGCGCTACCGATACCCCCGCAGAGCACCTGAACAAGTACGGCGAGCCCTACCCAACGGACAAGCACTCCCCGTACTAAAGCGAGCTCCACTTCAAAGCGGCGTATGTCGACTAAGTGCTTGGATTCAGAGGCGAATTTGCCATACCACTTTCCCGAACACTAAAATCATAAGTTCGTCCCGGTTTCCACGAGGAATCTTGCACAAAGTCATTGCCATTTACCCCGGTTCGTTCGATCCTCCAACCAACGGGCATCTTGATCTCATCGAGCGCGGCAGCAAAATTTTCGACGAATTGGTGGTGGCCATCCTTCGAAATGCCGAAAAAGCGCCCTTGTTCAGCGTGACCGAGCGGGTGGGGATGCTGGAGGCGTTGACTTCTCATTACGAAAATGTGCGGGTCGAAACGTTTGATGGCCTCACCGTCGACTACGCGGCGAGAGTGGGAGCAAGCAGCCTGCTGCGTGGTATCCGGGCGCTGACCGACTATGAGTACGAGCTCCAAATGGCGCTGATGAACCGCAAGCTGCGGCCAGAGCTCGAAACGGTATTCATGATGCCCGCGGAAAAATATTCTTACTTGAGTTCGCGGCTGGTACGCGAAGTGGCGCAACTGGGCGGTTCAGTCAAAGGATTAGTCCCCGAACTTGTCGAACAAAACCTGCGTGGAAAACTCGATCCCGCGTACCAGTTGAGCGAGTTCCGGGAAGCCACAACATCCGACAAGAAGAAATCGAGGACAAGGAAGAGGGCATGACTCCGACGGGCACGGAAATCGCGCACGCAACCAAACTGACCGAGCGCATCAACCGTATCAAGCCATCGGCGACCATGGCGGTGGTGGCGGAGGCCGACAGACTGCGCACGCAGGGGGCCGATGTGGTGGACTTTGGTGCGGGCGAACCGCATTTCGCGACCCCGCGGCACATAAAAGAGGCGGCCATCGCGGCCATCCAGGAAAACTTCACCAAGTACACGGCGGTAGCCGGCACGGCTGAGCTGCGAGACGCCATCGTACAACGGCACGCGACGGATTTCGCATCGGAGTATCGCCGCGAGGAAGTGATCGCCTCGGTTGGCGGGAAGCATTCGCTATTCAACGCGATTCAGGTGCTGGTGGATCACGGCGACGAAGTCATTCTGCCGGTACCGTACTGGGTTTCGTTCAAAGACATCATCCGCTACGCCGGCGGAAATCCGGTGCTGGTCGAGACCGACGAGTCGCACAATTTTGCGCTCACCGCCGAGATGGTGCTGAAATGCGTCACGCCGCGCACCAAAGCGATCATCCTGAACTCGCCGTCGAACCCGTCGGGTGCGGTCATGCGGCCGGAGCACATGACCGAGATCATTCGCATGGCGCACGAGCGCGGCATTTGGATTCTCTCGGACGAATGTTACGTTTATCTCAACTACACGGATCGGAATTTCTCGGCCGGTGCATTGCGCCAGTATCGTGACCGCATGGTGATCCTGGGATCTCTCTCGAAGACGTACGCGATGACCGGATGGCGGTTGGGATACGCGTTGGCCCCGGCCGCAATCGTGAGTGCGATCGCGAAGCTGCAGAGTCAGTCGACGTCGAATCCAACTTCGATCGTGCAAAAGGCGGCTGTCGCCGCCCTCAAGGGACCGCAGCAGTGCGTGCAGGACATGCGGCAGGAATACATCAGGCTGCGCGATCATGTCGTGAAGGGATTGCGAGCGATTCCGGGCGTCAAGTGCACGCTCCCGGAAGGCGCGTTTTATGCATATCCGAATGTGTCGTCCTTCTTCGGGCGCAGCGAAGTGAAGTCGGCGGCGGACGTCGCGGGCAAGCTGCTACGCGAAGCGTTCGTTGCGGCCGTGCCGGGCGAGGGTTTCGGCACCAGCGAACATATCCGGATCTCGTATGCCACCTCGATGGGAGAACTCGATCGCGGTCTGGAGCGAATGAAGAATTTCTTCGCAGCGCTTTGAGACGAGCGGTGGTGCGGAATTTCACGGGGAACGTGTTTGAAGTTCGCAAGACGGATAGCTGTGGACCGGTCGCTCCCGCGGGGTCGACCGGTTTCTTATGTACGGTATGAACAATCTTTATCCATTTCGAATGCAGCCGGTGTTCGACCCGCGACCTTGGGGCGCGACCGATCTGTCGCCGATTTATCCCGATCACAAGTTCGACGAAAAGATCGGGGAAGCCTGGCTCACGGGTGATCACTGCAAAGTTGCGAACGGGCCGCTAGCTGGAAAGACGCTAGCCGAACTAAGTAGCGAGCGCGGGCGGGAGCTGGTGGGAGAAGCAGCGCGAGACCAGCATCGTTTTCCGTTGCTCCTGAAATTTTTGTTCCCGCACGAAAAGCTTTCCGTACAGGTGCATCCGGATGACATCCAAGCGCAGCGCACCGGACAGCCTTGGGGAAAGACTGAGTGCTGGTACGTTGCGGCCGCCAGGCCAGGGTCGCAGGTGGCGCTGGGATTGAATCCGGGTGTGACCCGCTCGGAATTCCAGCGGGCCATCGAAGAGAAGCGCGCGGAAGAGTTGCTGCACTGGATTTCGATTTATCCGGGCGAGATGATTTATGTGGCTGGTGGAACGGTGCACACGCTCGGCCCGGGTTCGGTGATCGTGGAGACCCAGCAGCAATCGGACACGACCTATCGTCTCTATGACTACGGGCGGCCTCGCGAGTTGCACTTGCGCGAGGGATTGGCGGCAGTGAAGGAGCAGGTGAAGTCAGGGAAAGTAGTCCGACCGGCGCCGACAACGATTGCGGGCTCGCGCAACACGAAGGCGCCCATGATTCGTGCTCCATATTTTGTGGTGGATCAATTTCAGCTGAAGGAGCCGCAACCCTTTCGCACCAAGGACGAAGCGGGAAAGCGTTCCGCGCACATCCTTGTGGCCGTGGAAGGCTGCGGCGTGGTTGAAGCTGCAGGCATGGAGCCGGTCACGCTGGCGAAGGGCGACGCGGCCGTGATCCCGGCAAGCGTGGGACTGTTTGGGGTGCGGCCCCAATGGTCTGTGGAATTTTTGAAGGCGTACGTCCCGGGCGTAGCGTTGGGCGAACCGGAGACCCGGCTGTAACTCTGCGCGCAGATGCGCGATAAAGTCTTTGTGAGAACTCGTGGCGAAGAAAATTGATTTCTATCCTGTAATCCTGGCTGGCGGACGAGGCACCCGGTTCTGGCCATTGAGTCGAAAGCGGCGGGCGAAACAACTGCTGCCGCTCGATGGCAAGGACACCATGATCCAGCAGACCGTGAAGCGGTTGGCCCCTATGGCGCCATCGCGCCGGTTCTGGGTCATTACCAACGGAGATCTGCGGCCGGCCATCACAAAGCAACTGCCCAAGCTCGACAAACGGCAAGTGCTTGCTGAGCCGGTGGGACGCAACACGGCACCTGCAATCGGACTCGCCGCATTTCTTCTACTGCGCACGAATCCCGAGGCAGTATTGGGTCTGTTTCCGTCGGATCATGTGATCGCCGATGAGACACGCTACCACGAGACGATTGCGAAGGGCATTGCGCTCGCTGCGGTGGGCGAGAACATCGTCGTGATGGGGATCAAGCCGAACCGGCCTGAGACGGGTTACGGGTATATTGAAGCGGCCGCGGATTTCGACGGTGACGCCTCACGTGTGCGGCGCTTCACCGAGAAGCCGGATGCGACGCGAGCCGCGGAATTTCTGGCGGCAGGAAATTATTACTGGAACAGCGGCATGTTCCTGTGGAGCGCGGCCACGCTGGCGAACGCGCTGCGCGAACATCTCCCTAAGACGGCTCCGATCCTGGAGGAGATTGCAGCAGCGTTCGGAACGCGAAAGTTTGACAGCACTTTTCGCCGCCTTTATCCGAAGTGCGAGAACATCAGCATCGATTATGCGGTGCTCGAACCACGTTCGGCGAAGGGCGAACAGGCATCCAACCTATTTTGCCTGCCCGCCGACTTCGGGTGGAACGACCTTGGATCGTGGACCGCGCTGCATGAGCATCACTCGGCAAAGAGGCCGGCAGCGGATCGCAATGTCATCGCCGGTCTCGGCAGTTTTACGCTGAATGCACGAGGAAACTACATTCACGCACCGGGAAAGTTCGTTGCGGCTGTCGGCGTGGATGACCTGGTTGTGGTCGACACGGACGACGCGTTGCTGATTACCACACGGGAACGCGCCCAGGACGTCGGGAAAGTTGTGAAGTATCTGGATGAAAAAAAGTTGGCGAAGCTGACGTAAGAACCGGCCACGAGCCGCGAGCCGTGGGCTATCAGAGTGAGGCTGATTGGCGCGTTCGTTCGAACTCGACGTCGCTCCTCCTAAGGTCCGACGTTTGCTCAAACTTTGCGGCTCATCGCTCGCATCCAAAAATCTTTTATGACGAACATTAAATTCGGAACCGACGGCTGGCGCGGAGTCATCGCCGACGACTACACCTTCGACAACGTGCGGCGGGTGGCGAACGCGATCGCGAAGTACGTCCATAAAAACGAGGACCCGCAGCGCGGCGTGATGATTGGCTATGACACGCGCTTTGGGTCGCCGAAGTTCGCGCGACTGGTCGCTGAAGTCATTGCCGGCTCGGGAATTCCGGTGAAACTCGCTAACGATTACACACCTACACCCGCGGTCTCCTATGCGGTGAAGCAGCAGGGCGCGGCAGGCGGGGTTATGGTGACGTCGAGTCACAATCCGTGGAACTGGAACGGCGTCAAATTCAAGGGAAAGTTCGGTGGTTCTGCAACTCCGGCGATCATGAAGAAGGTCGAAGCGGAACTGGACGGTGCGCCACCGGTCTCCGCCACCAAAGCGGCGGCCATCGAAGAGGTCGACTTCAAGCCGGCGCACATCGAGGCGATGTGCAAGTTTGCCGACCTCGACCTGATCGCCAAATCGAAGTTCAAGTTTGCCGTCGATTCGATGTACGGATCCGGCCGCGGAGTGTTGCCTGACATTTTCTCGAGGTATGGAATCTCCCATGTGGCGATCCGGCAAGATGTGAACCCGTTGTTTCCAGGAATCAATCCGGAGCCCATCGAGCCCCACATCGATCAATTGCGCAAGACGGTGTTGCGCGAGAAGTGCCACGCAGGCCTGGCCACCGACGGAGATGCGGATCGAATCGGGGCCATGGCGGAAGACGGAACCTTCGTCGACTCGCACAAGTGTTTTTCAGTTTTGACGCGCTGGCTGCTCGAGCGAAAGAAATGGCCCGGGGACGTCGTACGCGCTTTCAATACGACCGGCATGGTGGATCGGATTGCGAAGAAGAATGGGCGCAAGCTGCACGAATGCCCTATTGGCTTCAAATATATTGCCGACCTGATGATGGAGCACGACGTTGTGATCGGCGGCGAAGAGTCCGGCGGAATCGGCTACTCGCGCTATCTGCCCGAACGGGATGGGATCCTCAACGCTCTGCTGCTCGCCAACGTCATGGCGGAAGAAAAGAAACCACTCGGCCAGTTGGTTGCCGATCTGCAGAAAGAGTTCGGCCCTCATTATTATGGGCGTCGCGACATGCACATCCCCGATAGCGTGAAACAGGCGGCGATCCGGCGCGCCAGCGCAGAAGACGCCAAACAGTTCGGGCGGTACAACATCATCCGGAAGGAAAATATGGACGGCGTGAAGTTCTTCCTGGACGCTCCCACTCCCGAAAACGGCGCCACGCCGTGGGTGTTGCTACGCGCCTCTGGAACTGAGCCTTTGCTGCGGGTATATTCGGAGGCCGCGTCTCCCGAGCTGGTTACCGAAATACTCAAGCAGGCAGAAAGCTTTGTGAACGCAAGCGATTAGAGGCAAGCCCTGTAGGAGGGGAGGGCGCGGCCAGCCGGTCACTGCACCTTCGATCCAAACGGATTAGAGCACGATACCTTATTATTTTAGAGGCGAAGTTTTTTCTGGGAAACCGCATAACAAGAATGAGATTTGCAGAGGAAGGGGCGACGATCGCCGCCGACACGCCGGAGGCACGCCGCTATAACCGTATCCGGAGATGGCTCGAAATCAGCGATTTCGTGTTGGGCTTCGTGTTTCTGCTCGCGCTCCTGCTGACCGGATGGAGCGGTGTTCTGCGTGATTGGGCCTACTGGGCGGCTTTCCAGAACTACCAGCTGTCGGTGTTCTTTTACGTGTTCCTGCTGATGCTCGCAGGCAAGCTGCTCGGGTTGGGTCTTGACTATTATGGGCTCATGCTCGAACGTCGCTACGACCTGTCCAATCAGAAGACCCGTTCGTGGCTATGGGACGAAACCAAAGGCTTCCTGGTGGCGCTCGTTTTTGGCGGAGTGATCGCGGAACTCCTGTACTTCACAATCCGCCAGTCGCCGGAGCACTGGTGGTTCATCGCATGGGCATTATTTCTCATTCTCTTTGTAATAATCGCGCAACTGGCGCCGCTCATCCTGTTTCCGATTTTTTACAAATTTGAACCCCTCGAAAACGAAGACCTGAAGCAGCGGCTGGTGAGTCTTAGCGAAGGCGCTGGAACGCGAGTGCGTGGCATTTACAAGTGGCATCTGTCGGAGAAGAGCAAGAAGGCAAACGCGGCCCTGACCGGTCTGGGCGCGACGCGCCGGATTATTCTGGCCGACACCCTGCTGGATCACTATTCCCCCGAAGAAATTGAAGCTGTGCTGGCGCACGAGCTCGGCCACCATGTTCACAAGCACATTCTGAAGAGCATCTTCGTGCAGGCCGCGATCACCCTGTTTGGATTCTGGGCGGCGAATTTCGTCCTGCACATGGCCATCGAGCAGTGGCACATGTTCGAAACGCTTTCCGACTATGCCAACATCCCGCTGCTGGTGCTGGTTTCCACCGTGCTGTCGTTCGTCTTGATGCCTGCGATGAACGCGTATTCCCGCTTCAACGAACGCCAGGCCGACCGTTATGCGTTTCGCTCCATCAAGAGCGTGCAGCCGTTCATCAGCTCGATGAACAAGCTGGCCTCTCAAAACCTCGCCGAGCGTACCCCGTCAAAATGGGTCGAATGGTTCTTCCACTCACATCCGGCGATTTCGCGTCGCGTGGCGGCGGCAGAAGCATGGAAGCTACAACTGGCGATGGATAGCCACAGGTAGCCCCTCTTCGCTCGCTACGGGCGCACGCTCCCCAGAATCTTCTCTACCCGTTGCAAGTCTTCTTCCGTGTCGACCCCCACCGTGTCAAAAGGCGTCTCAGCCACGTAGATGGAAATTCCATTCTCCAAAAAGCGCAGCTGTTCCAGCCGCTCGCTTTTCTCGAGAAATGACTCGGGAAGAGACACGAAACGTTCGAGCGCAGATTTGCGGTAGGCGTAAAAGCCGAGATGCTTGTAGTAAGCCGGCTGGCAGGCGTCCCGGTCGAAGGGAATCGCGGCCCGCGAAAAATAGAGCGCACGCGCATCGCTGTCAGTGACGACCTTAACCGCGTTCGGGTTTTGGATGTCGATCAGCGCCGCGGGTGTCTTCAGGGTTCCAACCTCCGCATCCGTGCTGTTCATGACCTGCAGCAGCGAGGCAATATGTTCGGGGCGCGCGAGCGGCTCGTCGCCCTGCACGTTGATATAGATGTCCGCTGGGATCAGACCGGATATCTCGTGGACACGTTCCGTTCCGCTGCGGTGGTTCGCCGAGGTCAGGCGCACATTCCATCCGTGCCGCTGGCACGTATCGAAGATCTCTTCCGAGTCGGTCGCCACCACGACTTCAGCGAGTGATTTCGATTCCGCGACGGCGCTGTAGACTCGGCCGATCATCGGCACTCCGCCGACGGAGCGCAGCGCTTTACGAGTCAGCCGTACCGACGCGAGTCGCGCTGGGATCACGGCGATCGCTTTCATAGAGCTGACAGTTTCAGGCTTCACGCGGAGAGTTGCAACTCGGCGAGTGTGGAGACAGACGGTTTAGATCTGTAGGGTGCCAATCCCCCGTGCTCCACCCTGCAACTTCGGTCTATTTGAACTTTGACCCGTTTGACCGTCGATCCATTTGAAACGCGATCCGCGGGTATTCGCTCCTTGTGTGTTGGAGACTGACGGTGAGTTCGGAGCAGTCCGATGAATTCGGATTTTTGCGGATTCAGGTCCGCGAATTGTGGCGGCTTTTTGTGAGTATCGGTCGGCAGATATATCGGACCCTGCATTCTCAGGATGTCTGTGCTTCGCAGCCATCGATATTTAGGAGTGATTGACACTCCCGAACAGGGCCTCTTAAAATCAAATGGATCGACGCAGCGGCACCACCGCCGCTGCAATCAGCGGGACTCGGCCAGCCCGCCTCTCCTCGATTCGTTTTCCAAACATGGCGGTGTAGCTCAGGTGGCTAGAGCGAGGGTCTCATAATCCCTAGGTCGTTGGTTCGAGTCCAACCGCCGCCACCAATTTTATCAATGAGTTAGAGAGAAGACTTGTCCAGACTGACAACAA
>Ga0210409_10001864_pt1 | contig 26489 bp, 22 predicted proteins | sample IncBWH17MmetaG_FD_161649 | JGI IMG/M metagenome (GOLD analysis project Ga0210409, IMG submission 161649) | Forest soil microbial communities from Barre Woods Harvard Forest LTER site, Petersham, Massachusetts, United States - Inc-BW-H-17-M | ecosystem: Environmental > Terrestrial > Soil >...
CGTCGACGCTTGTCCCGTAGATTGCATCCACCCCAAGAAGAACACGACCTACGACGACGGCCGCCCCACTTTCGACAACGTTCCACAGCTCTATATTGATCCGGTGGAATGCATCGATTGTGGCGCCTGCGTCCCGGTCTGTCCCGTGTCGGCGATTTTTGCGCTGGACGACCTTCCCGAGAAGTGGAAGCAATATACGGAACTCAACGAGAGCTACGTGAAGGCCGGCAAGTTCGCGCCAGAAGAGTTCGCCAAGCACCAAATCAAGTAGCCCTGGGCTTACTTTGCCGTCTCACGGTCTTTCGGGCCAGGGAAAACCAGATGTGCGTCCGGCGTCAAAAAGCGGCAGAAGAACAGCAGCGATTGGATAAAACATACTTGCTTTCATTCTTGCCTCCAGAGATTACTGCAGCCGTCGCCCCTATTCTGCCGCGATCACTCTAGTTATTAGGCACGACCCCTTCGGTATTCATGTCACTTACAACATTATGCGCAACCGCTTTCTTGGTCCCGGCTGCTTGGGTCCGATGTAGCCCGGCATTGATTACCCCCATCAGCAGCACAGTCACCAATTCAAATGAAATTTGCTTTGCCACCACCGCTCCTGGCCACGGCTGAACCGCGTAGTACGTCAGGAACCAAGGAAGCGAGGTCAGCATCCACACCGCAAAGCCAAAGCGGAGTCCTTGACCGAGCCAGGGTCGAGGTTGAATACCGCGATCGTAGATCCAGACCAGCGCCGCAGACGAACAGGCGAATCCGATGAGCATGTACACGAAGTGCCGATTCGCGTCTTCCTGTGTGCGTAGGAGTTGCGGACTGGCGGCATAGTCCCCCTGAAGCAGGAGGCCGTGCAAGACAAACCCGAAAACATTGGCAGCGATGAAGAGAACTGCCCAGCGCAGAACGAAACGTTTCATATGGGCCTCCTAGAATTTTCATTGCTGCCGCACGAAGCGATCCGTCCAGCAATATTGATACGGCTCACAACGCTTCCACTCACCACTCCACCAGAAAATCAGCGGGCTTTGGCTTGAGCGTTGCGAATCTGCAGCATTAGCATGTCGCGAACGTAGTGCCAGTAAGGCACGAGTTTGAGGGCATCTTGTGCGTTCTGCTCGGCGGCCTTTAGATCAGGCGTGGTTCGGTTCAAATTTGACCAAGCCAGACTCATCAGTAGCTCGGGTTCGCCCCATGCCGGCTCTAGCGGATCATTGGCGCCTTCTTTGTGTTGCCGGATGGCGTCCAGACCTTTCTCATAGGTGGCAATGGCTTTCTCCTGGCCGCCGCCCCGCTCCGGAGGAGTGCTCCACTGATTCGGACCCACCACCCAGAGAAGCCGGGGGTTGTCGGGTGCTGCAGTCTTGGCCTCCTTAAGCAACGTCGAGGCAGGTGTCAGGATTTCCTTCAACCGTTGAGGGTCTTTCTCGTTCTTGAAAACCCCTTCCAGAAAGAGGCGGTTAAAGATGCAGGACGCAGCGCCAATTTTTGCATCCACAAACCCTGGATCCCTCTGGATTGCGGCATCGAATTCGCTTTCCGCGTCGGTCAGGTCTTCTGACAAATCCTTCGGTGTAGGGGTTTCTCCAAAGCCGTTAATGGCCCTCCGCCATTTTGCAAATCCACGCCAATATCGCACGCGAGACGCGAGTTCCGGCTCGTCAACAAACGGGACAAGCTGGTCGTAAAGGTGGTTCAAGGCTGCACGGTCGCCTTCATAGTCAGCTCGCTGTATTTGCGTAACTATCTTCACCACCTGTTCACCCGATGGATCGACCGCGGGCCCCGCCGCCAGGACCAGGGTTACGGAAGCCAGTACGATTGCCAATCTGTGTGCCACCCTGCCCCAGATGTATTTGGAGGGGTTCGAAGGTTGGTTTGGAGCCACGGCACCTCCATATCCGCTCGATCTACGCTTCGTGTCCGCTTCTAATTTATAGAGCGCTCACGCATCACCAGGCGAGAAGTTTTCGGCGAACCAGCAAGTTTTGTCGGTCAACGATGGTGAACTAGCTACAGAGGTACGATAATTTGAGCGAATCATGCGAAAGGTCATCAAGCGCTACGCGATTGTGTTGGCAGCATGGCTGCCGTTCTTCGCAATTTGGGTTTTCCTGGCGATGTTGTACGCCCACTATCCATTGCGAGCCGCACTCGTAACAGGCATGATTTCGATGGGCAGCGCGAGTCTGATGGGAATCGCTGTCTGGCATATTTGCCAACGCTGGCCTTTTCCCCTCCGACTCGATTTGAAGTTCTATTTTCTTCAAGTCTTGTTCGCTTCAGGATATTCAATTCTCTGGATCATTTTGGTCGATGGGCTGGAGGCACTACGCCGTGGTGCCAACCCTCTGCCGGATTTCTGGAAATCCCCCGTTCTTGGCTGGCAACTTCTGATGGGCCTCTGGCTATACGGCCTCTTCGCGGGCGTTTCCTATGCGGTGCAGACGCGGAATCGCTTGCACGAACAAGAAACGCTTGCCGTACGTGCCGAGGCGCTGGCTGCAGCTGCGCGTCTGGATGCGATTCGCGCCCGTTTGAATCCGCATTTTCTGTTCAACGCTCTACACACTCTTGCCGCTTTGGTGAAGTTCCAGCCAACCATGGCGGAAAATGCTATTGAGCGCCTGGGGGACATGCTGCGCTATGCGTTGAAGGAAGACGGGCGCGAATTGGTTGAATTTGCCGAGGAATACGAGTTCACTCGTCAGTACATTGCCTTCGAACAACTTCGCTACGAAGACCGGCTGAAAGTCGATCTACAAGTTGATCCAGAGTCCTTCAACTTCGATGTCCTTCCATTTTCGATTCAAACCTTGGCCGAAAACGCCGTGCACCATGCAATCTCCATTCGTCCGGAAGGCGGCGCAATCTGGATCATATGTTCCTGTCGAGAGGGGAAACTTAGCGTCAGTGTTCGAGATAACGGGCCGGGAGACAGCGCTGATCCTGGCCAATCGCACCAATTCGGGCTGCGTTCCTTGCGGGAACGTCTGCGGGCCGCATTCGGACCCTCCGCTGAACTGACGGTTGAGGACGGCCGGGAAGGTTTTGAGGCAAAGTTTCTGGTTCCGTCCTCGGAACGCGATCAAAGATCAGTCGGTGGAGACCGATGAAAGGTTCCGTTCTAATCGCCGATGATGAGCCGCTGGCTCGACGCACGCTGCGACAATATTTGCTCGACCTCGGCTGGGAGGGTTCGATTCATGAGGCTCCCGACGGAGAGACGGCGATTGCCGCAGCGAACGGGCGACGTCCTGACTTGCTGTTCCTAGATATCGTGATGCCGGGTGCGACGGGACTGGACGTACTCAAGCGGCTTGACTATCAGCCCAAGGTGATCTTCACGACAGCTCATGACCACTACGCCGTCACCGCCTTTGAACTTGGCGCTCTTGATTATCTGCTGAAGCCATTTGGACGCGACCGGCTAGAACGCGTCATGCGTCGAGCACAAGCGGCGTTAGATGACTCGGCGATTCCTCTACTATCCCGTGTAACGGAATCACTTGAACAGATACGCCCGCTCTCAAGACTCTTCGTCCGCGACAGCAACCGCATCGTCCCAATCCCTCTCGCAGGCCTTGAGCGCGCACAAGGGGCTGATGACTACGTGACGATTTGTACTGCAGCGAAGCAATACCTCGTCAGCATCCGCCTATCTGACCTCGAAGAACGCCTACGGGGGGCGAATTTCGTGAGAATCCACCGCTCACACCTTATCAATCTCGAATTTGTGACTTCGATCGAGCCCTATGATGCATCGCGCGTAGAGGTTGTTATGAAGAGTGGCGCACGTATCGTCGCCAGCCGAACGGGCTCGAAACGACTGCGTGATCTGGCACTCTGACACAGAGGAATTGATATCACGCAGTGCCAGACTCGGATTTGCTAGTAGCTGACAACGATGACGATCAAGTGATCCCAATTTTGGGAAGATCGTCCTCTCGCTTGACTGTGTTCTGTGATTACGGCAGATGGCTCTTGCGGGGCCGAATCTAATCTTTAGGTCTCAACGCGGTCAAGCAGTGTTCAAGGAGTTCCCTAAGGCGTGTTTGCTCTTTCGGGTTTAGGCCGCGAAGCGTACGTTCTTCCACTGTCTGCACAGCCTTCCAACCTACTCTCAGTTTCGCCATTCCTTGCGTCGTCAACTTAGCGGGCATCGTACGTCCACCTGAAGGGTGAGACTCCCTAACAATGAGACTACTTGTCTCCAAGGAACTCAGAAGTGGAACCATGGTCTGGGGTGTAACGAAAGTATGGCGCGCCAGGTCCGCATTGGAGAGGCCCGGCTCGGCCGACAAAGCGGACAATACCGCCATCTGTGAAACTGTGAGGCCTGTTGGCGCGAGCGCCTTCTCCAGAGCGTTGCGCAACTCACTCTGTACGTGCTTCAGCAGATAGATCACCGGCCGTGGCGATGCCGCTTGTTTCGTTTTCCGCATCTGGGGTTATATTAACCTATATCAGTATTACGAATATTCGTTATACTGATGTACCACCATTTGGAGGTTATATCCATATCTATGACCAACGCAGAAACCGGAACACTGCAAGTGTCCGGAGGGACACTCTTTTACAAGCAACTGGGCACAGGCCCCATTTTGCTGATTCTCCAGGGAGGAGATGGCGATGCGGAGGCATCGAACGGAATGGCCGGCTAACTCGCCGAGTATTACACAGTGGTGACCTTTGATCGGCGAGGCCTATCGCGCAGCAGGATTGACGACGTAGCCGATGAGCTCCAGCTGGCAACGCACACTGATGACGCCCACTCCTTACTCGCTGCCTTGACCTGTGAACCTGCGCTTGTGTTCGGTGTGAGTTTGGGTGCGCTGGTTGGCCTCGACCTTGTATGCCGTTACCCCGAGCAAGTGCACACCCTCGTCTCCCACGAACCTCCAGCAACCCAACTTCTGCCTGATGCAGAACGAGCCAACGCAGTGCGGGATCAGGAAGAAGTAGAGGCGTCATTTCGTCGCGAAGGAATTGCCGAGGCGATGAAAAAGTTTGTGGCCATGGCCGGAGTGGATTTCGAAGATCGGGAGGCAGACATCGAGTTGGCGCACCCGGGGCCCGAACGGGTGGCCAACTTGACTTTCTTCCTTACCCACGACGCGCCGGCGGTCCGTCTCTACAGGCTGGACCTTGCGGCGTTGGAGGCTGTTGCGGCAAAGATTGTCGTCGCGGTCGGCCGCACGTCCGGAGCGTTTTTGGCCCATCGGTGCGCAGTCGCCCTTGGCCGGCACCTTGATATACCAGTCGCAGAATTCCCAGGCGGCCATAGCGGATTTATTACGCATCCGCGAGCATTTGCGCAGAAGCTTCACGAGGTTCTTATGGCCGAGCGCGAGAAATAAGTTCTGCCGGCTCGCGAAGCGCCGTAGCGCATGAGTTGAATACGATGCCAAGGATGACGGGCAATCCGGAGGTTGAGGCAGGGAGAGCCAGGCGCCGGAGGTCGACTGCTGGTCCTGTCAAAGCATGTCATCGGCGGGGGAGTGCATATTGTCCATCAAGTGTGAACTTGCTGTCGGGTGCTGTCGAGACCGACAACGCCAAAGGCAGATCGATCGGATTACCGGCCGGGATTAGTACCAGTTGGGGCGGGGTGCCGCCAGGCCGTAAATGGTTCCACCGCTAACACAAATCTGATTCTTGCCGCTGAAGTAGTAGAGATTTCCCAGAATGACGCTAAGAGCCTGGACCCGATCCATATCGATGCGCGAAGTGAATGGCAGCGGTCCTCCTCCATCAAGAGCAATCAGTCTCATTTCGACGCTATTTCCACGCAGCGAGAGAATGCCAACCTCATTTACTCCGCCGGAGTCTCGATCGGCGGGCTTGAGGAGCCCGCCCGTGGCGCCGATTACCCAATATCGGATGTGGTCGATTTCACCCTCATCCTGGTCATAGTGGAAGTGGCCCGCGATCACCGCACGGACTGGATAGGATCGCAAAAGGGCGTGCACCGGGGCCCACCATGCCCAGTTGTACCAGAGCGGCTGGTGCAGGAAGACAATGATTCCCTTCGCATTGCGATGAGCGTCGAGATCCTGTTTCAGCCAGTCGGTCTGCTCCCGAGAAATCTGGGTAAGAAAGACATCGCCCCAGCGTGGGTCTACATCGAGCCGCTCCTGAGAGTTCAAACTGACAAAGTGGTATCCGCTATCATCAAAGCTATGCCAGAGTCCAGGCGTAAGTTTCGGTTCCCGCGTGTGATAGAGGTCGTAGTACAAGCGTTTTCGCGAATCATCGCCGGAGTTCGGCACAAAATTTGGTGGATCGACATCATGATCGCCAGGGGTAAGGTGCCACGGTTTGCCGGTGCCGTCCAAAATTCCGGTAGCTTGAGAAAATTCCACCCTAACCTGATCGGGCGCGCCAGTGCTCTCCACTAAGTCGCCAACGTTAATGATGGCGTCGACATGTTCCGCCGCCAGCGCTTTCGCCCCTTGTGAAAGAACCTGGTACGAGGCATCCAGGGTGGTGTTCACCGCCGTCTGATCGCCAATGATGCCGATCTTGACCTCGGTCTGGGCGCGCAATGTGGTGGGATAGCCAGCAAGGATGGCGGCGAGAACGAAATGGCAAAACAAAGCCGATCTAATGCGTCCTCTGGAACACACGGTTAGTGCGGTCAGCATGCACTTACTCCTCTCCCATCAGGGCGCACAAACGGACGTAGGTTGCCCCTGGGCAGCGAACACACGATTAGTTTCTAGGGAAGTCGGCGAGAAGAAGCCCCCTCGGATGAGAAGCGGTGGAACACGCTTCATCCTTCGCCCTCGCCGAATCGTGTTGAAGATATCGAAGGAAGCTCTCGATGTCAATGGGCAAGTTTCAGACTGCTTATTTGCGGTCTGCCTGAATTCGGCAAATGAGTCGTTCCGCACGCGAAATGTCTATCTACCAGCGTTTTGAGGAATCTAAAGTACTCGGGTTTGATTTGGCTGTTGCGACTTCGCACTAAGTGTCCGACAGTGTCTCACATGTCGAAAATAGACATTACCCGCGATCTTCCTTCCGCACCTGCATACTCGGATGATGAGTGCATGTTTCTGGGCGCGAGGAAGTACTTTGTCATTAAAGCATTCTGGAACGCCGTACTCGGCAGCTAACCACCTCCGTGTTGATGGATCGATCAGCGACATATTGATTACGTGGCCATGCTTTCTACAGAACTCCTCAAATGCACGATCGGTGACGAACGTGTCTACCAATTTGAGTTGTCCTAGTGCAATCAACTGCTGCACGGCGGCAATCTCGATATGCAAGATCCTCGCTGCCCGATTCCAGGAGACATTCGTGGCCGTATTTAGCGTGCCATTTGGGAAAGAAGGATGTTGGGCGCGCCACTTATTGAGGGAGGCCGCAGTGATACGCGGATCTCGAACTCTAAGCACACCACTAGCGACCAATTGCCGGAGGCGTGTACGGCTCATGCGCAGCAGCTTTCGCAAAGCGCGTTGGGACCAGCCGTCTGTGACTCTTGCGCTCATCCCCAGTGCCCCGAGCCGGAAGCGGACAGCACGCTCGGAGCGATTCAGGCGCTCGGCAATTCTCTCTACGGGTTCGTAGCCTGCCAGGTCTAAGAGCGTGGCATCGTCGTCCGGAAGCCAGGGACGTGAAGCAGCACGATGCGATGGACCGTCCTTCGCGCTGTCAGCATCTGATGCCGGGCTAGCAGTTGCCAGCGCGGGTGTTCTGCGCAACTGCCGGATGCGGCGCCAACAGTCGCCCCGCTTCCACTCGGGGACAAGCTTGAGAATTTTGTTAATCGCTTCGTGCTTCTTGTTTGGTCCGAGCTTGATACCGGCGATCAGCAATTGGTCAATGGCCGGTAGAAGACGAGGATTGATTGCAACTGGATTCCGAACCTGCTCGACCGCGCCCAACATACAGAAACCCCACAACGATGCGGCCAGAGATTGCGGGCATATTGCCGCGGCCTTAGGGTCGGCGGATGAGTTTTCTGTTGAATGGTCGGGATTTCGGGCAGGCGCTCAAAACACAGATTTTAAGAACGCGTGCGCCAACAAGCAGAGAGCCCGGGTGCCCGAAAAACCGTGCAGGTAGGCGCATCCCAACCGGTTCCCTATTCTTGTCCTTAGAGATGCTGGTTCCCGAGCTCAATTGCTCTTGTGCGATTCGAACTGCTGCACGTCTTCGGAAACGGCCAGTACACAGGCTTCGCCTTCGAACTGAATTTTACTGGCAGAGTATGCCGTCAGCTTGATCTGGCCGGACTTGGTGCGAAGTCGGGCCATCATATTCCGAATCGGTCCCCCCTGATTCAGCCGGGCCAGCATCAGTCCTCGATCGATGGGGTCTTCCCAGATTCTCAGCTCTTGTACCGTGCGTCCGAGGAGCTCATTGCGGGAATAGCCATATCTGTGCTCGAAGGCGGCATTGACATCGAGGAAGCGCCCTTCCTTCAATGTCGTAATCGAGAAAGGAAGGGGACATGACTCGAATACCCTCTCAAACTTCTCCTCGAAAGATCTACGGCTGTCTTCGGAGCGTGCCAGCGCGGTTTCTGTCCGTTTGAGTTGGGCGAGCCGCGATTCAAGATTCTCACCGTAGATACATGCGGTTTCGTACAACCTCGCGTTCTGAATCGCTGCCGCCGCAGGGATGGCGAGCAGTTCGGCACGGCGGAGATGATCTTGGGTATAAAGATTGGGCTGGGTGTGGCCTACAGAAAGGCACCCGAGATACTGTCCCGATGCGACGAGCGGAGCGGAGAGCCAGGAGCGCAGTTGCTTGTGCCCCTTGAAGGTGTGCCATTTTTCCTCTGTGTTTGTGTCGGCTATCAGCACGCTCTTTTGCTCTGTCAAAATGCGATGAAAGAACGTGGACTCGTCCGCGACAAAGGTCAGCGGTGGATGGGGACCAGACCGTTTTGTCGGTTCGGGGCATGTCCTTTCCCCAAGGGCCAACATGTGCGGCCCACCTTCCGGCACCAGTACGCGGGCGCACGTGTATGGAATCAATTGTTCCAGCGACCTCAGCAGGGTTTCCATGATGAAATCCATCCGCAGGTCCTGGGTGAGCGAAAGAGTGGCCTTACGCAAGGCTTCGGCTTCCTCTTCCGCTTGTTTTTGCGCCGTAATCTCAAGCGCCGTGCCAACCAGCCGGCGAATCCTGCCCTCTGCATCCCGAACAGGAAAGCCCCGTACCCACACCCAGCGGACTTCGCTTTGGGCAGAGACGATCCGGAATCTTTCGTTAAAGTGTCCGGTGCGTGTGGCTTCATCGAGTTTCGTGAGCACACAAACGCGGTCTTCCGCGTGAATCAGTTCTTGGTAAGACGTGGGGTTCTCGTGCAACGACTCGCAGGAACGGCCCGTGATCGTCTGATAAGCCGGATTCACAAAAAGAGCTCTCTTGGTTTCAGCGTCGATCATCCAGAAGATCTCCTGGATATTGTTCGCCATCTGTTGAAAGCGCTCTTCGCTTTCGAGGAGCGACATCTGGGCCCAGCGGCGTTCGGTCACGTCGCGGAGAATCATCACGTGCTGCCCGGGCAGGCAGTCGGCTTTGGCTGTGTACTCAACGAAGAGAGAGGAAACGCTGTCTCTTGTGAGTTCCGCGTCGCCCTGCTGAAATTTGTGGTCGAGAAACTTTTGCCAGGTTTCCCTGAACCGGTCGGAATTCTTGTAGAAACGATGAATCGAATGGCCCAGCAGTTCCGGGCGCGGGATTCCGAACAGCGACTCGGCTGCGGGATTTGCTTCCCGGCAGATTGCGTCGTCGTCGAGGATCACGATCGCGTCCAGAGCATTTTCAAATACTGAGTGGAATTCGCGCTCAGTGGTAGTGAACGCACCCTGAAACTGCCCTCCCTCTTTCTGTGCCCAGAACAAGAATTTCGAGAGAAGCAGTACAACCGTTGCAAAGGACCCGAGCAGGCCGACCCATAGCGCTGGGGGAAGTTCAATTCCTCGCAACCGATATGCGAGCGTCAGAGCGATGAGGCCAACCGAGACGAGGCTTACCGTGACCGACGCCAGGCGCCACCCGAACTGGCTGTCTTGAGACGGGAAGAGCGCACGACCGAGTCGTGCGACTGGCTCCAAGGGAAGACCACGCATGGGAGCTCTCGCTTCACAAAGACAGGTATCGAAGAGGTACTCTTGTACGGGGTATCTGCACTCTGCCTGTCTCTGGCAGATGGTAGGCGGATGCTGGAACGCGGTCAAGTTCGGCTAGTTCTAGGAGTGCAACCAGTTTTCGGGCGAACTTTTCCCGGTGCGACCTTGCCTCGTCCGCATCATCTATGTCCGTATGACCCTCGAAGAATTTCGCAAGTCGCTGAACGGCGAACGTCCTCCTGAAAGTCTGAGCCTTCCCCTGACGGCCGTATGGTGGGATGCGAAAGGCGACTGGACGAAAGCTCACGAATCAGCACAACAGGACGATGGACCGGCGGGGGCGTGGGTGCACGCCTACCTCCATCGCAAGGAAGGGGACCTGTCAAATGCCGGGTACTGGTATAGCCGCGCAGGAAAGCCTCAAGCCCGCATATCGCTCGACCAAGAGTGGGTTGAGATTGTAACCGCCTTCGTGAATGAAATCCGGTGACACGGGAAGAGAAAATTGAAAGTTGAGGGGGTAATATTCGAGTGGCACTCCCGAACTTTATTTATTCTTCTGCGCCGCCCGCCACTTGGCCCAACGCGCACGCTGGGCGGCAGCAATCCTCTTCTTCGCGGCAGATGACATCGGCTTCCGTCTCCCCGATCGGACCCGTCTGCCGTGCGCTCCTGGGCTGCTCGTTCCAACGCCCGCCAAGACCTTCAGAGCGGTGTCCAGTTGAGCTAGCTTAGCTTGGGCCTGTTTTCTTTCCTTCTTCAACTCCTGGACTATCTTGCTCAGCTTCAGCATGAGTTCCTCTCGGGAGGGATTGTACCAGCCTGGTTTTCGAGGACATTCTTCCTGGCCATTTGTTCAACACGCCGGCAGCTTCATTGGATCAGCGGTGCGCAGCGGCGTCTGAAGTTCACCAATCGCACTTTCGCTGGCAGCCGGAAGCGTATTGCGCGGCCGATATATAAGATGATAGGCTTATTGGCGAACAAAAAGCGAACGACTCCGGAGTCTTGCATGTCCCCTTCCGAATCCCTGGCTCCCCGAACCCGCGAAAGTCTCCAGACGATTCAGGACTTCCTTGGAACGCTAGTCGCGCGCTATCGCAGCGACGAAGTTCTCACCGCCGTACGGCAGTTTCCTGCGCGAGAAGCAAAGTTTCGTCCGATGGCGGCATGGGTGACAAGTGCCTTAGCTGAGGCCTATCGCACGAAGGGGATCGAGCAACTCTACTCGCACCAGGTATCGACGGCTGAACTAGTGCGCGACGGCAAGAACGTGGTTGTGGTGACGCCAACCGCATCGGGCAAAACGCTTTGCTACAACCTCCCCGTCTTGAATGCGGTGCTGGAGAATCCCGACACTCGCGCCCTGTATTTGTTTCCAACCAAGGCACTGGCTCAGGACCAACTCGTTGAGTTGCAAGATCTCGCGAAACGCCTCGATGACAGGTTTGGAGTGTTCACGTATGACGGGGATACTCCCAGCGATGCACGAAAAGCGATTCGAGAGCGCGGGCACATCGTTCTGACGAATCCTGACATGCTGCACACCGGTATTCTCCCGCACCATACCAAATGGATGCGGCTGTTCGAGAATCTCCTTTACATCGTGCTCGATGAATTGCACACCTACCGAGGCGTGTTCGGCAGCCATCTGGCCAATTTGCTCAGGCGATTGAAGCGAATCGCGAAGTTCTACGGTTCCGATCCGCAGTTCATCTGCTGTTCTGCAACGATTGCCAATCCCGGCGAGTTGGCGTCCCAACTGATCGCGAAGGAAACCAGAGTCGTCGAAGAGAACGGAGCGCCTGCAGGCGAGAAGTTCTTCGTGTTCTACAACCCGCCGATGGTGAATCGAAACTTAGGAATTCGACGGAGCTATATCAACGAAGCAACCCGGGTCGCGAAAGAGATTCTGGCCAGGAAGCTGCAGACGATTGTCTTTGCAAATAGCCGACTACACACCGAAGTGATCCTTACCTATTTGCAACAGGCGAACCCCAGGAAACCAGGCCAACCAGAACCGGTTCGCGGTTACCGCGGGGGCTATCTGCCGGGAGAACGGCGGGAAATTGAGCGAGGACTGCGCGACGGACGCATCCTTGGCGTTGTGTCGACAAATGCTCTTGAACTCGGTATCGATGTCGGCTCTCTTGATGCTTGTGTCATGGCCGGCTATCCCGGGACGATTGCTTCTACCTGGCAACGTGCCGGCCGGGCAGGGCGACGAAGCGGAAGTTCCTGCGCTGTGTTTGTGGCATCCTCCGCTCCCCTCGATCAATTCATCGTCCAGCATCCCGACTATTTCTTTGGCAGCTCACCAGAACACGCTCAGATTCAGCCCGACAATCTCGAAATTCTCGTCAACCACCTGAAGTGCGCAGCGTTCGAATTGCCCATTTCTCCTGATGAGACGTTCGGCAATGTCGATCTTCCAGGACTCTGTGAGCAACTGGGAGAAGCAGGATTCCTGCACCAGAGCGGGGGAGATTGGCACTGGATCGACGAAGCCTATCCCGCCGATACCATCAGTTTACGATCGGTCACGTCCGACAACTTCGTCATCATCGACACGACGGGCGAAGACAGAGGCAACCCCGAGGTGATCGGCGAAGTCGACTTCTCTTCGGCTCTCACAACCGTTCATCCGAAAGCGATCTACATCCATCAGGGCCAGCAATACCACGTCGAGCAACTGGATTTTGACAAGCGCAAAGCCTATGTGAAACCGGTCCATGTGGACTACTTCACGGATGCGATCCGTTACACACAGGTTCGCGTGCTGGAGGTCGCAGCAGAAGAGCCCATCGTTGGGCGATCCGCTCGCGCGCATGGCGACGTGCTCGTACGATCCCAGGTCGTCGGTTTCAAAAAGATCAAGTTCTTTACCAACGAGAATGTCGGCTCCGGACAACTCGAACTGCCAGAGAACGAGATGCATACGACTTCGTTCTGGCTGACGCTCGGAAACAACTTGCTTTCGGGTTTGCCGTTCAGCCTCTCTGAACGTCAGAATGGGATCTTCGGATTGCTCTATGCGCTTGGGTCGATGGCGACGCTGCTGATGATGTGCGATCGCCGCGACTTAGGCACAGCCGTCGGTGAACGCCCGCCGAGTTCGGCAACTGAGATCAATTGGGAAGAGTTCGCCGCTCCCTCGAACGGTTCTGAGGTGAAAGAATTCTTCGAGCCCAACCTCTACATCTACGATGCTTACCCAGGCGGAATCGGAATCAGCGAACCGCTGTATCGCGCTTCGGACACGTTGTTGAACCGCACCCTCGAACTGATCAGCGCGTGCGCATGCGAGAACGGCTGTCCATCGTGCGTGGGACCGACCGCCGATCGCACTGAAAGAACGAAAGAGGTTGCGCTTGAGATTCTCGGACGCTTGTCCGGAAACACTGATTTCGCTGTGACGAGGACGGCCGAAACCGCATGAGCATGCGCTACGTCAGCCTGAAGGCGCTACAGCGCTCTCATTCGATCCCCTCAGAAGAGTCGGAGAGCCACCGGCATTTGGCTCTAGGAAAGCATGATGGTGCATTGTCGCGACCGGTAGCAGTGCGGATCGACCGGGAGCGCGTGGCCCAGGCTCTGGGGGGCACGGCGAAGACCAATGCGTATGGAGAATATTTTTCCGTTCGCTCGTGGTGCGCTCAGCCCCCGCGGTATTCTCCCGATCCGTGTGCGATCAAACTGCTGGTCCCGGACCTAGTCGACGAGATCTCCGATCCGGACCAATGGCTTTTTCTCGATACAGAAACAACCGGTCTTTCAGGAGGCAGCGGCACATATGCGTTTCTCGTGGGTGTAGCCTGGTGGGAAGGCGGAGGGCTTGAGATCGAGCAGTTCTTCCTGCGCGAGTACAGCGAGGAACGCTCGTTACTGCTTGCTTTGCGTGAGCGCATTGCGGAACGCCCGGTTCTTGTCACTTTCAACGGGAAGTCGTTCGACTGGCCACTGCTCGAAACCCGCTATCGTATGTCTCGCAAGGTTTCTGTGCCCACGCCGCGGGCTCACCTTGATTTCCTGCATCCAGCCCGAAACCTCTGGCGGCTGCGTCTGGGGTCTGTGCGACTCTCAGAGCTGGAACGTGATGTCCTCGCCTGGGACCGAGGGACCGACCTGCTCTCTGGAATGATTCCTCAAATCTACTTCGACTATTTGCGCGGAGGTTCGCCCGAACGGCTCATTCCCGTACTCAACCACAACCAAATGGACCTGCGGGGTCTAGCGGCACTGTCCAGCCGGATTCTCTCACTTCTGAGTGATGCTGAAACCCTGGGCCAAGACGGACTGGAACTGTTTGGTGTCTCCCGCATCTGCGAGAAGCGAGGGGAACACGGCCGAGCCCGCGGCCTCTACGAAAAGTCGATTGCATCCATTCTGCCGACCGAGACAGACCGTGCAGCGCGGCGCTCGCTCGCACGGCTTGCCAAGCGGGACGGCGATTTCGATCTGGCGTGTGAGCTTTGGAAAGATGTCCTGGGAAATTCACGACACGGCTATGAAGCCTACGAACAACTGGCGATCTATTACGAGCACAAAGCTCGTGATCCGGAGCAAGCTCGACTGATCGTGCGGCAGGCGCTCGGTGAACTACGGCGGGCACTCGAAGGGGGTGACATCACGCCCGGCGCTCATCGTGAATTCAGAGCCAGATTCGATCGCCGAATGGAGCGACTGGAACGCAAGAGTCGAAGGCCGTTATTGGATGCCATGGCCATCGAAGCTCAGGCTTAAAGGTGATGAGATGGAAGAGGGGCGAAAGCGCGTATTAGGAATCATGGCCAGTATTCTGGTCGCGCGTCATCTAAAGACAACCGAGGATCTGCATGACAGCCGACCGAGTCCGCGCACGACAGTTTTTGACCAACGTTGCTCACGAGAATTTCAAATCGTCCATTTTTTCCTGATTCACATTAACCCGGCGAATTGGATAGCCGACCCGCTTGGACATCGATTCGTACCATGCAGTTTCTAGCTTGCTCTGCAGGGCCTTCGTCGCTTCATCACAGAAGGGGCGGTGGCCATTCAGCCAGAAGAAAGCACGGCCTGGCACATCAGGTGAAGACACCAACAAGTTATGGGAGAAAATCGATACCGCGTGGATGCTCGAATATTGGGGCGAACCGTCAGGGTGTTTCTTCTTCAGGATGTGAGCCACTGTAAGCAGAAGATTGTGAGGTTCAAAATCCACATTGCCCTCGTTGGCCAGCAGTAAAAGTCCCTTCGTTTCATGCAGGCCAAGGGTTTCTTTCGTTTGCTTGATTTGGCGGTGCGCAAGCCCGACGACATTGGTTTGCAGTGGCAACGTAAGCAGTCGCAGCCACTCGTTTTGGCATACTGGCGGCAGTGTTCGCATGCTGACAACGGGACGGCCGAAGGCGTAAATCAGACCTCGCTTCATCCAGTTTTGTGCCAGCTGATCAAGCTTCTGGCGGTACGCCGGCGTAAAGACCTCCTGCTGCAGGCTTTTGAGTTCGGCGACAGCGTTCTCAGCTTGGAATACGTAGTCAGCATTCTTCGCGCGTTCGCCATCATCAGGAGGCAGCAAAGTATCGACTCTCTTCCCTCCGACTGCATGGACAACCTCGTCGATTATTGCTTCGGGGTTCACTGGCGGGAGTTTACCAACCCAGAACCCAGCCCACAAATAGTGATGCCTAACACGACTTCCGCGAACGTTGGCAGTCCCCGCGGTTCTGTTAAGTCGTTGAGAAGCTTAATCCCGCTACGCTGTCACAGCAGCGTTCTGTTCCATCCACTACGGCTTACTGTCGGACCTGCGTCTTGATCCTGGATATGGGCTACCGTCAAACATTGTGTGCCAGGAATGTGCCGGCCGGGCCCACCTTAATAGAACCAGAGAGTAGTGCTCCTACCTTGGTAGCGTGCTTGTACTGGTGGAAAGTCCACATCTGACTACTTCGCCAGCCCCAGTTGTTTCTCTACCAGAGGCAACAATTGCGAAGGGGCGCGATCGAGAGCTTGCGACAAGTTGAAGAGAGCGGTCAAGGAGGGACTCTTCTCGCCTCTCTCCAACTGGCCAATATAGTTGCGGTGATATCCAGTGGCGTGAGCGAAGGAATCCTGGGAATGACCTGCCTTTTCTCGTAGCTGCCGAAGGACGATCCCGAAAGCGATCTGCGGAGTTCGAGTCCTCGAGTTGCGCCTCGCCTTTTGGGGCATGTAGCCAACATTCTTCTGTTGACCACAATTGTGCGACCCACCTATAGTGTGTATTCGTAAAGCCACCGAGATCGGCCGATCCGCATTGGGGACACAGTGAGTTCGTCTCTTACAACCCGGTTGCCCTCCCTCGCAGCTTCCAAAGAGAACAGTCGCCAAGTAGCGAATTCGAATCAGCGTTCGAATGTGGAGGCGGAGGCTTCAGACGAGGCGTTAATCTCTTGCGTCTGCGATGGGGATAGAGGAGCTCTGGCGTGCCTGTTCCGTCGTTACGCACGCGTCGTGCGTGGCGTTGCCTACCGGGTATTGCGAGACGCATCCGAGGCAGACGACTTGCTCCAGGATATCTTCTTGCTGGTTCATCGCCTCTGCGCGACCTTCGACAGTTCCAAAGGCTCGGCGCGGTTCTGGATTCTGCAAATGACCTACCGCCGCGCCATCTCTCGCCGGCGTTATCTAACTTCGCGACATTTCTACACCCGCATGGACCTTGATCAGGCGGCAAATCAACTGAGCGATGCGCCGGCAAAATCCGGTCCTCCTGGGAACCAGATAGACGGGACCCTCGATCGGCGTGACGCCTTGCAAAGCTGGTTCTCCGAACTCTCGGAATGCCAACGACAGACTTTGCACCTTTTCTTCTTTGAGGGTTACACATTTGAGGAGATCGCTGCCAAACTCGGCCAAACCGTTGGCAACGCGAGGAACCATTACTACCGTGGTTTACAAAAGCTGCGGAAGCAGATTTCTGCTGGCAAATTGCCCGGCAAAGAAGCAGTATGATAAAAGACTTTAGCCATCGTAGGAGCGGGTGCGTTGTTGCCAAGCGGACCCCATGACGAGTTTCTTGAACTCTGTGCCGTTTCCACCTCGGGCCAGTTGAGCGAGGGAGATAAAAACAGGCTCAAGGAGCACCTTGCCGTTTGCCCTGCCTGCCGCGAAGCCCTTCGCGAGTATGAATCGATCGTCAACGACACGATCCCTGCTATCGGCGCGGAGCAATCCTCTCGCATTGATCCCGGTCCTGGATTTTCCCAATCGAAAGCCGAAAAGGCCTTGTTCGAACGTTTAGCCAAGGAAGAAGGAAAACAACCGAGCGCCGACAGGAAAAACGGGGTACCTTCCGCTTTTCGTCGAGTTCTGCCCCTCGCCCCCGAATCTACTTGGCGCCATGTCTGGATGCTCTACGCCGCTGGCATCCTCCTCTTTTTTACCCTATGCCTCTCCGCCTATTGGGTTGGGGTGCGGCACGGCACGGATGCGGCCAAATCCGCGCCACCGCCCCAGGCGACTCAGGTTCAAGTTGCAACTGAGAACCCAGCTTCCTTGGAAGAGCAACTCAGCGATGCCGCCCACGAGCGCGAACTTGCTCGTTCCCAGGTCGCCCAGCGTGACAAGGCCCTCGCGGATCTTCGCCGGCAATTGCAGCAGCAATCGGGAGAAATCAGTCGGATGAAGGAAGCCCAGGACAAGTTGGAGGCCACGGTGCAGAGCGATCAGGCCGGCAAACAGGACCTCGTTCACGAGCGAACCGAGCTAGGTCAGAAACTGGAAACGGCCCAAGCGGAATCGCAATCCCTTCAGCAGCAGGTGAATTCACTCACGCAGCAATCGAGCACTGAAACCTCACAAGCCAAAGCCCTTGGATCGAAAGTCGAGGATCTCACGCGGCTCTTGGAAGATCGCGAGAAGGCTCTCAACCAGCAGGACGAACTGCTCGCCCACGATCGCGACATCCACGAGGTAATGGGTGCGCGAAATCTCTACATCGCCGAGGTCTATGACACCGACGAAAAGGGTGCTACCCGCAAGGCCTACGGTCGCGTGTTCTACACCAAGGAAAAGTCTCTGATTTTCTATGCCTACGACCTTGACCAGCAGCACGGCAAGGCTGGCCAAACGTTTCAGGCTTGGGGGCGTCGCGGCCCGGACTTTAAGCAGGCCGTCAGTCTGGGCATCTTCTATGAAGACAATGCTTCCAAAAAGCGCTGGGTCTTGAAGTCCGAGGATCCCAAGACTTTAGCCCAGATTGATGCGGTTTTCGTGACAGTGGAACCGCACGGCGGAAGTGGTAAGCCGAGCGGCAAGCCTCTTCTTTTCGCCTACCTCAGAGTCAATCCCAACCATCCCTAGTCCCAGCCCTCCGTTTGCCAATCCATTCTAGAATTGCTGTCAGCTGATAAAACGGCGGGATTTCCTGCGAATAACTAGGGAGTAACTGAGAACTTGTTGTTCGCTGGAGAAATCTGTATGCGCTTCCCCCGGGTCCCTCTTCTCGTTATCGGTCTTGTGCTGTTGGCCCTCCCCCTGTTCGGGCAATCGCCAAACGGAAATATCAATGGCCTGGTTCTCGATCCCTCCAATCGCGTGATCACTGGAGCTGAGATCATCGCAGTCAATGATCTAACCAACGTCCAGTTCGCCGCGAAGACGAACGCTGACGGTGTTTACGTGTTGCCAAACCTGCCGCCCGGCCCCTATCGACTCCAGGTCTCCAAAATCGGCTTTAAGACAATCGTTAAGCCCGATATTGTCCTGAACGTGCAGGACGCTCTGTCGGTAAATTTCACGCTTCCGATTGGGGCTTTGATGGAGACCGTGACCGTACAGGGTGGGGCGCCCGTATTGAACACCACAGACGGATCGGTAAGCACGGTTGTGGATCAAAACTACATCGCCAACATGCCGCTGAACGGCCGCAGCTTTCAGGACCTGATCCTGTTGACGCCCGGAGTTGTCACAAACACCCCGCAGCAAGGAGGAACCGTCGGATCAAGCGGTGAGTTTAGCGTCAATGGTCAGAGGACCGAGTCCAACTACTACACGGTGGATGGTGTCAGTGCAAACACTGGAACGTATCCCGACCCGAGCGGTCCCGGCAACACCGGGTCTCTTCCGGCCGCCACGGCGCTGGGGACCACGCAGGCACTCCTATCCGTTGATGCGTTGCAGGAATTCCGAGTCCAAAGCTCGACCTACTCCGCTGAGTTTGGCCGAAATCCCGGAGGCCAATTTTCGCTGGTGAGTCGCTCGGGAACGAACCAGTGGCACGGGACCGCATTCGACTATTTGCGCAACAGCTATGTCGACGCCAAGAACTGGTTCAACGACTACTACGACCAGCCGCAGGCCTTGCTCCGCCAGAACGATTTTGGTGGCACTTTAGGCGGACCCATCACGATTCCGATGCTTTACAACGGCCGGGACAGAACGTTCTTCTTCTTTTCATATGAGGGCCTGCGCCTCACTCAACCGCAGGCTGCGAACCTGAGCTTTGTGCCGGACGCGAGCCTGCGAGCACAGGCGCCTGCACCCTTGCAACAGGCCCTGAATGCCTTTCCGGTGCCTAATGCCGCCGACCTCGGAAATGGTCTGGCTGAGTTCATCGGCAGTTGGTCGAACCCCAGCGCGATTGACGCTTACAGTTTGCGTGTGGATCACAACCTCGGCAGCAAGGTGCGGCTCTTTTTCCGCTTCGGAGACACTCCGTCAAACTCGGTCGCGCGACAAACCAGCACTTCCGTGACGGGCGCTGTCCCCTCAGTTCTCGGCGCATTCGACAACAAACTGCGCACGTACACTTTCGGTGTGGACACGCTGATTACGAATCGAATCAGCAACGACTTCCGTCTGAATTACAGCTCCAACTTGTCAACCTTGGCGTACCACATTGACGGCTTCGGTGGCGCTCAGCCGGCCAGCCTTGCTGGTTTATCCGGAATCAGCACGGCCAATGCATACACAATCTCCCTTGGGCTTTCATTCGGGAATGCCGGGAGCAGCCTGCAAGAAGGATATTCATCCGCCCTGCAGCACCAATGGAACGTGGTGGATTCTCTCACGTGGGCGTTCGGCAAACATGAGTTGAAACTTGGGTTTGACTATCGGAGAGTGTCGTCGACCCAGCAACAGGGGAATCCCGCAATTTATTACTCGTTCCTGGGCGCGACAGATGTACAGGCCAACAATCCTGGATTTGTAGATCCCATTGTCAGCGCCATTGTGTACCCCCTGTCCACGAACTTCTCGGCATTCGTCGAAGACGAGTGGAAGGCGAATTCCAGACTCAATCTTTCCATGGGATTGCGCTGGGATGTGAATCCGGCGCCTACGGTCACCAAAGGGCCGTCTCCCTACACGATTGAAGGCGCAAACAATCTTGCCACGATGACCCTCGCACCCGGGGGAACACCGCTATGGCGTACGACGTGGTACAACTTCGCCCCACGCCTTGGCGCGGCTTACGCAATTCGCAACACATCCGGCCGAGAGCTAATCCTGCGTGCTGGCGGTGGTTTGTTCTTCGACACCGGCCAGCAGACCGGCACGCTGGGCTTTCTTGGACCAGGGATCTCCAATTCTCTGAATCTCGGATATACGAGTGGCGCACGTGTGAGCTTCCCCCTCGCAACCGCCCAACTTCCCACGGTCACCTCACCGACGGCGCCCTATCCCACGGTCCTCGCGTTCCCCTCGCATCTGCAATTACCGTACAGCTTGCAGTGGAATGTCGCAGTCGAGCAATCACTCGGAAGATCGCAGGCCATCTCTGCCTCGTATGTGGGCTCTCATGGAGCGAGACTGCTGGAGTGGAACGAGGTCCACGCTGGGCTCTTCAATCCGAACTTCACCTACCTCATCCTTTCGCAGAATGCCCATACTTCCGACTTCAACTCCTTACAGCTTCAATACCGCCGGCGGTTGACGAATGGTTTGACGGCGCTTGCAGCTTATACGTTCGCTCATTCCATTGATTACGGATCGCACGATAGTGCGTTTCCGTACTTTCGGGGCAATTCTGACTTCGATGTGCGGCATTCCTTCTCGTCGGCTTTCTCTTTCGATGTCCCCAGCCGATTCCGAAATACATTTGCACGGGCGTTGCTGCACGGCTGGGGCCTCGACGATCGTCTGAGCGCTCGAACAGCCTTCCCCATCACGCTATACGGTCCACTTACGGTGGATCCGGGAACCGGTCAACGCACCTTTCGTGGACTCGACCTCGTGCCAGGGAACGCGATCTATCTTTATGGCGCTAATTGCGCCTCCGTTCTTCAATCCCTCGGGGACCTTCAGCCCGGTCAGGGATGTCCTGGGGGCCGCGCAGTGAATCCCAACGCCTTTGCCAATCCTGCGACTGGCCAGTTCGGAAATGCCCCGCGAAATTTTGTGCGAGGCTTCGGGTCCTGGCAGATGGACGTCGCTATTCGCCGGGACTTCCCAATCTATGAGCGATTGAAGCTTCAGTTTCGCGCAGAAGCGTTCAATGTCTTCAATCACCCGAACTTCGGATTCGTGAATCCTGTCTTCGGTTCTCCCACATTCGGCCAAGCCACCTCCACCCTCGATCAAAGCCTTGGCACATTGAGTTCCGTTTATCAGATGGGTGGCGCTCGATCGATGCAGTTTGCCCTGAAGCTCGTCTTCTGATCGCAACAGTTCTGACTGTCCTTTCGTTCGACTGGTTCGTTCTGAAAATTACCAACTCAAATGATTGTTAACCATTCACCAAACCGGAGTGGAGCCCTATCGCGCCGGACGGGCACACTGCTTTTTCCCGCGCTTCTAGTTCTGTTCGCGGGCTTTTTAGTAACGCACACCTTCGGTCAGCAACCCGCAATAAACGCTCAATCCCATCGTTACTTCACGGTCCGGGATTCGATTGAGATGTCGCGATTCGACACGATCGAAGGTGGACCTTTGGTTTCACCTGACCATCAATACTTTTCGATTGTCACTTCCCGGGGATTGATTGACACCGACTCGATCGAGTCAACCCTCTGGGTTTTCCGGACGGCTGAAGTCCGTCATTTTCTTGGCTCGAAGCAAGACAGGGGAACCCTTCATGGGAAAGCAGTTTTTAAGCTCGCGCAAGTTCCCCTGAACAGCTACACGATTCCGTACGCTCCAGTAATTTCGAGCGTTCGTTGGTCACAGGATTCCAAGGCGCTCCTCTTCTTAGGGCAAGATGGCCGTGGTGAACGGCGTCTCTATCATGTTGATGCCCGTTCCGGGGCCGGGCGGGTCCTCACCCTCAGGGGAGAGGACGTCAGTCTCTACGAAGTACAGGGACGGACGATCGTCTACCTCGTGGTGCCTGCGAAGCAGAGCATTCCGATCGGCAGAGCGATTAACGCTGATGCGCTTGAGGTGACGGGAGAGCCGTTGGCCAAGTTCATGCTACAGACCGATGAATCTCTCTTTTATCGCGAAATATGGGTCTTGAGGAATGGCAGACGCTGGCGGCTCAGGCGAGATGGCAGACACCCGATCCATCTGGCGAACCATTTCCCTGACGTACTGGCGATTTCTCCTGATGAAAAAGCCGTTGCCGTATTAGTGCCGAGTGAAACGTTGTCGGCCGATTGGGATTCCTATGAGCCCACTGCTCCATATCTGAGGCTGCGCCACAACGACCCGAATTCGACGGACCAATTCAACTTCGCGAGGGCAATGCAGTACATGGTTTTCGACTTGCAGACCGGTAAATCTCGGTTCACCATGAATGCGCCTCACGCGTATGCCCTGGGATACGTCCAACAAGATTCCGCGATCTGGTCGGCGGTCGGCAAAGAGCTTCTTCTAACCAATACCTTCCTGCCACTCGGAGAGGCGAATCCGAATCGAACCCAGCGCCTGTTTCCATGCGCGGGTGCGATCGTCGATATCGGCCTTAACAAAACAACCTGTATCGCCTGGTCACGTTATACACAGGAGAATCGAGCATCCCTGCTCTCGGCGATGTTTTCAAAAAATGGCAGTGCAGTCGTTCTTTCTTTTAACACGCCAAATGGCACGGATAAGGAGGTGTATGAGCGTCAAGGCGCAACTTGGTACCGCAAGCAAACCATCGAGGAGAATACTGTCGGGGAAAAAGGAGTCATCGGCGAGTTGCTAAACGGCCAGTTTCCAGTCCAGCTTGAAATTCGAGAGAGTCCGAACAATCCGCCGGCCCTCTACGCTACCGATTTGGCCACCGGGCAAAGCCGGAAATTATGGGACCCAAATCCGCAGATGTCGTCCCTTGATCTGGGAGAGGTTGCGCCATTCGAGTGGACGGACCGAACTGGGTACAAGTGGACAGGGCAACTCGTGAAGCCACCAAATTACCACCCGGGCCAGCGCTACCCGCTGGTCATTCAAACTTACGGTTTCTCGCCGGGATTTGTGAGTGATGGACTCCTTCCGACCGCCTCTGCAGTACGCTCACTCGCAGCCTCGGACATCATGGTTCTTCAGGCGCCTCGAAGGAGAGATCATGACGGGACAGCACAGGAAGCGCCGGACCAACTCATCGGCTTTCAGTCCGCAATTAAACGCCTGAACGACGACGGATTGATCGATCCCAAGAAGGTTGGGATCATTGGCTTCAGCCACACTTGTTATCACGTCGAGAGCGCTCTTGTGAACGATCCGGACAGATTCGCGGCAGCGACGATTGCCGACGGTATGGATGGGAGCTATCTACAATACTTGTATTCAGTCGCTGATCCTGTTGCGAAGCTCGCTGAGGATATTTATGGCACCAGACCGTTCGGTTCTGGACTTGGGGTGTGGGTGGAGCGAGCGCCGGGTTTCAATCTGAATAAACTGCAAACACCGCTTCGAGTCGAGACGATTGGTTTCGCAAGTGTTCTTGCCGAATGGGAAACCTATGCCGCGCTAATGGCTCAGGGGAAACCCATCGATTTCGTCTATTTTCCAGTTGGAGATCATCTTCTGCAAAAACCGCTTGAGAGACTGGCCTCCCAGCAAGGAAACGTAGATTGGTTCCGGTTCTGGCTCAAAGGGGAAGAAGACCCCGACCCAAGTAAGCGCAACCAATATGTTTTCTGGGAAAGACTGCGCGATGAACGTGCAATAGCGGATGGAGCAAAACAGAATCGAAGCGACTAACGGTGCCGGCCTTGCGGGGGAAAAGAAACTGGGGCACCCTCAGGTGGGTGCCCCAGTTGCCCTTATTCATCTGCCTCATAGGCGGAGATGCTTGGGCGATTGTGCGGTGGAAACGCATCAGGCACAGCTCCCATCTTGGTTTGGCCTCGAACTGCGCTCAGCGCAGTCCCAAGTTTTGCGACTTCTGGCTTCCTGTAGATCATGTGTTTGTCCTCCGTTCGATCATGTTTGGTTGCAGTAGTACGAACAACGAAGTGGACGCGCTGTCCTGTTACTCATCCGCCTCGTACGCTGAGATGCTTGGCCGATTGTGCGGCGGAAGCGCGTCAGGTACCGCACCTTGTTTTGTCTGGCCCTTAACAGCCTTAAGGGCATTTTCTAGAACTACGATCTGCGGTTTGCTGTACAACATGGTTTGTTCCTCCATTTGGATTGAAGTGCCTTACATCCGACCCGGCTGGGCCGAATCTCTATGTGCGCCGAACAAGCGCACGAACTCGGTTCTCTTATCGGGTTTTGAGGGCTCGAGCCTAACGATGCCGTGATGGGCGATCTGTTGCAGCCAGACTTCGACTTCTAAGGTTCGGAGCAAGTGGACAATTCGGTCTTCCTGGCCATCGCGAACTCGCTGGAGAGTGTCACGGAAAGCAGTGGAATCGGTGATCCCTAGCGAAGTCGCCATCATTCGGCGAGCGGCCGCCTTCATTACCGGGACTTGACTAGACAACGCAGCCAGCGGCGTGCGCGAAACGTATGCTTTGCGCTTTCGGTTCAGAATTTCATGGGGCACGATCCCCGCGAGCGCCCTGCGCATTAGGGATCGGCGTTGTCCGGGGCGAACCAGTTGCTCCCGGGGAATCGCAAAAAGGAATTCGAGCAACTCGCGGTCAAGATAGGGATAGCGAACTTCGTAAAGCGGCTCCGAACTGGGAACATCGCATCCCAACTGCCTCCTCAGTGCGTCGAGAGTGGAGATGTTTTCCTGAAAGCTGGGCAGAGGCCCGAGCAGTTTCAGACGCGACGTATATCCCAACAAAGCGCGGCGATTCCTGTCCGAGAAGCCAGCGTCGAGCCACGGAACAGGGTTGATCTCGAAAGGGGTTGACAGTGTGAATGGCAGGAAGGCGTTTACGGCTTCGAAGAAGAGGTGAAACCATGGCTTTCGCTTTTCGAGTGCCCAAACCTTGAGCCGGTTAGCCAAGCGCCGGAGTTGGGGCTTAGCGAGCAAATCCTGCAACTCAGGAATGGCGGTTGGCACACCACCGGTGACTTCATCGCCTGCGATCCCACAGAGAACGACCCGGCTGCCACTCTCCTTAAGGCATTCGGCAAATTCCTCTCTTGCCTCATGGGATCGATAGACTGGCTTCGGCGTGGCCGAGAATTTGTTGTCTTCCATCGATAGCGGTGAGAGCTCCTGTCTCGCGATATCGATGTGATAGCCAACTCTGCCCCGCTTTGCTTCGACGATGCTGAAGTATGATCGTTCATCCCAGTTCGGCTCCGCATCGGCGTAGTACGAGACCGTCTCGACGGGCCCGCCATGTGACGGCTCGCGATCGACGATTTCATCAGCCACACATACGATCGAGGACGAGTCCATTCCGCCGCTCAGTTCCGCAAGAACCGGCGAATCCGACCGCAGCCGTCTGCTGACAGCTTGCGAGAAAACCGCGCGAAAGTGCTCTTCGTACTCGCTGTCGGTGCGATAACAAATCCTAGTTGCCGGGTCAAAATCCCAATACGTCGTAATCTTCCGCGCCTCTCGTTCCAAACGGACGAACGATGAAGGAGGAACCGCGTGAATGCCTACGTATGGAGTCAGGTGTGGAGCAGCAAAGAACGACAGCCAGCCAGCAATGTATTCCTCCTCTAGCTGGTGCGGGTGTCGCGAGAACAAAACCAGGGGATCAAGGATCGTGCACCACGTGGCTCGGTGTGCTTCGACCGAGTAATAAAGATGACGCGTACCGACAAAGTCCTTGGCCAATATCAGCGACTGATCCTTTGGGTTCCACGCTGAAAATGCCCAGTCGCCGGTCAAATCGCGAAATGCCCCGGTTCCCCAGCGCTCGTACGCTGCTGCTACGATTTCAATATCCGTCGAGTCCGGTGAAACCTCGCCTCTCAGCCTTTCGATGAGATCTTTCCGGTTATCAAGCCTTCCATCCCACGTGATTACAACGCCCGATTGCGCCACGTGAGGCTGATTTTCTCGTCGTGACTCGCTCGTGGTGTGAAAAGCTCGATACAGAATCCCGAAGTTGTCTTGGCAAATGTAACCCTCGCCATCCGGTCCATAGG
>Ga0210409_10001865_pt1 | contig 26468 bp, 21 predicted proteins | sample IncBWH17MmetaG_FD_161649 | JGI IMG/M metagenome (GOLD analysis project Ga0210409, IMG submission 161649) | Forest soil microbial communities from Barre Woods Harvard Forest LTER site, Petersham, Massachusetts, United States - Inc-BW-H-17-M | ecosystem: Environmental > Terrestrial > Soil >...
AGTCTGTCGCGACCTCAGAGGGCAATGCGGCGATCGACATTCAGGGGTTTGTCATCGGGCAGCCGAGCACCGTCGGATCACTGCTTGCCAGCCGGCTGGGTAATGAAAAGACCGGCCGGGTCCATACGTTTGTATATCAGTCCACGGACCAATTGGGCCTTACGGGAACCTGCACGGCGCAGGTGCTGGTGCCGCACGACCAGCGACGGTCCAACTGGTAGCATTCGCGGCGGGCGAGGCGCTGGCGGTGATCGAGAGTTCTTGGCTAGGTAGCGCGCTAGAGCTGCAAGGCGAAATCCCGCACGTGCCGCTACTACGGTCGTCGAGCGGGTTCTGGTTGGGCCTCATCGGATGCCCGTTCGTGCCGTTGGCAAAGAACACAGTGATACGCTCCATGATATCAAGTGACGGAAACTGCGAACGACTAGCAGCATCCGTTTGTCGTTGAAGCTTCAGATCGACGGCCCAGCAAGATGGACAAGGCCGCTAATGAAGGGGATCGCCCCAGCAAACTCCGAGGCCAGCTTGAACAAGGCAACTGAACGACTGGCCGCTGACGGAGTGTTCGTTCGGATGATCTGGCAGCAGACCATAGTCCGCACCGGACATAGCCGGGGTCACGCATAGCGAGTTCAATGGTTCAATCTATTCGCCCGGTTTGAGATCTTTCTTTGTTATAGAAAAGCTTAACAAAATTGCCAGGGGAACTGAAAATCCCGTGTTCCAGATACGTTCCACTTAGACGCGATTTTGCCGTTTTCTGCGTTTTTGGCGTCTCCAGAAATCAATAACTTACCTGTTTTCAACACCCCTGAGTATTCCGACTCCCCCCGCCTCCACCATTTCAATAATTTCAATCTTAAGCTAGATACCTGCGTGCTCGGGGCGCGCTGAAGTCCGGCCGCGTCCCGCAGTGGCAAAGTAGGGATGACGAACTGCTTTGCGCGGCGCAAAACGCTTTCTCTTATAATTAAGCGCAATATTGCCAGCTATGCGGGAGCTGCCGTCAATGAAGCCGAATAGGAAGAAGGGGCGACTTGCGAATGCAAGTTCCGAGTTGAATACGTCCCCGCCTAAAGCGACCTGGCGGAACAGGTTGTTCACAGAGCCGCCACCAAGAATAACCTTGGCGCTCGCATCGGCTTTGCTGTGCATCCTTGCCATCACTGCGTATTCCAATGCGATGAGTAACGGATTCGTGTGGGACGACCATGAGCAAGTGGTGATGAACGCGACCCTGCGCCCGGGTGTGCCGTTGCTGCGGTTGGCCGGAACGAACAATTGGGGCCTGGCCCGCGCAGGAGTGCAAGAACGGATCAATTATTACCGGCCGCTGCAGATGGTGACGTACCGGCTAACCGCCGAAGTTTCCGGATTTGATGCCCGTGCGTTCCATACGGTGAACCTCGGGCTCCACATCCTTGCCGTCCTTCTGGTGTTTGCTTTGTTCTATAAGTTGACCGGCCGCATGGCCCTGGCCTTCGCAGGCGGAGCTCTATTTGCCGTGCATCCGATTCATACCGAAGCAGTGGACTGGATCGCGGCCCTGCCTGACATCGGCTGCACCGTATGCTTTTTGCTGGCCTTCCTGTTTTTTGTCCTGGCGCAGGGCGCGGGATCACATACTCCGCCCGATGAACCGCCGCGACGCTTTCTTGCTCTCTTTCTGGCTGCATCGTACGCCGCGTTCGCAGCCGCACTGTTGTGGAAAGAAACCGCAATCGTAATTCCCGCTCATCGTCATGGCGTACGTTTTCTGTTTGGGTGAACCCGCGGTGGCAAATCGTCGCGCCGGCACCGTTCTAAAGCGCTCTCTGCCTTACTGGTGTATTTTGGGCCTTTACTTCTTACTGCGGCTCCAGGTGCTCGGCTTCGTCGTGACCCGTCAACGAAATTGGATTCTGAGCCGGTTCGAATTCGGCCTCACCACACTAAACCTGGTGTCCGCATATTGCTGGAAATTGATCGCACCCATCCATCTCAACGCTTATTACGTCTTTGTCCCGGTGCGAACTCTTCAGGATCCGCGCGCCATTACGGCCATCCTGTTCCTGATTCTCGTCGCAGTGGCCATCGTATACGGATTGCGACGTGCGCCATTGGCTTCGTTTGCGGCACTCTGGGTATTCGTCACCTTGATTCCGGTGTTGAATGTTTACGCCGTCGGGCGGAACGTGTTTGCCGAGCGCTATTTGTATCTGCCTTCCGTTGGTTTCTGTTTCTTGATTGTCCTCATGGCCCCACGGGCCGGAGACGCGCTTCCCGTTCGCTTGCGCCCATTCGCTGTGGCTGTGGTGTTAGTCGCTATTCTGGTGCTGTTCACGGCGCAGGCCCTCGCGCGCAACCCTGTTTGGAAAGATGACGCGACCCTGTTTACGCGCACCCTGGAAAGTTCGCCGAATGCACCCTTTGTGCAAAATATGGTCGCTGCGGTGCAGCCGAACAATGCAATAGGACAGAATTCGGCGATATCTCATTATCTGCGTGCCATTTCCCTGGCGGAAAATGAAGCGTCGCCAAACCGGCTGGAAATGGCGATCGCGGGAGAAGGATTGGCATCGATTTACGCCGCTCGCGGGGAATTTGAGCAAGCTTTGCGGGCACTCGCCCAGGTCCGCGCCGCTGACCCTAAGGACGCCCAGGTGGATGGCGAGGAAGGGCTCATCCTGATGCAGGCCAACCGCTGGACCGAAGCGCAAGCGGCCCTGCGAAGAGCCGTCGCCATCACCCCCAACGACGCTAACGTTCTCAATGCTCTTGGACTGCTGGCGTGGCAGCATGGGGGCCATCTTGACGAAGCCGCGGCGTATTTCTCCAGGGCGCTCGTCGTTCATTCGGAGGCCGACGATTTCAGCGCTTCATTGCACAGCAATCTCGGCGCGATTTACGGAGAGCAGGGCCGTTTTTCCGATGCTATCGCGGAATTTGCGATCGCCGTTCGAATCACGCCGAATGACCCGGAATACCTCACAAATCTGGCCACCGCCTTCGCCGCGGTTGGCCGCACGGGCGAAGCCCGAAGGGCGCTGGAGGCAGTTATCGCTGCTTCGCCGGATTACCATCCTGCGCGTGTCGCTCTTGAACAGATTGGGGACAAGTAGAAGTCTTCAATCGTGACCGTGCGCTGGTGTCGTTTTTCGCCTGAAATGAAATCAATAAGTTTCGTGTCCTTGGCCGGAGTCACAATTCCGACTCCCACCATTTCTAATAATTTCGATTTTAGGCTAGAGTCTTGCGGGTTTGAGGCGCGGAGAAGGTGCCGCCGCGTCCGTGCCCAAAATACATCCCGTTTTTTTTGAGGAGACTTGCATGCAAATCCGTTTTACGAAGCAGCAGAGGTGGCGAAGGCCCGCTTTGCTTCTGAGCCTGCTAGGCGCCACGTTCTGCAGCGCGGCGGCCCAGGAGGCGCCGCTGTATCGTGACGCGCGAGCGCCGGTGGAGCAGCGCGTGGCGGATTTGCTGTCGCGCATGACTTTGGAAGAGAAGGTGGCGCAGCTTGAGGGGACCTGGCAGAACACTGCGTTCGCTACGGATGCGAGCAAGAGAATTGTGGATGACAAGAGAGCTTTTGTTCCGGAGCACGCGGCGGTGCTGCTCAAGTACGGATTGGGCGAGATGTCGCGGCCGAGCGAGAAGCGCGGGCCGCGGGAGATGGCGGAATTCACCAACACAATGCAGAAGTGGCTGAAAGAAAACACGCGGCTGGGAATTCCCATCTTGTTTCATGAGGAATGCCTGCACGGACACGCGGCGCCGAAAGCGACTTCGTATCCACAGGCGATTGCGCTGGCTTCGACGTGGGATCCGCTGCTGGTACGCGAGGTGTTCACGTCGGTGGCGGCGGAGGTTCGCGCGCGGGGCGCGCAGGAGTGCCTCGCGCCGGTGCTGGACCTGGCACGCGAGCCGCGGTGGGGCCGCACGGAGGAAACGTACGGGGAAGATCCGTATCTGGTTACGCGGATGGGAGTGGCGGCCATTGAAGGCTTTCAAGGCAACGGACCGTTCCTCGACAAATCGCACGTGTTCGCGACAGCAAAACATTTTGCGGTTCACGGGCAGCCGGAAGGCGGAACAAATGCCGCGCCGGGAAATTATTCGGAACGCGTGATCCGTGAATATTTCTTGAAACCGTTCGAGGCGGCGGTGCGGGAGGCGCACGTGCAGGCGGTGATGCCTTCATACAACGAGATCGACGGGATCCCTTCGCACAACAACGCGCAATTGCTGACGCGAATCTTGCGGCAGGAGTGGGGGTTTGAGGGAGTGGTGGTTTCGGACTATTTCGGGATCGATGAACTATGGAAGGTGCACCACGTTGTTGGCAACAAGGAAGACGCCGCGAAGATGGCGCTGGAAGCGGGCGTGGACATCGAATTGCCTTTTGCAGATGCGTTCGAATCGCTGATTGCGCAGGTCAAGGCGGGGCGTATCGCGGAAGCGAATGTGGACCGCTCAGTGGCGAGAATGCTGCGCGCGAAATTCCTGGCGGGGCTATTCGATGATCCTTATGTCGATCCAGGTTTCGCGGAGAAGATCACAAACAGCGCAGAGCACCGGCAACTGGGGCTTAAGGCGGCGCACGAAGCGATCATCCTGCTAAAGAACCAGAACAATCTGTTGCCGCTGGAGAAAGGCAAGTACAAGCGCATTGCCGTGATCGGGCCGAATGCTGCGGAATTGCACTTGGGCGGCTACAGCGATGATCCCGGGCGCGGGGTCAGCGTTTTGCAGGGGATCAAGGAGAAGGTGGGGTCGAGCAGTGAAGTCTTGTACTCGCTGGGATGCAAAATCACGGAGACCGAGCCGGATTGGAACGCGGACAAAGTTGTTCTGGGAGATCCGGCGCTGAATGCGAAACGGATCCAGGAGGCGGTGAAGGTCGCGCAAAAGGCGGATCTTACGATTTTGGTATTGGGGGAGAACGAGCAGACTTCGCGCGAAGCTTGGGCCGTGGAGCATCCGGGGGACCGGGACAATCTCGATCTATTGGGAAACCAGGACGACTTGGTGAAGGCCATTGTCATTACGGGAAAGCCGGTGGTGGTTTTTTTGCTGCATGGGCGGCCGAATTCGATTAATACCATCGCGGAGAACGTGCTGGCGATTCTTGATGGCTGGTACCTGGGGCAAGAAACGGGGACGGCCGTTGCGGACGTGCTGTTCGGCGACTCCAACCCTGGCGGCAAGCTGCCGATTACGGTGCCGCGTTCGACCGGACAGCTTCCGGATTATTACTACCAGAAGCCTTCCGCGAAGCGCGAATATCTGGGCAGCACAACCAAGCCCCTTTATCCGTTTGGCTGGGGGCTGAGTTATTCGACGTTCCGGTACGCGAACTTGCGGCTTTCTCCAGACAGCATCGGTCCGCAAGGAGAAACCGCCGTATCGGTGGACGTGACGAACACAGGGAAAGTGCGTGGCGATGAGGTTGTACAGCTCTACATTCGCGATGAAGTTAGTTCCGTGACGCGGCCGGTGAAAGAGCTGCGCGGCTTCCAGCGAGTCACGCTCAACCCGGGAGAAACGACGAAAGTTGAATTTTCGTTAGGGCCCGCCGAATTGTCTTTCCTAAATCGTGAGATGCACCGGGTGGTCGAGCCCGGCACGTTCGCGATCATGGTTGGTGGAAATTCAGAAGAGCTGATTCAGACGAAGTTGAGCGTAGTGGAAAAATAAATCGCGCTCGGGCGCTCACTCCGCAGGAAGAGCGTGGGCGAGATCTTTCCAGGCGACCAGGACGAAACCTTGTTCCTTTAGGAATTTCTGAAATTCCGGGCTGCGGACCAAATCGAAATCGTTCTGGCGCCATTCGGCGCCCCAATCTGGATGATCGTAGGTGGCGCCTCGCATTTCGTCGTCATTGTAGGCGAGGTGGACGATAAGTTGATAGGAGCCGGGCGGGAGCGGCGCGAGCATTCTCTTGTAGGCTTCGAGCCATTGTGATTTTGGTGTCCCCGGATTCATCTGCAAGAGCTCGTTTAGCAGCACCGACCCGGGCGCGAGGGCTTCTGCCCGATTATCGAGCAGCAGGGGCAACTTGTAGGCTTGCCCCAAGCCGAGATAGGCCTTCAACAAATCAGGGGTGGTGACGATGGCACCCATGTGTGTATCGAGATGCGTTAGGCGAATGCCGGCGACCTTGGCTTTGTCGACCTGCGCGTGTGTTTCGGTTTCGACGTCACTCGTCTTTGCATGGCTCGCCACGTATTCCGCGGTGAGCGGCAAGTAGCCGTCGGAATCGAGCAGGCTCGAGCCCTTAGGCTGGGCGGAGACAGGTCCCCAGCGAAACGTTGTCCACTCTGAAGTCAGCGCGAGGTGAATGCCCAGGTCGGCATCGGGATGCGCTGTGGCCCAGTGGGCGACTTCCGGAAACCACGGGCAGGGCACGAGGATGCTTGCGGACGTAACCCAGTGTTTCTCGAGCGCCTCTTCGATCGCGCGGTTTACGGAGTGCGACATACCGAAGTCGTCGGCGTGAATCACCAGCAGGCGCGCCTTGGCCGGATAGCCCAGGCGCTCCGCGACGGACTTGGCCGGGTTCGCGCTTTGTCCGCATACGGCCACAGAGAAGGCCAGCGTCGCAAGCAAACCTACCGCAGAAATTTTGTTCATGCGTTTAGAACTCCAAGTGCAGGCGTAAGGTGGGCACCAGGACGGGGCCGCGGTCGCGATTATAGCCGGGATTCATTATGTACTGTAGCCCGAAGGAAGGGTAAACGCCGCGCCAGGCGTGCAGCGTGTAATAGGTTTCGATTATATTTTCGCGCCCATAATTGAGGCGTCCATCCCCTAAGAGAAAGCCGAGACCGCCGAGGGCAAGGTATTGCTGATGGTCGCGGGAGATTCCATTGGAAACGAAGACCACGCCGGCGCGATCGAATTTCCTGTTCCAGCGTATACCGCCGGCGCCGACGCCGAGCTCGAAGGTCTCGTCATCTTCGGTGTACGCATACGATTCGTGGCGGCCCTCGTTCCAGCCCCAGCGGCCGAACAGACCAAGCCAATTGTTGAACGGCTGCTCGAAGTTTGCCCCGAAGCCGTATTTGATGGTGGTTTGCAGCGGATGGTCGGTGATTTCCGGAACGGGCGTGAGTCCGGCGAGGAAATTGTCGATCGCTTGGCGATAACTGCCCATGTTGGCGTGATTAACGTAGGCGAGGAGGCGCAGAACGCCTTCTTGTTTGAAGAACGCGGTGCGGTGAATCTCGAGCTCCATGTTCTCCGAGTGCGCGCGAGCGAGATCGGCGTCGAGGTGGATGCCATTGGCGACTTTGGGCATCAATCCTTCGGCGAAGCGCGCAGCCCAGTGCCGGTCGTGATACTCGAACATGGCGGCGAACGTAAAGCCGCGAGTGTCGGCGGCGTAGTCGTAGGCGCCGTTGTTATCCACCGTCCAATTCATGAACTGGAAATTCGAGTCCGTGCCGTAGGAATTGAGGTCGAAGAAATCGGCCAAGCCCAATTTGCCGAAACGAATTTCGAGGCGGCGCACGGGCAAACTGCTGAAAAGGGAATACGGCGTGCGGACAGAAGGCGCGCCTTCAGAACTAAGGGGAATAATTTGGTGCCACACCAGACGCGCGATATAAGGAGCCTTGCTGAGCGTGGGGTTGCGCACGACGTCGAGATTTGTGAAACCCGCAAGGCCCAGGGCTTCGCCGATGCCGTGACCACCGGTTTCCTGGACGTCGCATAACAATTCGGCATTATTAGTGAGCCGCAAGCCCGTGTAGAGCGTAAAAACGTGAGAAGTAGCGTCCTGCGCTTGCGGAGGAAGACTGTTGCGTCCCTCGTAAGGCGAATCAAAGGCGGGATGCCACTGGGAGATAAAATTGGCCTGGCCGGAGATCCACCAACGGTCCGACTCCGGATGCGGAAACATCGTAGGAATCGGATCGGCCTCCGGATCCGATGTGGTGCCGGAGGCATCGGACGGAATTTGGGCGGGCGGCGCCTGCTGCGCTTGTAAGACCATTCCGCCGGCCGGCCAAACCAGCGCGGCAAGAGACGCGAACAAGTAGACACGAAATTCTGGCCGCCATCGCCCCATCATCTTCCCTTCTTATCAACGCCAGCTTACCGGACTCACGCGTCGTTCCACGCAGCCGCGCAAAACTAACCCCCGAAGGATTACAGAAGGATGAATAATGTTATTTTCGGTCTCGCCGCAGGCTGCCGGGGAGCGGCGATATTAACCTCGTTGAACTGATGTCATACACTATGCTTAACATTGCTGACTGTCAATGGCTCCGGCCAGCTTTCGCGCGCCTCTTCCGGCGGCCTTACATCCGCCGCGATAGTCCATGCCGCTTCTCCAGGATTCTCAAAGGCGCGCATCTTTGAATCGACCCAGACGGAAACCAGTGGCGCCCCTGGTGTTTCATTGGCGCGAATCCAGACACGATATAAAGCTTGCGTTGTCACGAACTCCTGCAAAGCATTCTCGCTGTTGAACATGGCCCCTCCCCTCGCGCGAGACACACCACTTCGAACCAAGCCAGCGAGCCTCGGGTATTGTTTGTTTTTTCGGGTGGGGATCTTTGCCGAGAGCCGAAAAATTCCCACTCACTCGGGTTCTTTTTTGTCCCGTGAGAGCGAGCAGGAGGCAGAGCTACAGACGCTGGATCCTAATCTCGCCCTTCGCGGAAGTCCGGGAAACGCTTGCTACCCGGAGGTTCTGGTTCTTGAATTGGCACGTCCATGTGTCCTATGTTCCTCATGGGTCTTGTTTCCGCCCAAGGGTTTGATACCATACCCCCATAGGGTAGTCAACAAAAATGTCGCACACTTCGCGAGAAAAATTGGATCTGGTCAACCGCACCAAGAAAGTCGTCGGTCAACTCGAGGGCGTGTTGCGCGCGCTCAATCAAGACGAGCCCTGCGCTGACGTTTTGCAGCGGCTGTCCGCGGCGCGCGGGGCCATCAACAGCCTGATGGCGGAGCTGATGGAGGACCACATTCTCAACCACATGCCGCGGAACTCGAAATCCTCTGCAGAGGCGGCCGAGGACGTGATTCAGATTGTGAAAACCTATCTGAGGTAAGTGGCCGCCGCACGCGTGCTTGGTAATTGGCGCGGCCGAAGCGTATAGTGTGCGCTCGCAGAATTTCGAGGCAACTAAGTGAAACGGCGACTTCGATTGTGTTTTGCAATTGGCCTTTTTGTCATTTGTTATGCGCGCGGAGTTTGGGCGCAGTCGGGGCCGGAAGGCGGCGGCCACGACCTGCAGGTGTGGACCGGCGGCGGGCACGGGCTCAACGGGAGTACGTCGGATACGGGGGTGTGGAATCTGGGGGCGCGGTATGGCTGGGTGCTGACCGACCCCGTGGGACCCGGTCCTTTGCGCGGGCGATTTGAGTATGCGGTGGACGTTGTGCCGGTGTTTGTGCTGACGCAGCGGAATGGCACGGCTTACGGGTTCGGGTTAAATCCGTTCGCTCTGAAATGGAATTTTGCCGGCGGCCGCCGCTTGACGCCTTATTTTGAACTCGGAGGCGGCACGCTGTTCACTAACACGCAAGTGCCGCCGGGAACCTCGCGGGTAAACTTCACGACGTCGGGCGCGCTGGGACTGCATTTCCTGCGCAGCAAGTACAACTGGAGCGCGGAGGTGCGGTTCATGCACATTTCCAACGCTGGCCTCACCTCGCCAAATCCGGGGATCAATACCTTCCAAGTGCGGATTGGATTCGGGCGCTTCACGCAGCCAAAGTAAAATAATTGTCTCGCGCGCCGCTAAGGCTGGCATTTCGATGGGCGTCGCTTTACCATCGGAGGCGTTCAATAAACCAAATCAGCGTGTAAAGCGAAACGAGGTGAAAAAATGAAGGTTGGTTCGATGACGCTTGTGGCGGTTGCGATTTTGGCGATTGCTTCGGTCGTTGGTTTCTCGTCCCTTGCAAACAATTCGCCGGCGATCGGCGTTGCGGCGCCGGACTTCACATTGAATTCGCAGGAAGGCAAGCCGGTCAGCCTGCACGATTTCAAAGGCAAGTGGGTGGTGCTGTATTTCTACCCTAAGGATTTCACGACCGGGTGCACAATGGAAGCGCACAATTTCCAGCGCGACCTGACGCAATACGAGCAGAAGAATGCAGTGATTGTCGGAGTCAGCGTGCAGGACGAAGACTCGCACCAGAAGTTTTGCACCAAAGAGGGTCTCAGCTTCAAGCTGCTGGCAGATACGAAGCAGGAAGTTTCCACCCAGTATGATTCCGTGATGACCTACAACGACGCGAAATATTCCGCGCGGCACACTTTCCTGATCGACCCGCAAGGCAAAGTCCAAAAAGTGTGGCTCGAAGTGAAACCGGACAAGCACAGTGAAGAAGTGCTGGCCGCGCTCACGCAGTTACAAGGCGCTACGGCATCAAAGTAGCAGGCTGCTCAACTGCTAATTTCCACAATTCTCGATTGTGCTTAGGCTGGGAAATTCCGGCGGCGGCGGAGTGTTGTTTTGCGCGAGCATCGCGCGGAAGGCTGGCAAATCTTTCGCTTTGGTTTCCTGCCAGGTCTCAAGCGTAGTGTTCAGGGCTTTGCAGGTGCGCTGGGCTGTTTTGTAATGCGGACGCGTTCGAGCACCTGGAGGCAAGTCGCCTTAAACTTCGAAATGGCTATGTCTGGACCATGGTCTGACCATAGTCAAGCACGATTGGCCTTACGGCTCATCATCCTCGTCTGAATCCCCGGATGCTGGCGCTGATCGTTTGTTGGAATCCAGCTGTTCGAGGTGTGCCTTCTTTAGTGAGAGGTTTAGTGCGGGCAGATCTGAATCCCGCACCTTTTTCCATTGCGCCAGCAGCTTCTCAAGCGAGCCCTCGAGTTCCAGATAAGCAGCCGAGGCCTGCGTAGTCGGCACCAAGTCGGCGCTGTCCACCACGTTCAGTAACTGTCCGAAATGTTGATTCAGCGTGGAGAGACTTTCCGGCCGCTTGCCGCCCGGCGGAACGCCGAAGAACGAACCCTGCGACGCGCCTTCCAGTTCTGCGACTTGCTTGTCGAGGCCGTTCAGCGAATCGGCGAGCGCGCCTTTCGCTTTTCCGGCACGATCCGCCAGTTGCGGACGCAAGGCGCGAACCTGCTGGAGAGCTTCGAAAGTTTCATTCATGCCTTCAACGATGCCCGCTAAAATTTCGAATTGTTTCCGCAGGTCGACTTCCGGAGTCTTGATGCGCGGGTCCATGCGCACGGTGAGAGGCTGCGTGTAGGTCTTGCCGCCAACCGTGAGCTTCACTGTGTATTTTCCCGGCATCGCGAACGCACCGAGCGGGAGCTGCGGAGTGTTGTGAACTATGGCAGAGATGGGAAATTCGCGGTTGAGCGCGTCGGGCGGAGGGTAGTGCACGTCCCAGACAAAGCGGTGCATCCCTGCCTCCGCGGACAGAATTTGCTGCGGGCGCACCCAATACATGGGAATTGGATTGCTGGCGGCGATTTTCTCGAGCGATTCGGGTTTATCGGTGCTCGAGTAGCGGCGCACAAGATGATTATCGGCATCGAGAATTTCCAGCGTTACGGGATTGCTGGACGCGACGGCTAGGTAATAATCGAGGATCGCGCCATCGGGAGGATTTTCTCCCGCGGGAATATCCGGCGGCAGCGGCGTGTCCGTGTTGCGATTCCAGCGAAAACGAAGCGCCTCTTGTGGTTTGTACAAAGTCACCGGAGCCTTGGCGATTTCCGCGCTCATTTGGCGCAAGGGCGTAATGTCGTCGAGAATCCAGAACGAACGTCCATGGGTGCCGACGATGAGATCGTCTCCGTGAATGGCGAGGTCGCGCATGGAGGTGTGGGGCAAGTTGAGCTGCAGCGGCTGCCAATTGTCGCCGTCGTCGAAGGAAACGAAAACGGAGCCTTCTGTCCCGGCAAAAAGCAGGCCTTTGAGCTCGGGATCTTCACGCACCGTATTGCTAGCTCCGCCGGCGGGAATGCCGTTGGTGATTTCCGTCCAGGATTTGCCGAAATCGCGCGTGCGATAAATGTGCGCGCGCAAGTCGTCGAGACGAAAGCTATTGATGGCAGCGTACGCGGTGCCGGCATCGAAATGCGACGCTTCAATAATGGAAACCTTGCTCCAGGGCTTGAACTCAAGTGGCGTGACGTTTTGCCAGGACTTTCCGGCGTCCTGAGTGATGTAGATCAGCCCGTCGTCGGTGCCCGCCCAAATCGTATTTGCGTCTTTGAAGGACGGCGCGACGGCGTAAATGACGCCGCGGTGCTTGCCCTTCTCCGGGTCGTAGGCCGCGAAGACACCGAGGTTTGGGGGAGTGTCGTAGGAAGAGCGCGTGAGATCGGGGCTAATCACTTTCCAGCTATTTCCTGCGTCGGTGGACTTGAACAGGACGTTGGCCGCAAAATACAGCGCTTTGGGATCGACAGGGGAAAAGACCACCGGCAACGTACGGTCGTAACGATACTCGCCGCGACGCACGGGCTCGGGTGCCACGTCCGCCACTTCGCCCAAGGCTTGGTTTGTGCGCGTGAGGCGGGCACCGTACAAAATATTTGAGTCAAGCGGATCGATCGCGATGTAACCGTACTCGAACACTCCGACGGAGTGCCATTCGCGAAATGTGATTTCGCCGTAGTCGCTGCGGCTCATCGTGCCAGCCGAGCCGCTTTCCTGCTGCGCGCCGTACACCCAATAGGGGAATCGATTGTCCGCGGTGACGTGATAAAACTGCGCGGTCGGCTGGTTATACCAATTGCTCCACGAAGCGCCGCCGTTCACAGTTATCACAGCGCCTTGGTCGCTTGACAGCGCAATAATTTGCGGATGCTCGCTGCTGATCCAAATGCGCTGGTAGTCGTCACCGCCGGGAGCGCCCCGGAAACCCACAAATGTTTTCCCGGCGTCCATGGACTTCCAGGTGGTGGTGTTCGCGACGTAGATCACATCAGGATTGTCAGGCGCGACGGCGATGCCCATCCCGCCGGGACCACGGCCGCCGATGCGGTGATCCCCGTTGATGAGGGTCCAAGATTCTCCGGCGTCATCGGAGCGGTAGACTCCCGCTCCCTTCTTTGCTTCGACTGAGGCGTACACGCGGTTCGGCTGGCTTGGCGCGACTGCGACACCCATGCGGCCGAGACCGCCATCGTCCGAAGATGGCAGGCCCTTCGTTACCTGACGCCAGTTGTTCCCTCCGTCCGTGGATTTGTAAAACCCGCTACCTGGTGCGACGAACGACTCGCCGCTACGGATTTCCCACGGTGCGACGCGCGCGGCCCACAGCACCGCGTAGGTCGTTTGCGTATTGCTGGGATCAAAGGCCAGGTCGGCGGCCCCGATATTTTCGTCTTTGTACAGAATCTTTTCAAAAGATTGGCCGCCATTAGTCGAGCGGAAGACGCCTCGTTCCTTGTTCGGACCGTACGGATGGCCCTGCACAGCCACGAAAACACGATTCGCGTCTTTTGGATCGACGAGAATCGCGGTGATTTGCTGCGCGTCCCGCAGGCCCAGGTGCATCCAGGTCTTTCCCGCGTCGGTTGACTTGTAGACGCCGTCGCCGGTCGCAAGGTCCGGCCGCTGCAGACCCTCGCCGCTGCCCACATAGATGACGTTCGGGTCGGAGGGGGCGACCGCGATGGCGCCGACCGAGCCGGTATCCTGCGCGTCAAAAATCGGCTGCCAAGTGTTGCCGGTATCCGTCGTCTTCCACACGCCGCCGTTCACCGCGGCGATGTAAAAAACGTTTGGCTGGCGCGGCACGCCAGTGATGGCCACGGTGCGGCCTCCACGGAACGGACCGATGCAGCGCCAGCGCATTTCGGAAAACAGTTTCTGGTCATATTGTTGCGCGGACGCAGGAATCGCTGCCGCAAAAACGGCAAAAAAACCCATCGCCAGAATTTTGTGTGCGCGTGACTGCATTCGTCGCCTCCTCGAAGTGCAGGGGAGGATAACGTGCCAACGGCTGACCTGCAATGCCTCTTATCAGGCCACAATGGCATTCGACGCGCGGCGCCTGTTTCCGCTAAACTCGATGCATTCTACCGAGCCAAGTGAGGGCCAAACCGTGACGACCCCTGCCAAGCCAATGCCGGCGACGACGCGCAGCGATGAGATAGTCGCCAAGCACAAGAAATTTCTGTGGCCATCAGTCACCAATTACTACCAGCGGCCGCTGGTGGCGGACCGTGGCGAGATGCAGTATTTGTGGGACCTGGAAGGCCGCAAGTACCTGGATTTTTTCGGCGGCATCCTGACCGTTTCCGTCGGCCACTGCAATCCCAAGGTGACCAGCAAAATCAACGCGCAGGTCAACCGCTTGCAGCACACCTCCACGCTATATCCCAACGAACACATCGTGGCTCTGGCGGAAAAAATCGCACAGATCACGCCAGGAAACTTGCAGCAGAGTTTCTTCACCAGCTCCGGAACGGAGGCGGATGAGGCGGCGATCTTGATTGCGCGCATGGCGACCGGGAGCTATGACGTGGTGGCGCTGCGCCATGCATATGCCGGCAGCTCCGCGATCGCTAAAGCAGTAACCGCACACGCGCCCTATCGCAAGAGTGGCGTGATCAGCGTCGGCATTTCACACGCTGTGAACGCCTACTGCTACCGCTGCCCGCTGCATCTGACCTATCCCTCCTGCGAAGTGGCTTGTGCGAACGACGTGGAGAACTTGATTCAGACCGGCACCAGCGGAAACATCGCAGCCTTCATCGCCGAGCCGATACAGGGAGTGGGTGGCTTCATCACACCTCCCAAGGAATATTTCAAGATCGTTTTCAGGATCGTGAAGAAATACGGCGGACTCTTCATCAGCGACGAAGTGCAAACCGGCTGGGGCCGCACCGGCAAAAAGTGGTTCGGCATCGAGCAATGGGAAGTGACGCCGGACATCTTGACCAGCGCAAAAGGCTTGGGCAATGGCGTACCTGTCGGCTTGACCGTCACCACGCCCGAAATTGCATCCAGCTTTCAAGGACTGAACATTTCCACATTTGGCGGCAATCCGGTTACCAGCGTGGCGGCGAAAGCCACGATCGATTTCATCGAAGAAGAGAATCTGCTCGAAAACGCGCACACCGTGGGCTCCTATTTCCGAGGCAAGCTCGAAGAGCTGCAAATGAAGTATTCGCTCATCGGCGAAGTTCGCGGCATGGGCCTGATGCAAGCTCTGGAGTTGGTCAAGGACCGCAAGACGAAAGAACCTGCGCCGGAAGCCACCGCGCAGGTCATGGAGCGCGCCCGCGACAACGGCTTGCTCATCGGCAAAGGCGGTTTGTTTGGCAACGTGCTTCGCCTCTCGCCCATGCTCAATATTTCCAAAGCCGACGTCGATGAAGGTATTCGCTTGCTTGATAAAGCCTTCAGCGAAGTGAGAAATTAACGACCGAGATGTTCACGTCGCGCAAGACGGGGAATCTACGCTAAAGAACCACATGCGCCTTGCAACTTCCTGCATCCTGGCTGTTCTAATTTCTGCGCTTGCGGCGGCTTCGCTATACAGCGGGGAAAAAGCCGTCTGGAAGCCGGTGCAGTTCGCGATCTTGCGCTTCAATGACGACGCGCCGGCGTCCTGGAATATGTATCACGGCGAGAAGCGCGGCGTGCTGCTAGTGCGCCTGTGGAAGCGATACATGCTTGTGGATGTGAAGGAGCAAGAGGTCTACGAGGTCGACCCCGAAAAAGTGAAGCCGCAGGGACAGAACGTCGAGTGGTCGCCTTCCGATGTTCCCGATCAGCCCATCGAAACGTCCGGGTGGAAAATTCGCGACGTCGGCCCAGTCGAACGCGTGCGCTTCCGGTTCGGAAAGAACGGCAGCTTCCTCGAAATTCAATTACCGATGCTGCGCAACCGCACGCCTGCGTATTGATCTATTCCTGAACCAGCCTCAGCGCCGGTACACGCCGTAGTACCACGGGATCCCCAGGGCGCCCGGCTCGACCCCGACGACAATTGCATCGCCTTCGTGAAACCGATCGAAGTCGTCCATATCCACGGCGAGGCGCTCGACGCGCTCCCCTTCTCGCCAGGAACGCACCACCAATCGCCGGCTCCCCTTCACAATGCCCTTCATGTTGAAGCGGCCCACGACGGAAGTTGGATAGTAGACGACGTTCTTCTGCGATTCGAGCCGCCCGTTGATGAACAGCGTCGCCGCCAGAATCCATGGCAGCGGAATGAATCCGTTGTATACGCGCTTCACCAGCTCGATTTCATGGTGATTGCGCGCGCGCCGCTCCAAAACGACAGCCAGCGTCAGCGCACCAAAAAAAATCAGGCCGAAAAACACCAGGATCCAGTCGAGGTCCAGCGGTGGATAAATCTGGCTGACGTACGGAAACGCCAGCGAACCCAGCAGGAAAGCTCCGGTCTGCCACATGAGCCGGCGGCGGAACGTCAACTCGGCTGCCGCCGTGGTCAGGCCGCACGAAGGGCATTGGTCGGTGGTGCGCTCCGAGCCGCAATCAAGGCATCGCGTCATGATCAACCGCGGTGACTGACCGAACGGCGGTCAGCTCCGCTGGACAACCCCAGCCACGACATCCTGTTTAGTATAGAACGAGGCGCAGGCCCGCGCAGACGCGATTAAGCCAGGGGGCGAGTGAGCGAGGCGATCAAGTCCTGATAAGCCTGCTCGTGCGGCTCGCCAGACAAGGTGACCGCGACAGCCATGCCCTGGCCGGGTTCGACGCGTTTCACCGAACAATCTATCCGCACAGGGCGATCGAGTGCCAGGCGCGCGATGAAACCCGCCCCGACCCAGAGCGTGTCGGTGGATTCGATGAACATGCCGTTCGAGCTGATATCGCGAGTTTTTCCGCGCAGGACCGCGGAGCCCCATTCAATCTCGAGCTCGGCACGAAAGGAATAGCGCGGCGCCCAGCGGCGCTCGAGTCGCCGCGACGGATGCTCCCCAGTGGTCATTAACAGAACTACCCCCTGCCATGGACCCAAGTCGCGGCGCCGGGGCGTTCACGCCGCTTCCGTAAGCCAAGAATACCTCCGCTGCGTTCTCGCGCGCACCATTCCAGGTGAGCTGTATCGGTGTCGTAACCCTACCGCTATTTCTGTGACGCACCCATATGAGCCGCTGTGACGTTTGAAAGACGAACCAGAGCGGACTCAATCCGTCTTGGGCGCGCCGGGATCGCCGCCGGTGTCTTCGATTTTCTCCGATTTTTCACCCCTGCGGATTCTTTGCTGGATTTCCGCCAGCAGATATTTGCGAAGACTTTCGGTGACGATGCCGGGAGCAGCCAGCTCCCGCAAATCGGAAACGGTGAGTTCCGGCAGGTACGCGAGAATCGTCGAGAGCGTCGAACTCGGATGGCGCACGAGCGCCAGTCGCACATTGTAGGTGTGCGACCATTTGCGGTGCTGCGCCACAGCTTTCACGGCTCCAGCGGGAAGACGCTCGCGCGAGAGCGCTTTCAAGACCTGCGCTTCCGTAAGGCTCCCGTTGTCCAGCACGACGGAAAGCACTTGCGCGTGGCCCTCCGCGAGGAGCGCGCCCGCCACTCGGGCCGTGCCCCGGCGCGCCAGCGTGATTTTTTGACCGAGCGGCAACTGCGGCAGCCGCGCGACAAGCTGCTCTTCCGCATTGCGCTTCAGCTCAACGGAAATGCCAGGCAACAGCGTGAGTTGCACCAGGTCCATCAAGTACAATTCTCGAATCAGGCGCAGGCTCGCCAGGCGCGGTGTGCGTGGGTGAAACGCCAGTGCGCGCTTCACGCGGTAATTCTTCAGCAGCGGCTTGCGGCGAGCCACTTCCTCCAAAATTTCCGCGGGAAGGTCTTTACGATCCAGCAGCAAGCAGAGCTGCGTCTCGTCGAGCGCGGGATTATCGAGCAACGCCAGCAGCACGTCCGGCGAATGGTGATGCAGCAGCAAGGCGAGCTCTTCGCCGGCTGCTTTGCGAGCGCTCTCGCGATTGGGTTCGTTAGCCGGCATCCGTCTCCTTCGCCGCCAGCGCCGCGGCCTCCGCGGGAGAAATCCGCAATTTGCCGATTTGCGCGCTGGGCACCACTTGCTTCAGCGCCGCATCGATTTGCGCGTCGAAAAAGCACGAGCGGCCGATGGTGCCGCCGATCTTAGCCAGCAAAAACTCCGTTTCGCGGAGATGCAAACGGTCAGCAACATCGGCGACCAGCAATGACACTTCCTGCGCGGCACTAACCAGAATTCGTTGCGCAGTGGCATCACCGGAGTCCGCCGCGGCGGCAATTACCGGAAAAATGGGCGGAAAAATCTCGTCAGGCATAGTTTGCGCCCGATGTTGCACCACCGGCCATTCCGTGCAGCGCAGTTGCGCCAGAATCTGCCTGCCCAAAGCGGAGTCCGTTACACCACGGCGTTCTTGAATCGCGCCGGCGATGGCGCGCTTGCCGATGTCGTACGCGCTGCCGTGATCGCTCGAGGACGGGCCGTAGCCTCCGGCGCGCGCAATTTCGCCCTCCGCATTGCGTCCGAACGCCGCTGAACCCGTTCCCACGACTAGCACGATCGCGGGCCCTTCACCCGCAGCCGCCAGTGCCGCCTCCAGGTCGGTGAGGATGATTACCACCGCACCGGGAAAGCACTTTTGCACTGCGCCGTGCATCCGCTCTCTCATGTCCGGCTTGGCGGTACCGGCCAGGCCCGCGCCAACCGCTGTGATCACGCTGCGTTGGAGTCCCGCTTCCCGCAGCGCCAGTTCCGCGCTTTGCTCGACCCCGCGCGCAGCGCTCTCCACCCCGATGCGTGAAGGGTTCGACGCACCTGCATACGTTCGCGCCAGGACCTGGTCGGCCGAGTTCATCAGCACGCACTCCGTCTTCGTACCGCCCCCGTCGAATCCCAGAATGTAACGCATGGAGAAAGGATAAGCGATTTACGCGCTAAGATTCGTTCCAACGATTCATACAATTGCGGCGAAGCTAAACCACGCCCTGGCGCGCGCGAATTTCGCGGTGCAATTGGCTTAGTGCACGGGCAAGAGCGGCTGTGCTAGTGTCGGGGCGCTTTTGCACGGCTTCAACGGAAAAATGCGCATCCATCCCATCGATTTGGTAATCGTGATTTCGTACCTGCTCGCGGTCACTGCTCTCGGCATGCACTTCCGCCGCAAGCAGCAGGACGCTCGCGATTATTTTCTCGGCGGACGCACCGCGCCTTGGTGGGCCCTGGCGTTTTCCATTGTCGCCACGGAAACCTCGACGCTCACCATCATCGGAACGCCGGCCATCTCCTACGCCGGCAATCTGACCTTCCTTCAGTTGGTGTTCGGATATCTGCTTGGACGCGTGCTCATCGTCCTTCTCCTGCTGCCTGGTTATTTCCGCGGAGAATTTTTCACTGCCTACGCGCTAATTGAAAAGCGCTTCGGCGAAAAAATGCGCTCCGTGGCGGCAAGCACTTTCCTGATTACCCGCGCGATAGCGGAGGGCGTGCGCGTTTCGGCCATCGCGCTGGTGCTCAGCGTTGTGCTGGGCACCTCGGAAAAATTTGCGGTCGTGCTAGTAATCGCTCTAACCATCTCCTACACGCTGGAAGGCGGGATGAAGGCCGTAATCTGGACCGACGTCGCGCAACTAGCCATCTACCTGACCGGCAGCGCCATAACCCTGATTTTCCTCGTGCATCGTATTCCCGGCGGATGGGCCGAAGTTACGCAAGTAGCGGCTGCTGCGGGTCACAAGCTACAGGTTCTCGATTTCTCGTTCCATTGGTCAAGCAAGTACACCTTTTGGTCCGGCCTGATCGGCGGCGCTTTCCTGACCATGGCCAGCCACGGCACCGATCAAATCATCGTGCAGCGCTTGCTCGCCGCCCGCAACGAACGCGATAGCAGTCGAGCTCTACTGACTAGCGGCGTCATCGTCCTGATTCAGTTCACCGTGTTTTTGCTAATCGGAGTCCTGCTCTTCGTCTTCGCCCAGCACGCACCCTTGCTCGCGCCAGGCGAGCGCACCGATCGCATCCTCCCGCTGTTTCTAGTGCGTGAGATGCCGACGGGGCTTGCCGGCCTGCTGTTGGCCTCCATCATCGCCGTCGCCATGTCCAACGCCAGCGGCTCGCTGAATTCCCTCGCGGCTTCCAGCGTTCTCGATTTTTCCCGGCTGTGGGGGAAGTCGCTCGACTCCAAAAGTTTCTTGAAGCTGTCTCGACGTATGACCCTGGCCTGGGGCTTAGTCCTAATGACGTTCGGTTTGGTGAAATGGGGACCGCTGCTCGAAGCAGGGTTGACCGTAATTTCGCTCCCTTTTGGCAGTTTGTTAGGACTTTTTCTTCTCGGCACACTCGACCGAAGCGCGAACGCGCTCGGCGCCCTCATCGGCATGGTCGCTGGATTAGCTACCATTCTCTGTGTCTTCGGATTTACCAACGTGGCTTATACGTGGTACTTCATGATCGGCGCCATCGTCACGTTTGTAGTCGGCTCGCTCGCCAGCGTTGTAGGGGCGCGCTTTAGCGCGTCCCAGCAAGCGAAGTGAGATTCGTCATAGTCTCGCGCAACTTTGAAGTATATTGTCGCAACACATTGAGGGGCGCGACCACTCGAAACCGTCATGTCATCCACCGAAACCACCGCGCCGCAAACCCAAAAACGCCTTGAACTTATTCGCGGACTCGGCGCCTGGGCCTCCGGCGCGATCGTCGTAGGCACCATGATCGGCACCGGCATTTTTCTCAAGCCCGCCGAAATGGCCCGCGAGGGCCGCTTCGTTTCCGTGGTTTTCGCGGCCTGGATTGTCGGCGCGATTCTCTCGCTCTTCGGCGCGCTCTCCTATGCGGAGCTGGGCGCGATGATTCCCGAAGCCGGCGGCGAGTATGCGTACCTCCGCCGCGCCTTCGGCCCGGTGTGGGGATTTCTTTTCGGCTGGATGCACTCCATCGTCGGGCGGCCTTCCTCGGCCTCTTCCATCGCCGCGGGGTTGGTGCGCTTTCTCGGATTTCTTCTGCCCGCCGTGGCCACACCGATTTTCACGATGCACATCGCAATCCCCGGGCTTGCGAATTGGTTGAAGCCATACGATTTCGTATTTACTTGGGCGCAGCCGCTGGCCGTACTCTGGCTCGCCATCATGACCGGCGTGAATTACCTCGGCGTGCGTCTCGGCGGAGCAGTCCAGGTCTTTCTCACCGCGATCAAAATCATTTCCGTGGTCATCGTGATCGGTGTAGCGTTCTTTGCGCCAACATCTTCGCCCCACGCGCCAGATCCTATCTGGCCGGCGGCGCTCAACGCCGGAGTATTCGGCGCGTTTCTCGCCGCGCTGGCCGCCGCGCTCTGGGCCTACGACGGCTGGGAAGATTTAAATTTGGTCGGCTCGGAAGTGCAGGACCCGCAACGCAATTTCCCGCGCGCCTTAGTAGGCGGCGTCTCCCTCGTAGCAATCATCTATTTGCTGTTCAGCGCAGCGTGCCTGAAGGTACTGCCTTTCGATACCGTCGCGTCGTCGCAACACATCGCATCCGACGTAGTCGCCCGCGTGGCCGGCCACGGCGCGGCGACATGGATCACCCTGGCCATGGTCATCTCCGCCATCGGCTCCATGAATTCCTCGATCCTCAGTGGTGCCCGCGTGCCCTACGCCATGGCCCGCGACGCCATATTCTTCAAAATCGCCGACGGCATCCATCCCAAATTCCGCACCCCCGGACGCGCTTTGATTTTTCAAGGTGTACTGGCCAGCCTAATGGCCCTCACCGGCACATTCGAGGAGCTAACAAATCTCTTCATCTTCGCCGGCTGGATCTTCTACGGCCTCGCTGTAGTCGCCCTGTTCCGCATGCGCCGCACCGAGCCAAACCTCCCGCGCCCCTACCGCTGCTGGGGTTACCCATGGGTGCCGGGACTTTTCGTCGCCGGCGCGCTAGCCCTCACGGTAAACATCTGGATCGACCGCCCAGTCCGCTGCTCCATCGGCCTGCTGCTAATCCTCGCCGGCCTCCCCTTCTACCGCTGGTGGCGAAAGGAGGTCTTGCACCGTGACGGAACTCCAGCTCACTCCTAGTCCCGGCATTCCGCAAACCCAATCCAAGACCTCGACTGGTTTCCTTCTGGTAAGGATTGCTATTGGTCTCCTTGCGGGAATCACCCTTTTGGTGGCTGCCGCAGTTGTAGCCTTGCCCTTCGCAGGCAGGGTCTTCGAAGTGAAGGCCTTTCGTAGTCCGACTTCTTCCATGTGCCCCACCATTTGTCTCGACGAATATTTTCTGGCCAGTATGAACGCCTATCGCGGCACGCCTCCGAACAGAGGTGATGTCATACTTCACAGTACGGCACAAAGCGTAGCCCTCTTCACTAAACGTGTCGTCGGCGTCGCAGGTAACACCGTCTCGCCCGGTCCGCACAACGAGGTGTTGGTGAACGGAAGGCCTCTGCCTGAGCCGATGGTATGTGGAAAACCAGTCAAGCCGGATGTGCGGGACTCGGTAAATCCGCCCTTTGAAACCGTGAAAATACCGGACGGCTACCTGTTCGTTGTCGGCGACAATCTCTCGAATAGCTACGACAGCCGTTTTTTTGGTTTAGTGGCACTCAATCAAGTAAAGGGCAAGCCGCTTTTCCTCTACTGGTCGCCGGGAACCTCTAGGATCGGCTGCCCCATTCGCTGGCCAGACTCTCTGGCAGGCGCTATATCGCCCCCCGCGGCTCAGGCGTGACTAAAAGTCCAGCACGAACTTAACCGGCGAGTTTCCAAGCGAAGCCGCAAACGATGGCACGACGAGAACAATGGCCAGGCAAGCCATAATTTTCCTTGACAGTTTCGTACTCCTCGCGTACGATAAGCCTCGTAGAACATTGCGTCTCGATCCCGTACCGCCAGCATCCCTGCTGGCGTTTTTGCTTTTTGGAGCCTGCCGGCGCACCGCATCGTTATTTAGTGCAATGCAAGTTCTTTGGAATCAACACTTGTGAAAATCTGCCAAAACAGCGACTCTAACCCCCTTTAGAATGAACACTTATGAAAAGGGGAGAGGGGGGAGGGGGTCCCGCCTACCGACGGGGTACATACTACCGCGACTGCCAGAAAGAGGCTAAACCGCTGCTGCACGGGCACTTAGCGTCGGGTCCACCCGCGTGGCCGCGCGCTGAGCTTCCTCCCCGACTCGCATTCCGGGATGGAAAACGCTGGCCAGCGCCTCAATCCCCGTGACTAGGCGCGGGCCAGGCCGCGAGAAGTAGCTGTTCGCCTCCAGCGCATAGACGCGCCCGCTCCTCACCGCCGGCAGGGCATTCCATTCCTCCGGGTGCGCCATCGACAGATACTCGTCTCGAGTTTGCTGCGCGCCGTAACCGCACGGTGAAACGAGAAGAATGTCCGGCGCGGCGTCGACAATCTCTTCGAGCGTCACGCGAAACGAGGCTGTGTGCGGATGCCCCAGAACGTCGTGCCCTCCGGCCGACTCGATCATTTCCGGCACCCAATGCCCGCCGACGTAAAACGGCTGCAGCCATTCCAGAAATACGACGCGCGGCCGCTCCGAGTTCTCAGCCACGATCTTTTCGAGCGATCCCAATCGCTCGCCGATTTTTTCCAGCAAAGCCTCCGCCGCGTGTCCGCGCTGCGTCTCTTCGCCGACCCACAGAATATCGCGCCACACGTCGCCAAGATCCTGCGGATTCAGGCACAACACCTCGGGGCGTTCCGCAAAGCGCGCCAGCGCCGCTCCCAAATCGTCAGGCGAGGCGGCACACACGTGGCACAAATCCTGTGTGATGATCAGGTCCGGAGCGAGCTCTTCCAGCGCCTGCGCGTCCACGGCATAGAGACTCTCGCCACGCGAAACGTAGTCGCGTACAAGGCGATCGATCTCCACTGGCGCCGTATCGTGCGGAATGCGCGACTGAATCACCACGCGCTTGCTGCGAGCCTGTTCCGGGAAATCGCACTCATGGCTGACCCCGACAATTTCGCGGTCAAAGCCCAGCGCAAACAGAATCTCCGTAGCCGAAGGCAGCAAGGAAACAATCCGCATGCCCAAAATGTACCACGACGAAGCATTCTCGGCGCATCTCCGCGCCCTCTGCGTCTCTTTACCCAGAGCCTCGAAGGGAGCGTTATCTTTTCTCTTAGTTTTGGTTCGTCTGGCTATTTGTAGAGGAAATACTTTTTTCTCAGCTGTTCAAATGTAGTGAGATCGGCGTTCCAGCTTTCCTCGATTTTCTCCGGAGGCGTCCCAGCTTGCAGCTCGCGAATCGTGTCCGCGTTGCCCACCAGCACCAAAAGCTTCTCCGGATCGAATTTCTCCGGATACAGTTTCTTGAGAATGGTCGCAATCTCCATTCCCATGCGCATGGCGCGCACTGCCTGGCGATCCGTGATCCGCACCGCCACGCCCCCGCAGCGCTGCCCCGAATACAACCCAATCACCGGGATAAACGGCTGATTCGCAAAACGCAAACCGGCCAGATGCCGCTCGTTGAGCGCCGCCGCAACCTCTTCCCCGTTGATCCAGGGCGCGCCGAATTCCTCGAAAGGTGTTTCCGTCCCGCGTCCAACCGAAACGCCGGCGCTTTGCAAAATCTCGATCCCCGGATACAGCACCGCGCCCTTCAGTGTCCGGAGATTCGGCGAAGGCGGAATCCAGCGCGCGCCGGTGCTCTCAAAAAAATAATTCCGGTGCCAATTCTTCATCGCAATCACGTGTAAATCGCAATGGATGTGATTCTCCGCGTTGAAGAATTGCGCCAGCTCGCCGATGGTCAGCCCGTAGCGCACCGGCAGCGGAAAATACGCCGTGAAGCTCGTCTTGTCCGCATCCAGCATCGGCCCTTCCACAATGTTGCCGCCCATCGGATTCGGCCGGTCCAGCACGTAGAACGCAATGTTGTGCTTCGCCGCCTCTTCCATGCAGTAGCCCATCGTGGTCGTGTAGGTATAAAAACGCACGCCCGCGTCCTGCACATCAAACACCAGCGCGTCGATGCCCTTCAGCATCTCGTCCGTTGGCCGCATCGTATCCCCGTACAAACTGAAAATCGGCAATCCGGTCGCCGCGTCTTTGTTCGATGCGACTTTTTCGTCATTGCGCCCGGCCAGCCCGTGCTCCGGACTGAATAGCGCCACAAGATGCACCCCCGGCGCGTGGGAAAGCAGATCTGCGATACTGCGCCCCTGCGAATCGAGGCCCGTGTGATTGGTGATCAGGCCGACATGCCTGTTGCGCAGCGGCGCAAATTTCTGCGCCTCCAGAACGTCGAGGCCGGTTTGCACGCGGCCTGGGCGTCCGGACTTTTTCGCGCGCGCGTCCGCAGACCCACAAGCGGCCGTGGCTAACACCGCACACAGAATCGCGCGGAGAGCGCGCGCTTGCCATTCAGACCCGCGAGTGAAGCGAAGGTTCTTCATAGCGCCGACACCAATGATATTGTGGAACGTTGCTTTTGGAGTTGCGTTGTTCGCGTGATGTGCGTGTGTTATATACAAACTTTGCATCCGGCGTGAACCGGGGAGACTCACAATTGAGGAAAGGACGCGTTGGCGTTCTGTTCGTAATTCCCGCCGCAATCATCATTCTTATGGCCCTAACCGCGCGAAGTCAGAGCCGCTCGTCTGCCGGAAAAGCGGCTGCCGCCGAAAAACAAACGGGAACAACAAACGCGCGGCACCCGACGCCGCGGGCCTCGGAATGGGTGGAATCGACGCTGCGCAAGATGAGCGACGACGAAAAAATCGGCCAGGTCCTCTTCGCGACCTATCACGGCAGCTTTACTTCGACGGACGCCGCCGCCTACGCGCAGATGCTCCACTGCGTCAACGATCTCCACGTCGGCGGATTCATCAACGTCACGCAAGGCTCGCCGCTCGGCATCGTCAAGAGCCAGGCGTATCCCACCGCCGTGCTGATGAATCAGTTGCAAGCCAAAGCAAAATTCCCGCTGCTGGTGGGCGCCGATTTCGAGCGCGGCACGGCCATGCGCCTCGATGAAGGCACATCGTTTCCCACCGCGATGGCGCTCGCCGCCGCAGGCAATCCCCGTGACGCGTACACCATGGGCAAAGTCACCGCGCTGGAAGCACGCGCCGTCGGCATTCATTGGATCTACGCGCCCGACGCCGACGTAAACAACAATCCCGGCAACCCCATCATCAACACGCGCTCCTTCGGCGAAGATCCCTTGCGCGTCGCCGCGTTCGTCAGGGAATTCGTGCGCGGCGTCGAAGAAAACGGCGCTCTCGCCACGGCCAAACATTTTCCCGGCCACGGCGATACCGCCAGCGACTCGCACATTGACCTTCCCGTGATCCAAGCGAATCGCGACCGCCTCGAGCATCTCGAACTGGTTCCCTTCCGCGCCGCAATCGCTGCCGGAGCCAGCAGCATCATGACCGGCCATCTCTCCGTTCCCGCACTCGAGCCCGATCCGAACACGCCCGCGACTCTTTCCTCCCGAATTCTGACCGGCCTCCTCCGCAATGAATTGCACTTTGAAGGTCTCGTCGTCACCGACGCCATGGACATGGGCGGAATCACGGTACGGTATGCCCCTGGCGAAGCCGCCGTGCGAGCGTTTG
>Ga0210409_10001866_pt1 | contig 26464 bp, 17 predicted proteins | sample IncBWH17MmetaG_FD_161649 | JGI IMG/M metagenome (GOLD analysis project Ga0210409, IMG submission 161649) | Forest soil microbial communities from Barre Woods Harvard Forest LTER site, Petersham, Massachusetts, United States - Inc-BW-H-17-M | ecosystem: Environmental > Terrestrial > Soil >...
GGGACGTCCTGCGAGAGCACACGCGTGCGAACGGTGCCTGGCGTGACCACGAGCTCCACGTCGCCTAGGCCGAGCTGACGGGCGATTCGATCCAGCAGCGCACGCAACGGGTGGCGATCGCGCGAGGAGATGCGGTCTCGGGGGCTGATTCCGAGCTCGCTAAGTTCGGAGCGCAAAAGCTTTGCCTCGACCCCGGCGATCGCCGCGGCGGCCTCGAGCAAGATGTGGCGCCCCTCCGGTGGTAACACCTGCGTGACGAGCATCGGTCGGTCGACCCGACCACGCTGTAAGTCCCCGCTTGGGGGGCGCCGGGCGCGGAGCTGTTCGACTCGACCCGGCTCGAGCTCTCCGGCTAGCGCCCGTAGCTCGGCGACGATTTGCGCTTCGTCGGGTCGCTGCTCCGCCAAGAGCGCCTTCTCCAATAGCGCCAACGCAGCTACGGGCTTGGCGATGGACACGAGTGGACGCCCCGCCGGCGAGAGCATGGCGACGAATGCCCGCGTGGCCTCGGCGTTTTCGCCCGTGCGCTCGTAGGCACACGCCAACTCGAAACGCGCCTCGTAGAGGGTCGGATCCAGGGCAACTGCGCGTTGCAGGTGTGCGATGCCGTCGCGCATCCGCGAGAGGGCCTGAATCTCGAGCTGGCCGAGCGCCGCGAACCAGCGCGCATCGACGGCGCCCATCTGCTGACCCAGGGTGATGACGGCGGTCAGAGCGCGCGCGAAGCCAATGTCGTCGCGCCCGCCGCGGCGCTGAAACATGGCCGCCAATCGCGTGAAGGCGTGAGCGTTCGACGGCGAGATGGCCACCGCCTCGACGAGCGCGCGTTCCGCACCCTTTGCGTCCCCCAACTGCGCGCGCACTTCGGCCAGCTCGGTCAGGATCCCGGTCTTGCGGTCGGCTGCCTTCTCCACCGCGGCCAGGCGGCCCAACAGCTCGGCCATTTCCGTTCGGCGAGCGCGTTCGGCCGCCTCGTCTCCATTGGGCGACTGGACGGCGGCGCGCCGCAACAGCCCCGCCAGCGCACGCGCGTTGGCCGGGTCGGCAGCCACGGCGGCGCGCAACACGCGGTCCACATCGCGTGGGCGATCCAGGACCTTCTCGTAAATACTGGCGAGCGCAAAGAGCGCGGTGAGCTTCGGCGAGAGATCGTGAGCGGCCGACACGACGCCCTCGAGGGCGTCGACGGCTTCCGGCCACGCACGCTGTGCGATGCATAGCTCGGCGAGCGTGAGCAACGAGGGAACGTGTTGGGGCGCGATCGCCCGAACGCGGCGCATGGCGTCGATGGCGACTGTCAGATCGTGAAGCTCGTCGCGCGCGGCGCGGGCAATCTCCGATCCGAGCATCACCGCGGCCTCGCTGGAGGTGGCGCTCGCGAGCGCAGCGCGGAAGTCGTTGACGAGTCGCTCTCCGGACGCGGGCGCCCCGTCGAGCGGCGGGCCCTGAAGCGCGCCCGCCAGCCGCCCGGCGGCGGCGATCGAGTCCGGGTCGGCCTCCAGCGCGCGCTCGAGCATCGAGACAGCCTGCGTGTGGCGTTCGTTCCGACCTCCCAAGCGCGGGTCGGCATCGGGTCCCAGCAACAGCTCCGCTCCCTCGACCAGATAGCGCGCCCGTACCCGAGGATCTGCGGCGATTTCGGCGAGCGACTGTGCACCGGCAAGCGCCGCTTCGCTATCGCGAAACCTTCCCGCGAGTCGGGCAATCCCCGTCGAAGCCGTCACCGACTGGGCGTCAATCCGCAAGGCATCGCGATAGCGCCCGAGAGCTTCGCGCGCCAGATCGTCGCTGACGCGCGCCTCGGAAGCCTGCAGAGCCGCTTTTTCGAGAATGAGGCCGAGCAGAAGGCCCAGCATCAGCCGCGTCTCGTCGTCGGAAGACAGCGGGATGAGCGCTCGAAGCGCCGCGATGGTGGCGTCGATGGCGCGCGGATCCCCGGAGCGGGCATCGCCGAGTGCGCGCCGCAGCACGGCCTCGAGTGCGCTCGGATCGCTTGGATCGAGTTCCAGGATGCGCCGATAGGTGGCGGCCGGGTCCCCGGTTGGAAGCTTCCATTCTTCGAGCGCTGCCAGGTTCCAGAGCGCTCCGAGTCGAGCGCGAGTGTCGCCAAGGCGCTCACCCTGTTGGTCGAGCACGCGCGCGAGAGGCATGAGGTCCCCGGCCCGCCGTCGGAGAGATTCCAGCAAACGGAGCATCGCGGCCTGATCTGCGCGCTCGGTCAGGGCTTCCTCGAGAAGCGAGGTTGCGCGCACGGGCTCGCGACCGATTTCCACGAGCAACGCGGCCAAGTCGAATGACATCGATCGGGCCACGTCAGGCGAAGGCGCGCGTTCGATGCGCTTGCCGAGCAGGGTAGCGAGCTCGCCCAGGTCATCGCCGCCCGATCGCTGGGAATGACGGACTACGACCCGCGCCAAGCGCTCGGCGACGAGGTCGTCGTCGGGCACTTCGGCGAGGGCACGCTGCAACATTCGCATCGCCTCCGCGTCATCGCCGAGGCGAAGCTCGTTGATTTCTGCGGCGTGAGCGAGATGGCGCGCTCGTTCTTCGGGCGTGATCGCGCGCTCTGCCATCCGCTGTATCGCGTCGCAGAGAGCGCGAACGTCGCCGTGGTCCTCCATCACGCGGGCAATCTCCTCCGGCGGCACGGGATTGGTCGGGTCGAGTGCCCACGCTTGTTCGAGCGATGCCATGGCATCGAGGGGACTGTGGAGGTGCGCGTGCTGTATGTGAGCAAGCGCGAGGCACAGAGCGACCTTCTCGGGGGCGCCCGGAGCGAGATCGATGCGCGCCCGCAGCGACTCCGCGGCCAACTCCCATCGCCCCATGTGCTCGGCGAGCCGGGTCTCGAGCGCACGCCCAGCCGCGTGCGCCGAGTCACGATCCAGCACCTCGCCGGTGAGCTGCAGAGCCCGGGCGGGGTCCTCATCCGCGAGTGCCGCCGCCGCTCGCGTCCGTAGCGACAGCTCCACGCTCGGATTGGTTGCAAGGCGCGCCTCGGCGAGAAGCGCACGCGAGAGTAGACGGGCGTCCCCGAGCCGAGCGGCCGCCCTCTCGAGTCCCAACAGCGCGCTGCGCCGCTCCGGTTCGATCTCCAGGGCCTGCTCGTAAGCTCGCGCGGCGCAAGCCGGGTCGCCGAGCAGCTCCTCCCAAAGCAGGCCTACCCTCTCGAGAAATGCCACCTTTCGCTCCCCGTCTCCTGCTGCCTCGGCTGCCTGGACGTAGAGGTCGACGAGCGCACGCGGACCGGTTTCTTGGGTCTCCGGCGCCGTGGGAGCGAGTTGTCGTGAGAGCGCGTCGAGCACTTCCGGGTCGCCGACGGCGGACACCCATGCGGTACGCAGGTGTCGAATCGCGTCATCACGGCGTCCGAGGTCCTCGCAGACCGCTGCGGCGCGTAGGAGAGAGCGCGCGCGCGCAAGGGCTTCTTCCGTCCGATTCGCCTCGTGAACCCACATCGCGATTCGCTGGTCGTGCCTTCCGGCGGATTTGAGAAGGCGGTCCAACGTCTCCACCAGCGTCGCGTCACGGACTTCCAGCGCCAGAGCGCGTTGCACGTCAGCGATCGCCGTTTCGAGGTCGCCGGCCGTCTCCGCCGCCGCTGCGAGCGACCGCAGATCGTACCCCGTGGCCGCGGGCTCGGCCGTGAAACGCAGGCGCGACCGACGGGCGCGCGCTGCGTCGGCCCACCTTCCCTCGAGCTCGTGCAGGCGCACGAGCTGGTCGAGGACGCGCTTGTCGACGGCTGCCACGGTCGGTGCGCGGTCGGCGGCGCGCTCGAGCAGTGAGCACGCGCGCGCCCGGTCGGCGAGGCGAGTGGCCGCAATGCAGGCCGCGTCGAGCTCGAGTCGCGCGGCCCGCGCCTTGCTGTCTTCGACTCGAGCCTCCTCGTCGAGCAGTCGCGCCAATCCACCCCAGTCGGCATACGCCGCCAGATGGCGGACGAGGGCTCCGCGGACCGGCCCGATGCTCGGATCCAGCTCCATCCCTCGCTCCAGCGCCCCGCGCGCGGCCTCGATTCGCCCCAGCTTTCGTTCGAGGACGCGCGCCCGCTCCACGTGAAGCCAGGCGGCGAGGCGGAGATCCGAATCGTAGGCCTCTGCCATGCGCGCCAGATGCGTCGCCAGAAGCTCCCAATCCTCCCAGTCGGCGGGCGCGCCGCGCGTTTGGGCACGCAAGACAAGCTCGGCTTCGAGGCCTTTCAGCGCGGCGGCGTGATTCGGGACATGCGCGAGCGCCTGCTCCCACGTCTCGCGCACTTCGTCGCTCCGATTGCCCACAGCGTCGAGGAGGCGGGCCTTCTCGGCCAGGAGCTCCGCTTTGTGCGCATCGGCCGTCGCGGCGGATAGTTCGTGTTCCAGATGCTCGAGCATGGCCGGCAACGCAGAGCGCCCGTGGATCCTGCGCCGGAGCATCCAGTGGGCCGACGTCAACGTCGGGATCAGCGCAAGTGCCGCTTCGGCGTGCGATGTGGTCTTTCCGTCTTCACCCGGCATGGCGTCGCTCGCGATCGCCAATTCCATGTGGACCCGTGCGAGGCCGACCTTGTCGTCCCCTTTCTCGAGAACCGACGCCCGCGCCTCGAGCAAATCGATGAGGGCGCCCGGCTGCAATATGTCCGGGGGCGGCCGTGAGGGACGCGATTCGACCGCGGCCGAACCCGAAGACGGAAGCGGCGGCGGGCCCTTGCGACGCATCGCCGGAGGCTCTTTCGACGTGCGTTTCGTCTTGCTGATCTTCAGCGTCGGGAGCGCTTGCGTGGTCGCCGCCGCAACTCGCTTGAGCGTCAATACCTGGGTTTCGAGGTCCCAGCCCTGGTCCGTTTCGGCGAGCAACTTGTCGATGGCGGCGACACGCGAGAGCTCGCCGGCGTCTGAGTCGTGCGCCATGCAAGACCATCGTCGCATGAAACGCCGCGCGCCTCATTGAAAGGACGAACACGGAAGATGGAACAGGAATGGGAATGTGGAATTGATGTGCCGCGACCGCCTACGGTGCGGGCAAGAAGCGACATCCGCATTCCGACTCCATGTTCCATCGTGCACAACGGTCTTCTTTTTTGGGCTGCTTGCATTCATGCGCATGGAGGGATAAATAAGGGTCATGGTTGCCGCCGAGCCCCTCGGTTCCGAACGATGGGAGCTCTACCGTGTGCTGTCCGAGCCCATGCGGCTCCGTCTGCTCGCGCTGGCCGCCGACGAAGAGCTCAGCATTGGCGAGCTGGCCGATCTGCTCGGCGAGGGGCAGCCCAACATCTCTCGGCACGCGGCCGCGCTGCGCCACGCGGGGCTCCTTCGCGATCGGCGCGAGGGTACCCGCACGCTGGTGCGCGCCGCTCCCGAAACGGCGAGTGACCCTGTCGTCGCCGATGCGCTGGCGAGCGGCCGCGCACTGTGTGATCGCGACGGTAGCCTCTCGCGCATCCGGGACGTGTTGCGCTCGCGTGAAGCGGCCGCGCACGAATTTTTCGCCCGGCCCGGGCGAACGAGAGTCGACACGATTCCCGCCGAGATAGGCGCGTATCTGAGCGTTCTGGGTCCGCTTCTCCGCGGGCACGCCCTTGCGCTCGACGCCGGAACCGGCGACGGGCGCCTGCTCGACGTGCTCGCACCCGTGTACGAGCGCGTCGTCGCCGTGGATCGTTCGGCGGTGCAGTTAGCGCGCGCTCGCGAGCGCGTCGCGGCGCGAGGCTTCACCAACGTCCGCTTGCTGCAGGGAGAGCTCGATGCGCCCGAGCTTTCGCGCGCCCTCGGCGCCGGTGCCGACGCCGTTTTTGCAGCGCGCGTGCTTCATCACGCTCCGCGTCCGGCAAGCGTCGTGGCCAAGCTCGCCTCGCTGTGTGCCCGGGACGGGGCGCTGGTCGTGCTTGACTATGCCCGCCACGATGACGAATCGATGCGCGAGCAAGCGGACGTGTGGCTTGGGTTCGAGCCCGCCGAGCTGAAGAGATTCGCGCGCGCTGCCGGGCTCGGGGACGCGCGCGTGATCGAGATTCCGGCGCCGCTCTGCGGCGACGGCCTGGACAAGCACTTGCGGTGGCTGGCGCTGTTCGCCTTCAATCATGCGAATGGCGCCCGGCCGCAGGAAAATCATCGTAAACGCAACGAGGGAAGACCATGAACGACGTCGCACGCGGCAATTACAAGGTCAAAGACATCGCCCTAGCAGACTGGGGACGCAAGGAGACCACCATCGCAGAGAGCGAGATGCCCGGTCTCATGGCGCTGCGCAAGGAGTTCGGCCCGACCCAGCCGCTCAAGGGGGCGCGCGTCGCCGGGTGCTTGCACATGACCATCCAAACAGCCGTGCTCATCGAGACGCTCCTCGAGCTCGGCGCCGAGGTGACGTGGACGAGCTGCAATATCTACTCGACGCAGGACCATGCCGCGGCGGCCATCGCCAAGCGCGGCGTTCCGGTCTTTGCGTGGAAGGGCGAGACGGAAAAGGAATATTACGAGTGCATCGAGACGCAGCTTCGCGCCTTTTCCGGGGGCAAAGGCCCGAACATGATCCTCGACGACGGAGGTGACCTGACCGCGGTCGTGCACGAAAAGCATTCCGAGCTCTTCACCGGCCCGGACCCTATCCGTGGCCTTAGCGAGGAGACCACGACGGGCGTGCATCGCCTCTACGACATGGCGCGCAAGGGAACGCTCAAAGTCCCAGCCATGAACGTGAACGATTCAGTGACGAAGTCGAAGTTCGATAACCTGTACGGATGTCGTGAATCGCTCGGCGACGGCCTCAAGCGGGCGACCGGTGTCATGTTCGCGGGAAAGGTCGCCGTGGTCTGCGGTTATGGCGACGTGGGGAAGGGGTGTTGCCAGTCGCTTCGGGGGCTGGGCGCGCGCGTCGTCGTCACCGAAATCGATCCCATCTGCGCGCTTCAGGCGGCCATGGAGGGCTATCAGGTCTCGACGTTGGAAGAGATGGCCCCTGTGGCCGACCTCTTCATCACGGCGACCGGCTGCTCGAACGTCATCCGGCAAGAGCACATGCGCGCCATGAAGGATCAGGTGATCCTCTGCAACATCGGCCACTTCGACTGCGAAATCGACGTCGCTTGGCTCGAGAAGAATCCTGAGATCAAAGAAGTGAACATCAAGCCGCAGGTCGATCAGTTCGTCTTCCCGGACGGCAAACGCCTCACGCTTCTGGCGCGCGGGCGCCTGGTCAACCTCGGGTGCGCCAACGGGCATCCCTCGTTCGTGATGTCGTCGAGCTTCTCGAACCAGACCATCGCGCAGATCGAGCTCTGGCAAAATCACGCCAAGTACCAGCGTCAGGTCTACACATTGCCGAAGAAACTCGACGAGAAGGTAGCCTCGCTGCATCTTCCGAAGCTCGGCGTGAAGCTCACGAAGCTCACCAAGGAGCAGGCCGACTATCTGGGTGTTTCCGTGGATGGCCCCTTCAAACCGGAGTACTACCGGTACTGATCCCGCTGTCCCGCAGGGCGGCGTCGGCCAGCTCCCTCGCCCACGCGCGGATACGTTCCTCGCGCGGTCCTTCGAGCATGATGCGCAATTTTGGCTCCGTGCCGCTCCAGCGCACGAGCACACGCCCGTCGCCGCCCAGCGCCTTGGTGATTTTCGCGGTCATCTCCGAAAGACGCCGCATGTTCTCGAGCGGCCTGCGCGCGGACAATGTGACGCTCTCGAGCACCTGGGGGACTCGGCGCATCGCTCCGTGCGCCAGTTCCGACAAGGGCCGGCCCGCGCGCAGCACCAGCGCAAGCACCTGCAGCGCCGCGAGCATTCCGTCGCCGGTCGGTGCGTAGTCCAGGAACACCAGGTGTCCTGACTGCTCCCCGCCGAGATTGAATCCTCCGGCGCGCATCGCCTCGACCACGTAGCGATCTCCCACCTGCGTGCGCACGAGCTTTCCGCCGGTGCGCTCGACCGCGTGCTGGAGCCCGAGATTCGACATCACCGTCGCGACGACGGTCTTTTTCCGCAGCGTCCCCTCGGTCATCATTCGCGTTGCGCACATGGCGAGGACCTGGTCGCCATCGACGATGTGTCCCTTTTCGTCGACGACGAGGACTCGGTCCGCGTCCCCATCCAGCGCGATTCCCATGGCGGCGCCTCGCTTGACGACTTCGGCGCGGACATGGTCCGGATACAGGGCGCCCGCGTCCTTGTTGATGTTCACGCCGTTTGGCCGTACGCCGATCGCCGTGACATGCGCCCCGAGCTCTTGAAGCACGAGCGGCGCAACGCGATAGGCGGCCCCATGCGCCGCGTCTACGACCACCCGCACGCCATCGAGCGACAAGTCGCGCGGGAAGGTCTGCTTGAGGAAAACGACGTATCGCCCTCGCGCGTCCTCGTATCTCTCGGCGCGGCCGATGTCGGGTCCCGTCGCGCGACGTCCCAAAAGCCTGTCGTTGCCCATGAGCCGTTCGATTTCGCACTCGGCCTCGTCAGGCAGCTTGAAACCATCGGCGCCGAAGACCTTGATCCCGTTGTCCTGGTAGGGGTTGTGGCTGGCGCTGATGACGATTCCCGCGTCCGCTCGCATGCTCACGGTCAGGTGCGCGATGGCAGGCGTCGGCATCGGTCCACACAGCATCACGCGTCCGCCGGCGGCGCAGACCCCTCCGGCGATGGCTTGCTCGAGCATGTAACCGGACAGGCGGGTGTCCTTCCCGATGAGGACGCGGGGGGTGTGACTCTTGCCGCGTCCGGCGACGAAGGTCACGGCGCGGCCGAGCTGCAGCGCGATCTCGGGCGTCATCGGATGCTCGTTGGCCACCCCACGGATGCCGTCGGTTCCAAAGAGCTTGCGCTCGCGGGCCTTGGTCTTCTTCAACGGATCAGTCCCGCAGGTTCACGAACTGGAGCTCGATGCCGAAGTCGCGCTCACGGATCACGCGGATGGCAGCCTGCAAGTCGTCTTTGTTCTTGCCGCTCACGCGCACCTGCGCCTCCTGAATCGACGCTTGTACCTTCAGCTTGGCCTCTTTGATCGTCTGCACGAGCGTGCGCGCCCGGTCGATGTCGATGCCCTCCTTGATTTTCACGACGATGCGCGCGCCCCCCTTGCCGGTCGGCTCCGGTGTTCCCGGCTCGGTGAAACGCAGGCTGACCTTGCGTTTGATCAGCTTGTCTTGCAGCACGTTGAGGGCTGCCTTAGCACGCTCCTCGCTGTTGGAGCGGATCGTGATCGCGTCGGCTCCCCTTTCGAGAGTCGTGTCCGTGTCCTTGAAGTCAAAGCGCTGCAGCACCTCCTTGTCGGCTTGATGGAAGGCGTTGTCGACCTCGTTCCATTGCACCTTCGAGACGATGTCAAAGCTGGGCATGATGGCGTGACGTAGCAATCTACCGCGCGGCGCGAGCCTGTTCAAAGCGCGACCGGCGGGTTACGCGGCAGACCCAGCAGAACGCTCCGCGCCTCGCCGACCAGCACGATGGAGCCGGCGATGACGACGAGCGACGGCGGGCCGCCGGGCTGCTCACGAATGCGTGGGTCCGAACTCTCGCTGGCGCTCGAGCGTGCGGACCCGTCGGTAGTGTGTGCGTCCGAACTCTCGCTCGCGCTCGAGCGTGCGGACCCGTCACTAGTGTGTGGGTCCGAACTCTCGCTGGCGCTCGAGCGTGCGGACCCGCGCGGGAACCGAGAAAGGGCCTCCTCGGTGGATCGCGCGAGGGCGCCCTGGTGACGTGCCCGCATGGCCTCGAGGTCCGCCGCGCCGCGAGGGCCTGCGAGAGGCGGGACGTAGATGCGCGTCGCGGCGAGCGGAGCCAGGGCGTCGAGCATCGGAGCCCAGTCCTTGTCGGCAAGGGTGCCGAACACCAGTGCCGCGCTTTGGGGCGGGACGCCGAGGGAGCGCAGATGCCGCGCCAGGGCTTCTGCGCCGTCGGGGTTGTGTGCCGCGTCGAGCAAAAACCGCCCGATGCGCTCCAGGCGGCCAGGCCAGCGCGCACGAGCGAGCCCATCGTGCACCTCCGCGGGCGAGGCGCCGATGCGATGACCGAGGACCGCGGCGATTCGCGCGTTTTGCTTCTGATGCTCGCCGTCGAGACCGACGGTCCTTGGGACGGGCATGTCCTCGACGTTGCTCGTCGTCGCACCGGCGGCGTGCGCCACCTCGTCGATAGCGGCGCGGACGTCGGGCGGCATACGGCCGAGGACGATGTCGAGACCGGGCTTGGCGATGCCCGCTTTTTCGCGGGCGATGTGGACGAGCGTCGATCCGAGGCGGTCCGTATGATCCAGGGCAATGCGCGTGATTGCGGCGGCGAGCGGCCGCGGGATGACATTCGTCGCGTCGAAGCGGCCGCCGAGCCCGACCTCGAGGATGGCGACGTCGACCTGGGCGTCGCGGAACGCCAGGAACGCCGTCAGGGTCGCGACCTCGAAGAAGGAGAGCTCCGGATCCGCCTGAAGAACGCGGGAGAGTAGGGCCGCCAGACTCGGGTCGTCGATGGGCTCGCCGCGGATCCGGATGCGCTCGGCAAATCGGCAAAGGTGAGGGGAGGTGTAAAGGCCCGTCTTCAATCCGTGGGCCAGCGCAATCGACTCGAGCATCGCGCACACGCTGCCTTTGCCGTTCGTGCCGGCGACATGCACGGCAGGAAAGCCGCGCTCGGGATGCCCCATGCGCGCGCAAGCGCCGCGCATCGTCTCCAGCCCTAGGCGCATTCCGAGCGGAATACGCGCGTAGAGGTGGTTCAGGGCCTCGGCGAGCATGCTGACTCAGACGAATTCAGAACTCAGGAACTAGGCCCCGCTCCCGTTGGTGAACGCATCCGGCCGCCCGCGCAGGTGGCCCAGGATCATCGCGATCTCGCGCCGCATCTCGAGCCGGCTCGTGATGCGGTCGACCATGCCGTGCGCCAGCAGGAACTCGCTGCGCTGAAAGCCCTCGGGCAGCTTCTGGCGGATGGTTTGCTCGATGACCCTTGGTCCCGCGAAGCCGATGAGCGCGCCGGGCTCTGCGAGGTTCACGTCGCCTAGCAAGGCGAAACTCGCCGCGACGCCACCGGTCGTCGGATGCAGGAGCACGCTGATGAACGGAAGCGCCGCGTCCTTGACACGCTGCAGAGCGGCGACGGTTTTCGCCATCTGCATGAGGCTGAGAATGCCCTCCTGCATTCGAGCGCCGCCGCTCGCGTGTAGCAACACCACCGCCAGGTGCTCGGAGGCGGCGCGCTCGAAGAGGCGCGCGACCTTCTCGCCGACCACCGATCCCATCGAACCGCCCATGAAAGAAAAGAGGAACAAGCCCGTCGCGACCGGGTGACCCTCGATGCGAGCGCGGCCGATCTCCACCGCCTCCTTGGCGCGCGCGCTCTTCTGCGCGGCCGCCACACGCTCCGGGTAGCCTTTGCCGTCGACGAATTCGAGCGGGTCCGCGGGCGCGAGGTGCGCGTCCCACTCCTCGAAGGAACCCGGGTCGAGCAAGAGCTGTCGCCAGCCGGCCGATCCGAGCTTGTGGTGCTGCCCGCACTGCGGACACACTTCGAAGTTCGCCGCGAACGTGTCCGATGTGAGGGTCTCTCCGCAGCCATCGCACTTGCGAAAGACGCCCTTGCCCAGAGTCTTCTTTTTCGCCGCGTCAAGCTCGGGGGGTTTTTTCTCAGGCCACGGCATTGCGTCCACTCATACAGTCATCGTCTTCAAGTCTGGACCTACATGCAGTGTTGGCTGGGTGTGCTCTTGGACCTCGCGCGCACTCACCCCGGGCGCGACCTCGCGCAGCACCAGCCCGTTCGGGGTGATATCCACCGTCGCCAGATCGGTGATGATGCGGTGCACGACCCCCTTGCCGGTGAGCGGGAGGCTGCACTCGTCGAGAATCTTCGGGCTCCCGTCCTTCGCGGCGTGCTCCATAATCACCACGACACGCTTTGCGCTGGCGACGAGGTCCATGGCGCCCCCCATGCCCTTGACCATCTTGCCCGGAATCATCCAGTTCGCCAGGTCGCCGTCCTTGCTCACCTGCATCGCCCCAAGAATCGCGAGGTCAATGTGACCGCCACGTATCATGGCGAAGCTCTCCGCGCTCGAGAAGATCACGCTTCCCGCAACCATGGTGACCGTCTCTTTGCCGGCGTTGATGAGATCCGGGTCCACCGCTTCTTCGGTTGGGTAGGGACCCATACCAAGGAGCCCGTTCTCGCTCTGCAGCACCACTTCGATTCCCTGCGGAATGTAGTTCGAAACTAGGGTCGGCATGCCAATCCCCAAGTTTACGTAATAGCCGTCGCGGAGCTCTAGCGCGGCGCGCCGGGCGATTTGGTCTCTCGTGAGTGCCACGGGTCAACCTTTCCGGCCCGCGCGTGCGGTCGTGCCGCCCTGCGTCGTACGCCGTTCGATGCGCTTCTCGAATTTGTCGCCACGGAAGATCCGATGCACGTAAATCCCGGGAGTGTGAACGTGGTCGGGGTCGAGATCGCCCACGTCGACGAGCTCCTCGACCTCGGCGATCGTGACGCGTGCCGCGGTCGCCATCATCGGGTTGAAGTTCATGGCGGTATGCCGGTACACGAGATTGCCCAATCGGTCTCCGCGCCAAGCTTTGATCAGTGCGAAGTCGCCGGTGATGGCCCCCTCGAGCACGAAGGCCCTCCCGTCGAACTCACGCGTCTCTTTCTTCGGAGTCCGCTTGGCGACGGCCCCATCGGCGGCGTATCGGACCGGCAGCCCGCCTTCGCTGATGGCGGTTCCGGCGCCGGTCGGCGTGTAAAAGGCGGCGATTCCCGCGCCGCCCGCGCGCAGCCGCTCGGCGAGCGTTCCCTGGGGCGTCAGCTCGAGTTCAAGCTCGCCCGAGAGATATTGGCGCTCAAACTCCTTGTTCTCGCCGACATAGCTGGACACCATCTTCACAATTTGACGGTTCCGCAGGAGCACGCCCAAGCCGAAGTCATCGACGCCGCAGTTGTTGGACACGACCACGAGGTCTTTCGTGCCGAGCTCACGCAGCGCGCCGATACAGTTCTCGGGGATGCCGCATAGGCCGAACCCCCCGACGAGGATGGTCGCCCCGTCCGGAATATCGCGCACCGCGTCGATGGCCGACGACACGAGTTTATGCACGTCGCTCCAGACAACGTAGTGAACGTTGTCGTCCCCTTCAACGCTCGGCTCGATTACATCGTAAGCGGAGAGGCGCTTGCGCCCCCACGGCGCGATGATGTCCCCGGTCGAGATCCGTTGGGCGTGGGCAGCGTGAACGCCGCTGGGGGCCTGGCAGGGCGAGCCGTCGGGTTCTCGACGCACGCGGTCATGTGAGCTGGGCAAGCAATCCGCACGTGAAAATGGTCATCATGGGGCAGCGCAGCCCGCGGCTGCTGCATCGCCTCCGCCGCTCTCATCCGTACGGCGGCCGGTGCGCCGACCCGCTCCGCATATGCGAGCAGACGCGCGCGAAGGGACGCGGACACGAACAGATGTGTCACATGGGCCTCGGGGTCGCTGACCATCGCGGCGACGAGCGCCCAGTTCTTCGCGTCGTCGAAAAGGGCGCCCGGCCAGGCGGCCGCGCTGCCGTCCGCCCGGACCGCAACGAAGTGAGACGGCACGAGCTGCTTGTCGGCTGCGTTGCGCATGAAAAAACCGATGTCCGCGTCGCGTCCGCTTTCGTGCGACCGGTGCCGATCGATGTCCCCTCCGCCGGCGCGCGATAGCTGACCCACGCTCAGGATCGCGTCCGGGAACTGCCGCCGTACGGCGCGAGCTGCGCGGTCGATCATGGTGACCAGAGGCTCGAGTCCCCAGCGCGCGTCTCCAGCCGAGTACGCCGGTAAGACCCGCAGATACGCGGTCTCATCGAGATGCGCTCCACCCACGAGCTGTCCTTCGTCGGGAGATCCGATGCTTCGGCCGAAACGAAGGGATGCGAGCCCCATTGTGGCTGTGCGGCGCGCCGTGGAGCCGTGTTCGTGTGGGCGCCCGCTTTCTTCCGTGGCCGGTCGCCACACCGTCCGAGCAATCCGGAAGGGCATCGCGCTCGACGAAAGCGCGAATGTGAGGGCAATAGAGGCGAGAGCGAGCGGAGCAGGACGCAAGCGGGTTCCGAATCCCCAAACCACATTTGGGCAGGAACGGCCAAGTTCCCGGAATCTGCGCGCGGCTCCGGATGTAGAGGTATTCTTCGATTTTGCCGTGGCTATGAGCAGTCTCTTTCCGCCCTCGTCTCGATTTTCCGTCGGCGAGCGCCGGGCGACCCTCGTCGGCCGGGCCGCCGAGCTTCGCGAACTCGAGCTGGCGCTCGCTTCGGCGGCGGAAAAAAAGCGCGCCTACAGCGTGACCATCATCGGTGCGACTGGAATCGGCAAGACACGACTGGTGCGAGACTTCCTCGTCCGGGCTCGCGAGGCGGGGCACGCGCCGCGTGTCTTCCGCGGTACTGCGCGCGAGGGAGGACCGGCTTACGAGGTGTTTGCCCGCGTGCTGCGCGCGCGCTTCGGCATCGTCGAAGGCATGGATGCGAGCGCCGCCAACGCGCAAGTGCGCGCGCAGCTCGCCACCGTGCTCGAGGACCGCAAGGTGGGCGACGTCGCGTATTTTCTGGGGCAGCTACTCGACCTCGATTTCCAGCGCTCGCCGCTCATCAAGGCGGTCGAAAGCGATCCCCTGCACGTGCGGTCGATGCGCCGAGCGGTCATCAAGAGTTTTCTCGAGACCGACGCCACAAAGGACGAGGGTTTACCTGTTCTCGTATTCGACGACCTGCAATGGGCGCATGACGACTCGCTCGAGCTTCTGGCATACCTAATCGACAGTTTGCGTGCACCGGTCCTTCTCGTCTGTATGGCGCGTCCCGAAATGCACGTTCGACGCGACGACTGGCAAGGCCACGGCGGGGACCGCCACAAGCTCATCGAGCTGTCGCCGCTCGGTGAGGTGGACGCCGCCGCCGTGATGCACGACCTCTTATCGCCCTGCGGCGACGATCAGGAGGTCGACAGACTCGTCGACGAGGCCGTGAGCCTCGCCGGCGGCAACCCCGCGCTGCTCGAGCAGATCGTGCGCGTTTACCTCGAGACCGGCGTGCTCGAGTCGACGGATCAGTTCGAGGACGAGCACTGGGAGGCCCACCCGGAGCGGCTCGATCGCGTCCAGCTCCCCCTCACCGTAGAGGACGCCGTGCAGACGCGGATCGCCGCCCTGTCGGCGGAGGAGCGCGACATATTGGAACGCGCGGCCACCATGGGCGGCGTGTTTTGGCTGGGCGGATTGCTAGCGACGCGTCGCTATGGGGCTTCGCCGCCCGAGGCGTGGGAAGCGGGCGAGCTGGCCGACGTGCTGCACTTGCGCCAAGTTTTGAACGAGCTCGTCGAGCGCGATTACTTGCTGCGCTTACCCGACAGCACGTTTTCGGGCGACGAGGAATACGTCTTCAAACACAACCTCGAGCGCGAGGCGCTCGAGCGTCTCACGCCTCCCGCGTCTGCACGCCAGTACCACCGCGCCATCGCCAACTGGCTCGCATTCCGAGAAAACGTGGCGACGAGCGAGGAATACCTGGAGATGTTGGCCCGACATCGCGAAAGGGCGGGCTCCAGCGCGCTCGCGGCGCGCTCGTTCGTACAGGCAGGGGACGTTGCCCGTTCGCGCTACGCAAACGCCAAGGCGGCCGAGCTCTATGCGAAGGCCCTTGCCCTCATCGAAGAGGTGGACCACCCCGACGAAGACCTTCGTTTGCGCGCGCTCCATCATGACGGCGACGTGCTTCAGTCGCTGGGCCGCAACAACGAAGCGCTGCGGGCATTCACCGAGATGCTCACCCGCGCGTGGCGGCTCGATCTACGAAGCAAGGGAGGGGCCGCACAATCACGAATCGGGCGTCTGTTCCGAGAAACCGGCAGTCTGGAGCAGGCCAGCCGTCACTTGACCGCGGCCCTTTCCCTATTCGGCCAGTCGCGAGACGACCGCGGGGTCGGCAGCACGCTCGACGACATCGGCAAGCTGCACTGGCTCAAGGGGGACTATGCACTCGCGCTCGAGTACACGCTGCGGGGCCTGGCCATGCGGCGCAAATTGGGAGACCGCCGGAGCATCGCCCTGAGCTTGAACAACTTGGGCCTGGTCCATCAGGACTCGGGCAACACGAAGGCTGCGCTGGAGGCATTCGAGCAGGCGCTGCGAATCCGGCGCGACATCGGGGACCTGGTCGGCGTATGCATCACGCTGAACAATCTCGGCACGGTCGCGCAGGACATGCGGGAAGACAAGAAGGCGCTGGCCCTCTTCCAGGAGGCCTACGACGTCGCAAAGGAGACGGGGGACCGGAATCGGATTGCGCTCATCCTGACGAATCTCGGCGAGACTCACAACCGCATGGGCGACCCGGCGCGAGCCATCGCGATGCTCAAGCAGGCCGAGGAAGTCGCCGACGAACTCGGCGATAAGCTGGGCCTCGCCGAAGCCGCGCGAGGCCTCGGCAAGGCCTACCTTGCGCAACGGGAGTACACCAAAGCGCGTGAGTGTACGAGGCGCTCGGTGGATCTCTTCGCCGAGACCGGCAGCAAAGTGCAGCTCGGCGTCGCGCTCCGTTCCCTCGGCGAGGTATCGATGGCGGGGAGCGCCGGAGGTGTCGGGACGCGCGACGCGGCGGAGCTACTAGGGCGGTCCATCGCCATCTTCGAGGAAATCGGCAACGAAGTGGAGCTGGCGCGAAGTTGTCGCGCGTACTCGGAGCTACTGCGCCAAATGCCGGAGTACGGCACCGACCCGTCGATCGAAACGCAAGCGCAGGCGTTGGCGACGCGCGCCGAGGAGATTCTCGCCAAAATGCGCGCCCAGGCCGCGGCGAAGGATCTGGAGCGGGATGCCGATCAGGGGAGAGTCGCGGCAGAGGTGTAGGCAGAAGGACGAGAAGAGAAGAAGGTTGGGGTAGGAATCGACTCCTCTCCGCTTATTGTCTTCTGCTCTTCCCGTTCCAATTCCCCTAGGTCGAACTCGGCATGGACCCGGATCAGGACGCCGTCAACCATAGGGGTGAACGGTGCGCGGTGATCGCTGTGTTCGTCTTTTTTCGTGGGCTTTTCCGGCGTTACTTGGCGATGCCCCCGCACTGCCCCGGCACACCGCCGCCGCCGCATACTGCGGGAGCGACGCACGCGCCGCAGTCGAGCAGGTTACCGCACCCATCGCCGGTGTAGCCGCAGTTGATGTTTTGCTGAGCGCACGTGAGCGGGACGCAGCCCCCGCCGTCCGGGCTCAAGCATTGACCGGCCACGCAACTCGCTCCGGCCGGGCACGTTCCACAGTTGATGATGTTGCCGCACCCATCTCCCGCCTGTCCGCATTGGAGATTCTGCTGCGCGCAGGTCGCGGGCATGCAACCGCCGCCGTCGAGTCCGACGCAGGTTCCGCTGATGCACAGGCTACCCGTCGGACACGTGCCGCAGTTGAGCACGTTGCCGCAGCCGTCTCCCGCCTGGCCGCACATGAGGCGCTGCCCGGTGCACGTGGCGGGCACGCAGCCGCCCGCATCGGGGGTGACGCAATTGCCCGCGATGCAGCTCGCCGGCGCCGTGCACGTGCCGCAATTGAGCACGTTGCCGCAGCCATCGCCGGTCTGACCGCATGAGAGCATCTGCTGCTGGCAGGTGCTTGGCACGCAGCCGCCCGCATCGGGGGTGACGCACTTGCCGGCAACGCAGCTCGCCGGCGAAGTGCAGGTGCCGCAATTGAGCACGTTGCCGCAGCCGTCCCCGGTCTGCCCGCACGACAGACCCTGCTGCTGGCAGCTCTGTGCCTGGCAAGTGCCGGCGTCGGTCGTGCCGCACTGGCCGGCGACACCGCCACCGCCGCAGGTGAGCGGGGCCGCGCATGTGCCGCAGTTGAGCTGACCACCGCAGCCGTCGCCGGCGGGGCCGCAAGAGATGTTCAACTGCTGGCAGGTCAGCGGATTGCAGGTCGGGGTGAGCGGCCCAGCGCAGGACGCCAGGTCGAAGAGCATGTACTCGAGGATTTTCTCCTGCGCGGTGAACGTCTTCGTGCACTCGTTGGGGAACGTCTTGCCGTTGGCGCTGCCGCCCCCGGCGATCTGGGAAACGTGGAAGTCGCTGAAGATGGCATGTCCGCACAGGCCGGTGGAAACCGGCGTGTTGAACGTGAAGTGCTCCACCATGGCGTTGTTGTGGTTCGGGTCCGTCCCGTCGATCCAGTCGAGCGTCTGCCCGGTGACGTAGTCGGCATCGTGGCGTGGGTTGTTGATTTTCACCTGGGGCTGAGCCGGCATCGGCATCGCCGAGTTCGAGAGCGCGCCGAGGAGGTTCAGCCATTTGGCGAACGTCCCGCCGTGGGCCGCAGGCGGCGAGGGCGGTACCGCGGTGCTCACATTGAGCGTCCAGTTGACGTTGCCCGGATTGTTGTAGTCGGGGTTCCAGTGAGCGACAGTGTCGAACTCGCCGTTGCCGACGAGCCATGAGTAGCTGTAATGCGTCGCGAAGAAGTGTCCGCCGTTGTCAGCGTACGAGATGAGGTTGGCCAGCTCCGCCGCGCTCTTGGTGACGGCGGCGCCCCAGCACGGGAACAGGATCTGGTCGTAGTTGGCATAGGTGCCTGTCGCACCCATCAGGAAAGACTCGTTGTGCGTTCCATTGCCGGCGGTCGCGCCGGGGGAACCGCCATTCGCGCTCGGTCCGCCGCCGTAAATGTGGATGCGCCCGCTGCCGCTGTCGGTCGTGAACTCCGCCTGGTCGACGCCCATCTTCAAGATGACGCACTCGAGGGGGTCAACCGAGCCCGTGGAGACGGCCGTCAGCGGGATGTCTCCCTCGCTCTTGTTGCGCGGCAGGTTCAAGTCGCCGAGCGCAGTGGACATGCAGGAGGGAACGTTGAAGCTGAAAACGCGCCGCCATCGGCCGAGCTGGACGACAATCGGAATGTTGTTGCCGGCAGGAACATTGGTCAGCGTGAAGGTTCCGTTGAAGTCCGTGTAGGTGGACACGAGCGGGTTGCCAGTTACGTCTGCCCCGCACGTGCGGCACGCAGCGCCCGCGGCGAACGGTTGCAGACCGGTTGCTCCCGTGTTGGGCACGTAGACGAGCACGTTCGGGACGGGGTCCGCAGACAAGCCCGTCCAGGCCGACAAGCCGGCCCGCACGGTTCCGGTCAACGTCGTTTGCGCGCCGCCGCTGCAGGTCGCCAGCTGCTTGCACAATCCCTGGCAGCCGCATTGCCCCGGAGTGCTGCCGCCGCCGCAGCTCTGCGGTGCCGTGCAGCTTCCGCATGAGAGCAGGTTGCCACACCCGTCGCCGGTAGGACCGCAGTTGATGTTCTGGCTCTGGCAGGTCTTCGGCGTACAAACGGAGCCGCCGTCAGGAAGGTTGCCGGACGAACCACACTTGTTGAACCCCCCCGCGCCGCAGACTTCGGACGCTGGGCACGTTCCGCACATCAGGAGCGTGCCGCAGCCATCGCTCGCCGGGCCGCAGTTGTAGCCGAGCGACGCGCAGGTCTTCGGCGTACATGAATTGATGGAGCCGCCGTCGGGGAGTACGCCGGGCGGCAATCCGCATTTGCTGAAGCCGCCGGAGCCGCATTTCTCCGGCGCCGTGCAGGTTCCGCACTGAATAAGGCCGCCGCAGCCGTCGCTCGCTGGGCCACAGGTGTATCCAAGCGCTGCGCACGTCGTCGGAGTGCAGGAGGAGACGGGGCCGCCGTCGGGCCCGATGCCGGGCGGCAGCCCGCACTTGCTGAATCCGCCGGCGCCGCATGCCTGAGGCGCGGTGCAGCTACCGCACTGGAGAAGGCCGCCGCAGCTATCCGCGGCAGGGCCGCAGTCGTAGCCGAGGGCCGCGCAGGTCGTCGGCGTACAGCCGGACCCGGCATCCGAACGACTGGTCGATATGCCGCACTTGCTGAAGCCGCCGCCGCCGCACCGGTCCGGCGCAGTGCAAGTGCCGCAGTCGAGGATCCCGCCGCACCCGTCACCGTTCTTTCCACACGTGTAGCCGAGTGACGTGCACGTGCTCGCGGTGCACGCGTTGGCGCCGCCCTCGCCCGCGGACGCATCACCCGGCCCGGGGACCCCGCACAGGCTGAAGCCTCCTGCGCCGCAGACCTGCCCTGCGGGACAACTGCCGCAGTCCAGCAATCCGCCGCAGCCATCGCTGTTTTGACCGCAGTCGTACCCCTGGTCTTGGCACGACTTGGGCCGGCATCCGTTGCCGCCATCACCAAGCGCAATCAGCGAGGCGTCACTTCCATTGGCCCCGCCGTCGTCACCGGTCACGCCGTTGCCGTTCCCAGCCGAGGGGCCGAAGGCGCTCCCCCCGCCACCGCAAGCGGCGATCGCGCTGGCGAGCAGAGAAGCGAGCGCGGCTGGACCGAACCATCGAGCAACTGCGTACCTGGACATAGACGCACACCTCCGACGTCTCCCGCTCCAAACCCGATGAAGTAGGGGACTCTTCATTATGTGCTAAACGGATATTTCTGTCGTAACCGTTTAGTGGTCCGACAAAGATCGGTCCGGAAGAGTGGTCACCGTATTTACCAGTGCGCCGAATGCGCGCTTCCCGGAGGCGACGCGGCGCCGTATTGACATCCCTCGTTGCCGGCGCGACACACGCACGGTGAGGCAGTATCTCGATCTTGTTCGCGAAGTGCTCTCCCGGGGAACGCGAAAGCCCAATCGCACCGGCGTCGACACGCTTTCGACGTTCAATGTGAACTACGAGATCGACCTCCGCGAAGGCTTTCCTTTGCTGACCACGAAAGAAATCTCCTGGAAGAACATAGTCATCGAGAATCTCTGGTTTCTAAGCGGCGAGACGCACATTGCCTTACTGCGCAAGCACGGCTGCAAGTTTTGGGACCCTTGGGCGGACGAGAAGGGTCAAGTCCCGAGCGCCTACGGGAACCTCTGGCGACACTTTCCCGTGCACGAAACATCAGCGGGCGGCGATGCGCGCCCGGGGTTCAATGATCAGGTGGCGTGGGTTCTCGAGGAGCTGAAGCGTAACCCGATGAGTCGTCGGCTCGCCGTGAGCGCGTGGGCTCCGGGCAATGCGCAAACGAGCGCCCTGCCGCCATGCCACCTTCTTTTCGTGCTTGGTGTGCAGCTCGACGAACGCGGAGAGCCGCTTCTCTGCCTTCACTTGACGCAACGCAGCGCCGACGTAGCGCTCGGAGTACCGTACAACATTGCCGGCTATGCCTTGCTGCTCGAGCTTTTCGCCCGTTTCACGTCTTTGCGGCCTGGTCTCTTCGCACACACCTTGGTCGACGCGCACGTATACACGGCGAAGGCCGATGGCTCGATGGCCGAGTACGACCACGTGCCAGGTCTAAGAAAACAGCTCGAACGTGATCCCCGGCCCCTCCCCCGCCTCTCCATCGACCCGGGCATCCGTCGTCTGGACGACCTGAAACCATTGCTTGAGGCGGACACATCAGTCGTGATGGAGCGCTTTGTATTGAGCGGATACAATCCGCACCCGGCGATCGCGTTCAAGGTAGCCGTCTGAGGCATCCCTGATCGCGGTGGTTGGCGCAGGACGGCCGTCGATGAGAGGGATGATATTTGCGGCTTCGCCACAAGGGATTATCGGCGTCGGGGGAAAGATCCCATGGCGCTATTTGGGCGATTGGAAGCGCTTCAAACGCGTGACGCTCGGAAAGACCGTCATCATGGGGCGCAGGACCTTCGAGTCGATCGGAAAACCCCTGCCCGGAAGGCGCAACATTGTCGTGACGAGCCACGCCCTCGACGTCTCCGGGACGGAGGTCGTTCGAAGCGTTCAGGAGGCGGTGGATCGGGCCGGCGACGACGACGTGTGGTTCATCGGCGGCGGGAGGATTTACGAAGACGCGATGAAATACGTCGACGTCATCGATGTGACGTACGTGCCTGATTACGTCGATGGGTTGGACGCCATCTTCGCGCCCGAAATCGACGAGAACGTCTTCGAGCCGGGACCCGTGTTGGAACACGAGGACGAGCCGACGCTCAAGCGGCGGATGTACTTGCGAAAGCACGGGTAAGCGCGTGTCCCCACCGCGTTGACGGGGGGACGAGCCGATCAGCGGTCGTGGTCGGCCCGATCCTCGGCTGCGAGCTTCTTGAATCGTTGTTCGGGGCCCGGCGGAAAGTACATTTGCACCGCGTTGAGGTTGGACCCGGGATCTGGTTTCCAGGAATGCTTCACGCCGGGAGGCACGGAGATACACGTGCGCGGGCCAAGGCGGGCGTCGTTCCCGTCGAGCGTGAACACGCCTGCCGCGTCGATGGCGCAAAGGACCTCCCAACTTCGATCGTGCGCGTGCGGCGCTACCCCCGACGTCCCGGAGAGACGGCCGAGGTAGAACGAAGCTACGTCGGGATCATCGACGTCGAGGTGTGCGTGCATCGTGCCGCCCATGAAAGTGAGCTCTGGCGCCTGGCCCTCACGCACCACACGCGCGCGTGTGACGCAGCCCACGTCCTGTGCGACGACGACGAGCGCGAGAGCTTGGCCCGTGAGCGTTCGTGCGCTCGAGTCCGGCTCCCCTCGGATGGCGAGAACATCGCCCGGGGCGAGGCGTTCGGCGCCGACGGATGCGCCGCCCGAGATAGGCGTGACCAGCACTTCCCTGCAAGATGCGACAGGCAGTTGGGTACCGCGCGCGGTGATTTCCTGGAAGGCACCGGACGGCGGTGGCGGAAGCGGAAGGGTCGAGCTCGAACCGTCCTCTGGCGCCACCGTGAGCGGCGGTCCTGCGACCGAGCTCGTCCTCTCGCCGTGACAGGCGGCGGCGCTACCAGCCAAGAGCTCCACGCCGACAAGGATCCACGGTCGCATGCGCGTCTCTCTCCTATTCAGCGGCGCACCAGCGAGCCGACCGGCAAGAGCGAGTCGGGTGGCCGGGCAAAGCGATTGCGGTCGATCTGCGATCGCAGCTCGCTGGCCACGAAGACCTCGGCAGCTTTGTACGAGCTTCGCACGAGCGGCCCCGACGCGACGAACGCAAAGCCGATTGCTTTCCCCTCCCGTGCAAACGCGTCGAATCGGCCTGGCTCGACAAATCGATCCACGGGGGCATGTCTCGGGGTCGGTCTCAGGTATTGCCCGATGGTGAGGATGTCGACCCCTGCGGCGCGCAAGTCGTGCATGCTCTCGACGACCTCGGTATCGGTCTCGCCGATCCCGACCATGATCGAGCTCTTCGTGATGAGGTGCGGGGACCGCACCTTGGCGCGCCTGAGCACGCCGAGCGACTGCTCGTAGTTGCAACGCACGTCGCGGATGGTCCGCTGCAGGCGGCGCACCACCTCGATGTTGTGCGCCCACACATCGGGCGAGGCGTCGACGGTCACGTCGATCGCTGCATGGTGGCCACCGAAGTCGCCCACCAGCGTCTCGATTCGCATCTCGGGACGAAGCTCCTTCAGCCGGCGCACCGTGCGCGCGACGTGCTGTGCGCCGCCGTCGAGCAGGTCGTCCCGGTCGACCATCGTGATTACGACGTAGCGGAGATCCATTGCAGACAGCGCGCGCGCGACATGCTCGGGCTCGCGCACATCGACTGCGCCGCGCGGGTGCCCGGTCGTGACCGCGCAGAATCGGCATCCACGCGTGCACGTGTCGCCGAGCAGCATCACAGTGGCTGTGCCATCGCCCCAGCATTCGCCGATGTTCGGGCAGCGCGCCTCCTCACATACCGTATGAAGGTCGAGGCTGCGCAGGGTCGCCTTCAGTCGGTGATAGCGATCGCCGCCAGGCGCTCGCACCTTGAGCCAGGACGGTTTTGGTGCGAATCGAGGCGTCATCTCTTCATGGTCTGTCTAGCATGCGACAAGACCATACTGCGCCTCAGGCCGACGAGACGCATAGCTATGCCACGTAAGTCGAGGAGCGAGATCCGCTCACGCGCCCAGTCTGCCGAGATGAGGCTCGGATGCACGCCCCAAAAGCTTGTGCGTGTAGCGGCCGAAAAATGTCTCGTACAAGGCAGAGTTGGCACGCCGCGGCAAGTCCGAATGGGTCTCACCCCAGGGACAACAAAAGGGCACGCCGTTTTGCTTCCTTTCCCCACGGAGAGTCCAACTGTAGCAGCACACTTCTCGACCGAATCCGGTCCGCTGCGCTAGACTTGTAGATGGAGATGGCTCGGAGCGATCGTTTTCCTGCGGCCCAGCCGCAACGTCCTGTGTGTATTGATTGCGGTGCAGCGGCGCCGGATACGAACACCAACTACACGCTTATCAGTACTTCGTTCGGGTGGCGCCTGACGCGGCGGACCTTGCCCGGGGGCGCCAAAGTCGTCGAATGGCGCTGCCAGAATTGTTGGCGAAAACACAAGACGCGGCCTGGAACGGAAGCGCCGCCCCCGCCGCGCTCCTCGGCGAGGCCGTCGACTAAGACTGAAGGGCGGAACACGCCCAGGCCACCGGCCAGATCCTCACGACCCCCCCGCGGCGCTCGTTAGCGTCGTTCAGCCCCCGCCCCGAGGCGCGCCCGTATCCGCTTTTCCTCCTCGCCCAGCTTCGAGATTTCGTCGACGCATCGCTCGGCGATTCGCCGGTAGGTGCTCAGGTTCTCCGGCAGCTCCAGCAGCGGGCCCAGCGCCATCGGCGCTCCAAACACGATGTGAATCGGTGGGCCGCTCTTGGTGACCCCTCGCCGCACTTGATCCATGAAGTCGTTGCCCAGTCCATTGATGAATACGGGCACGACCGGGACACGCGCTTTTCGAATGACTCGTCCGACGCCTGTTTGCGCCGGCAAGAGCGCATACGGGTCGTCGTCTTTCTTCCGCGTCCCCTCGGGGTGCATGCCCACGAAGAAGCCTCCGCGTCGTAGCAACGCCGCAAGCTCGTCCAGGCTGGCGAGATTTAGGACGGCGCGCTTCGTGTCGCGGAAGATCGGCGGATACATGGCGAAGAAACTCATGGCGCCGTTGACCAACGGCCCGAGCGGGTGGTCGTAGAAAAAAGCCGAGCGCACCGGGAACAGGATGCGGTGTGGCAGCCCCCGCGCCACGAGCTCCGCCGTGATCACGTACAAGTCGAAAAATGACCTGTGGTTTGCGACGCACAACATGCTTTTCACGGCATTCCAGGGCGGCAGGCGCTCGACTCCATGCGCATGAAGAAGGCTCGACGTGACGGCACGGATCCACTTTTGACCGACGGACTGCTGGAGAACCCGGATGACCTGATCCAGCCGCCGATGGCGCAAGCTCGCACGCACCAGGCGGATCTGTGCTCGCTCGAGCAGTGTCAGCAGCGTCTTTCCAGCCACCAGCAGGTCGACGCCTTCGGACTCGGCGAGGTCGTTCTTGCGGAGAGGTTCGGATAAGGACTGCATTGTTTTGGCGCTGCCTCGAGCGTGGCCGTATGCCCCCGAACGTGGGGCGTGGCAAACCCCGAGGATACGCCGTATGCACTGACACGCGTGTCAGTTTTGGTGGGGTCGGGACGCTCCCACGCCTGCTGGGCTCAGGGGTGCCGAGATCAGTCCTAGGTTGACAGTCGCGTCAGCGTGGACGAAAAGCCCGCTTGTGCCCGCCAGCTTCTTCGACGTCGACGGGACGCTCGTCCGCACGAACCTGCTTCACCCGACGCTCTTCTATTTGGCCAACCAGCCGACGCCCTTGCGGAGTCTCGGGTCGGTCGCGCGTGCCGCCCTCGGGGCTCCACGTCTGGCGCTGGCTGAATTGGTCGACCGCCGCCGTTTCAATGAGCTGCTCTTCGGTGTGTACGAGGGGATCTCCCGCGATCGCCTTCTCGTACTCGCCGACGAGGCGTTCGAGAAAGTGGTGCGGCGTTCGCTCTATCCCGGCGCGCGCGATCTGGTGCAGCGCTGCAGCGCCGGCGGTCACGACGTGGTCCTCGTCTCCGGCACACTCGACTTTCTCCTGGAACGCCTCGCCAATTACCTGGGTGCCACGGACTTTCTCGCGAACCGTCTCGAGATCAAAGAAGGGTACGCCACGGGAAAGCTTCTTCGTCCCATCGTCGCCGGCCCAGAAAAAGCGCGCCTGGTGAGAGAGTGGGCGCAGCGCCACGGGCACGACCTCGGCGACTGCTTCGCTTACTCCGACAGCTATTCCGACGTGCCGATGCTGTCGGTCGTTGGGCACCCTTGCGCGGTCAACCCCGATCTGCGACTTGCCAAGCTGGCGCGTACGTACGGTTGGCCCGTGATTCACCTCGGGGAGCAGACCGCTATATCTCGCGCATTGGAGCGCCTTTCATGAGCCATCCCTCGTCATTTCTGAGGCTCGCTCCGCCGGCGCGGACTCGTCGGGACCATCCGCTCGTCGTCCGGCTCGACAATCGAAGCGCGCCGCGCGTCGTATTCGCAGGCAATCGGCTGGTGGAATTGGACCTGCCTGCAGGCACGCGCGTCGTGTATCCGCGACCGCCGATGGAACCCCTCAAGGACGTGGATGCGGCCATCCGCTATGCGCTTTCGCATCCAATAAACTGCGAGCCGCTGTACGCGAAGCTGCGCCCGGGAATGAAAGTCGTCATTGCCATCGACGATATCTCGGTGGTGCTTCCGCCGATGCG
>Ga0210409_10001867_pt1 | contig 26456 bp, 16 predicted proteins | sample IncBWH17MmetaG_FD_161649 | JGI IMG/M metagenome (GOLD analysis project Ga0210409, IMG submission 161649) | Forest soil microbial communities from Barre Woods Harvard Forest LTER site, Petersham, Massachusetts, United States - Inc-BW-H-17-M | ecosystem: Environmental > Terrestrial > Soil >...
CCCTGCGGCAAGCCGGCGACGCCGACCGGCCGTTCCGGCAATCGCAGGCCGAAGCCGCGATCCGCTTCTGCAGGACGGTGTTCGGCGCGGACTACGCCGGGCTTCTGGCCAAGGCGGCCGAGATTGCCGTGCAGCCCGGGACGTTTGAGCGCAAGTCCGTGCGGGCCTGAGCAGCGCGCAATTGCCGCGCCGCGGCTCCCATTGCCGCCGCATTGACGCCGTGTTGTAACCACGCGCGGCGCAACGGACGCGGCTTCCAGCATCGGCGAAGGAATGGCGCTGACCCTGTGGTTCATTTTCGGTTTGATGACCGCCGCGGCGCTGTTCGCCGTGCTGTGGCCGCTTGGGCGCTACCCGCGCGCCGCGCCCGGCGGCAGCGATCTCATGGTCTACAAGGATCAATTGCAGGAAATCGATCGCGATCGCGCGGCCGGCCTGATCGGCGAGGCCGAAGCGGAAGCGGCGCGCCTTGAAGTCTCGCGCCGGCTCCTCGCCGCGGCGGACACGCAGCCGCCGAACGCCGGCGAAGCGCCTGCTGCCGCGGCGGCGCCGCAACGGCGGCGCCGCGCCGCTGCGATAGCGGCATTGGTGATTCTGCCGCTCGGGCCGGCGGGCCTCTACATGGCGGTCGGCTCTCCCGACGTCCCCGCGCAGCCCGCTTTCGCCCGCGTCAAGAAACCGCAAGGCCAGGAGTCGATCGCCACCCTCGTCAGCCAGGTCGAGGACCACCTCGCCCGCAATCCCGCCGATGGCGCCGGCTGGGAGCTGATCGCTCCAGTCTATATGCGGCTCGGCCGCTTCGGCGACGCGGTTGAAGCGCGCCGCAAGGCGCTGACGCTCAACGGCGCGAGCGCGGTGCGCGAAGCCGATCTCGGCGAGGCGCTGGCCGCCGCGGCGGACGGCGTCGTCACCGCGGAAGCGAAGCTCGCGTTCGAACGCGCCTTGGCGCACGATGCCCGCGAGGCCAAGGCCCGCTACTTTCTCGGTGTTGCCGAAGAGCAGGACGGCAAGAACGATCAGGCGGCATCGACGTGGCGCGCGCTGCTCGCCGACGCGCCAGCCGATGCGCCGTGGGCTGCATTCGTGCGCGAGGCGCTCGCGCGCGTTTCCGGCACGCCAGCCCGCGAAGCCGGCCCGAGCGCGGGCGACGTCGCCGCCGCGGCGAGCATGAGCGACGAGGAGCGCCGCGAGATGGTCCGCGGCATGGTGGCGCGGCTCGCCGATCGCCTGCATGACAATGGTGCCGATGTCGAGGGATGGTTGCGCCTCGTGCGTGCCTATGTCGTACTCGGCGACCGTGACAAAGCGAAAGACGCCGCTGCCGAGGCAAAGCGCGCGCTCGTCGACCGGCCCGACGAGCTCCAGCGCGTCAACGAGTTGGTCAAGACGCTTGATATCGAGGGCTGACGCGGTTGCGGATGATGGCCACGGACATAGACCGCCCGTTCCCGCGACAGCGGGAATCCCGCCCCGCGGGAACGGCGTCGGCAACGCGTTCACCGCTCGGCTGGGCGCGAGCGGAACAGCGATCATGACACGCAAACAGCGACGCCTCGTTCTGATTGGCGGCGCCGTCGGCGTGTTGGCTGTTGCGGTCGCCCTCGTCCTCGGCGCGCTGCGCGATTCGATCGTGTTCTTCAACTCGCCGAGCGACGTGGTTGAAAAGCACGTCGCGCCCGGAGCGCGCATCCGCCTCGGCGGCTTGGTCAAGGACGGCAGCGTCGTGCGTGGCAGCGATCTCAAGGTCCATTTCGAAGTCACCGACGGCAGCCGCGCGCTGCCGGTCAATTATCAGGGCGTTCTGCCGGACTTGTTCCGGGAAGGGCAGGGGGTCGTGGCCGAAGGCGTGCTCGACGGAGCGGGCATCTTCAATGCGGACACGATTCTCGCCAAGCATGACGAGACCTACATGCCGAAAGAGGTGGCCGCCGCCCTCAAAAAGACGGGGCACTGGAAGGACGACTACGGCAAGGCGGCGATGCCGGTCGCGGGAGCGGGCAGGTGATGGACGGCGCTGGCGCGATTTCAGCTTCCGCTGAAAAGGAAGGGTCCGATCGCCGGAGGCGATCGGGCAGGGCGTCCGGGCAGCCGACGGTCGCCGGCTTCTTCGGTGCAGCGGCGCGGCGTCGGGGGGAGGGCCGCCAATGATCGCGGAACTCGGACATTACGCGCTGATGCTTGCGCTCGGGCTTGCGCTCATTCAGGGCTCGATGCCGATCCTCGGTACCCGCAGCGGTGACGCCGTGCTCGCGAGCATGGCCAGCCCCATCGCGCTGGCGCAATTCGCCTTCGTCGCCGTCGCCTTTGGCGCCCTCGCGGTGTGCTACGTCACATCGGACTTCTCGGTGCTCAACGTTTACGAGAATTCCAACTCGACGATGCCGTTGGTCTACCGGCTCACCAGCATCTGGGGGAACCATGAAGGCTCCATGATGCTGTGGGTGTTCATTCTCGCCTTGTTTGGCGCATTGGTCGCGGCCTTCGGCGGCAATCTGCCGACGGCGCTCAAGGCCAACGCGCTCGGGGTGCAGGCGTGGATTGCCGCCGCCTTTCAGCTGTTCATTCTCACCACGTCGAATCCGTTCCTGCGTCTCGCCGACGCGCCGTTCGAGGGCCGCGATCTCAATCCGATCCTCCAGGACCCGGGCCTCGCCTTTCATCCGCCGCTCCTCTATCTCGGCTACGTCGGTTTCTCGATCGCCTTCTCGTTCGCGATTGCCGCCCTTATCGAGGGCCGCATCGACGCGGCGTGGGCGCGCTGGGTGCGGCCGTGGGTGCTTGGCGCCTGGATGTGCCTCACGCTGGGGATCGCGGGCGGCTCGTATTGGGCGTACTACGAACTCGGCTGGGGCGGCTTCTGGTTCTGGGATCCGGTCGAGAACGCATCGCTGATGCCGTGGCTTGCCGGCACGGCGCTGCTGCACTCCGCCGTGGTGATGGAGAAGCGCGGCGCGCTCAAGGTCTGGACCATCCTGCTCGCCATTCTCGCCTTCTCGCTGTCGCTCATCGGTACTTTCCTGGTGCGCTCGGGCGTGCTGACTTCGGTCCATGCCTTCGCCGTCGACCCTCGGCGCGGCATCTTCATTCTCGCGATCCTGGTGATGTTCATCGGTGGCGCGCTGCTGCTGTTCGCGGCCCGCGCGCCGCTGCTCAAGCAGGGCGGCCTGTTTGCGCCGATCTCGCGCGAAGGCGCGCTCGTCCTCAACAATTTGTTCCTCACCACGGCCTGCGCCGCGGTCTTTGTCGGGACCCTCTATCCGCTCGCGCTCGAGGCATTGACGGACGACAAGATTTCGGTCGGGCCGCCATTCTTCAACGCGACGTTCGCGCCGTTGTTCATTCCGCTTCTGCTGGCGATGCCGTTCGGGCCGCTGCTCGGATGGAAGCGCGGCGACATCGTCGGCGCCGCGCAACGGCTGCTGGCGGCGGCAATGCTCGCCACGCTCGCCATCGCAGCAGCATTCGCGCTCCAGCATGGTGGCCCCGTGCTCGCGCCGTTCGGCATCGGTCTGGCGGTCTTCATCATGATGGGTGCGCTCGTCGATGTCGCCGAGCGCACCATGATCCTGCGGCTGCCGTTCGGAACGGCGCTGCGGCGCGCTGCAGGCCTGCCGCGCTCGGCCTGGGGCACTGTGCTGGCGCATTTCGGCATTGGCGTCACGCTGTTCGGCATTGTCTCAGTGACCGCCTGGGGCAGCGAGCGCATTGCCGCGCTGAGAATCGGCGACAGCGTCGACGTCGCTCACTACCGGTTGACCTTCGAGGGTCTTTCCGACCGCGCCGGCCCCAACTACCGCGAGCGCGTCGGCCGTTTCGCCGTGCGCCGCACCAGCGGCGAGTGGCTCGGTCTCATGGAGCCGAGCCGGCGCAGCTTCCCCGCCCGCAACATGGCGACCACCGAGGCCGCGCTGATGACGCGGCGGTTGAGCCAGCTCTATTTGTCTCTGGGCGATCGCAATCCGGACGGCAGCGTACCGGTGCGGCTCTATTTCAAGCCGCAGGTGCTGATGATCTGGCTCGGCGCTCTGATCATGTTCGCCGGCGGTGGCCTCTCGCTCTCCGATCGGCGGCTGCGCGTGGGCGCGCCGCGGCCGGCGAGGAAGGCCATCGCGGCGCTGCAGGCGGCGGAGTGACTGCCGTGAGGCGGCTGCGTCTCTGCACGCTGCTGCTCGCGCTTCTGCCCGTGCTGGCGGCGCCGGGCCCGGCGCTAGCCGTCGAGCCCAGCGAAATGCTCAAAGACGCCGCGCTCGAGACACGCGCTCGCGCGTTGTCCAAGGAATTGCGCTGCATGGTGTGCCAGAATCAGTCGATCGACGATTCCGAGGCGCCGCTGGCGCACGATCTTCGCGTGCTGGTGCGCGAGCGGCTCCAAGCCGGCGACAGCGACGCCCAGGTGGTCGACTTTCTGGTCGCCCGCTACGGCGAGTTCGTGCTGCTCAACCCGCGGCTCTCGTGGCGCACGGCGGTCTTGTGGGGACTGCCGCCGGCCGTGCTGCTTCTCGGCATGCTGGCGCTTATCGTCGTTGTCAGGCGGCGGAGCATGACGCCCGCAGCAGAAATGGCGAACCTTACCGCCGCCGAGGAAGCGCGGCTTTCCGATCTCTTGCAGCGCGAAAACTGATCGCGCCTCCCGAGGCGGCAAGCGTCCAGATTCAATTCGCCGCCGTTCCGCTCCTGCCTCTTTCTCTTGTAATTCTTGGCACCGGAACCCACGGCAAACCGCGGAACCTTGCTGTAACAGCGTGGTTGCCCACGAAAATTCCCGGGCGCCGCATTACGAAATTTTAATGTCGCCGTCAGCGCGCCGTAAGGCGCGCGCTCCCACATTGATGGGAAGAACGGGGCCCGACGGCGCCGTTGCGAGGCAACCCCAGATTTGGAGACGGCTAAATGAACCAAACAACACCACCCTCACGCCGCAGCCTGTCCGCGCGGCGCGTGGCGCTCCTGGCGACGACTATCGCCGGTTTCGGCGCCGCAGCCTTCCTCGCGCCGTACGCGGCGCCGAAGGGAGATTTCTTCGCCGGTCCCGCGCATGCGCAGAATCTGACCCAGCAGGCTCAGCAGCTTGCGCAGAAGCCCGTCGGCTTCGGCGACATCGTGGAGAAGGTCAAACCCGCGGTGATCTCGGTGCGGGTCAAGATGGAGCGGCCGGCCGAGGCCGGGCTCAGCAATGACGAACTGCCGTTCCCACCCGGCTCGCCGTTCGAGCGTTTCTTCAAGCGGTTTGGCATGCCCAACAACGGCCAGGGTGGCGGCCACCAGTTCGTCACGGGCCAGGGTTCCGGTTTCTTCATCACCCCCGACGGCTACGCCGTCACCAACAATCACGTCGTGCAGAACGCCGAGAACGTTCAGGTCACGGCTGACGACGGCAAGACCTATTCGGCCAAGGTCATCGGCACCGATCAGCGCACCGACCTCGCTTTGATCAAGGTCGACGGCAACGACTTCCCTTACGTGAAGCTTGCCGACCATTCGCCGCGCGTCGGTGACTGGGTGATTGCGGTAGGCAATCCCTTCGGCCTCGGGGGCACCGTGACTGCCGGCATCGTGTCGGCGCGCGGCCGCGACATCGGCGCCGGTCCCTATGACGACTTCATCCAGATCGATGCGCCGGTCAACAAAGGGAATTCCGGCGGCCCGACCTTTGACGTCGACGGTAATGTCATCGGCGTCAACACCGCGATCTTCTCTCCCTCCGGCGGCTCGGTCGGTATTGCCTTCGCTATCCCCTCCGAGACGGTGAAGACCGTCGTCACCCAGTTGCGCGACAAGGGTACCGTCACCCGCGGGTGGATCGGCGTCCAGATCCAGCCGGTCACGCCCGAGATCGCCGACAGCCTCGGCCTGAAGAAGGCCGCCGGCGCGCTCGTCTCCGAGCCGCAGGCGAACAGCCCGGCGGCCAACGCCGGCATCGCGAGTGGCGACGTCATTACCTCGCTCGATGGCGCGGCTGTCCGCGATGCGCGCGAGCTGGCGCGTAAGATCGGCACGATGGCGCCGGGCACCTCGGTGAAGCTTGGCATGATCCATGACGGTCAGGAAAAGACTGTGACGCTGACGCTCGGCACGCTGCCGAATGAAAAGCAGGCGGCCAACCAGCAGAAGGAGCACGAGGTTCCCGATAGCGACGTGCCGAAGCTCGGCCTCACGCTGGCGCCCGGCAAGGCCGATGGCGGCGTGGTCGTCACCGCCGTCGACCCGAGCGGGGTCGCCGCCGATCACGGCTTCCAGGTCGGCGACGTCATTCTCGACATCAGCGGCAAATCGGTCGCGAGCCCGTCGGACGTCCGCAGGCAGATCGCGGACGCGCGCAAGGAGGGTAAGCACACACTGTTGTTTCGGGTGAAGTCGAACGCAGGCACACGCTTCGTCGCGCTTCCGCTCGGCAATGCCTGACAAGTAATGGGGCGATCCGCCGGCATCCGTCGCCCCCGCTGGCGGGCGTACCCTGGGGGCGGGCCGCAAGGCCCGTCCCCGCCGTTACCGGTTCCGCTCCCGGCATCCGTCGCCCCCGCCGGGGTGGAGCTGGTCGAGAGGGTGGCGAGTTAGCTCTCGCCACCCTTTTTTCTCACGTTTGCGGGGCGATGTTTCGTTTTGAAGGCAGTGCATTGCTGCGCGACCCATGCGAGACAATATTGATGGCGTGACAGGCCGGCTGGCCGATCAGCCTCCGCAGGTGCAGCGAGCGACCATGCGCCTTCTCATCATCGAGGATGACCGCGACGCTGCCGACTACCTCGTCAAGGCGTTCCGCGAGGTGGGCCACGTCGCCGATCGGGCGACCGACGGCGAAGAAGGCCTGGCGATGGCGCTCGACGGCCAATACGACGTGCTGATCGTCGATCGCATGCTGCCGAAGCGCGATGGTCTTTCGCTCATCGGCAGCTTGCGCAGCCAGTCGGTCGAGACGCCCGTGCTCATCCTGTCCGCTCTCGGCCAGGTCGACGACCGGGTGAAGGGGCTGCGCAGCGGCGGCGACGACTATCTGGCTAAACCCTATGCCTTCTCCGAGCTGCTGGCGCGCATTGAGGCGCTCGCGCGCCGGCGCGGCAGCCGCGGCGAGGAGACGGTCTATCGGGTCGCCGATCTCGAGCTCAATCGCCTGTCGCACGAGGTGAGCCGCGCCGGGCAGGAACTGCAGCTGCAGCCGCGCGAATTCCGTCTCCTTGAATATCTGATGCGGCATGCCGGCCAGGTGGTCACCCGCACCATGCTGTTGGAGAATGTCTGGGACTATCATTTCGACCCGCAGACCAACGTCATCGACGTGCACATTTCGCGGCTGCGTTCGAAGATCGACAAGGGTTTCGCCCAGCCGCTGCTGCACACCGTGCGCGGCGCGGGTTACATGATCCGCGAGGGGGCGAGGTAGCTGCCGTCACGCCCTCATCGGTGCCATGATCTCCGCGATGTGCGCGCGGGACAGCGTCGTGGCGACGGGGGCCGTTACGGGGCCGTGAGAAATCGCCGACAGGCAAAGCTAGGCCGGCGAAAGGCGCTTCGCCTCCGAGCCGCCGAGCACGCCCGCGGTGAAGAGCGTCTCGACCCGCTCGTTCCCAATGCCCCATTCGGCGAGCGCCGCGTGCGTCCCTTCCCCGAGGGCGCGTGGCGGTGCGGGCTGTCCGGCAGGCGTGCGGCTGAAGCGCGGCGCGGGCCCCGGTTGCACCACGCCATCGATTTCGATGAAGGAGCCGCGGGCGACGTTGTGCGGATGGTGCGGCGCCTCTTCCATGGTGAGAACCGGCGCGAAGCAGGCGTCCGTACCCTCCAGCAGCGAGCACCATTCGTCCCGCGTCCGCGTCCTGAAAAGTTCTTCCAGCTCGCCGCGCACCTGCGGGCCGTCATCGGCCGTATAGGGCAGGCCGAGCAGCTCGAACAGCACCTTGCGGAACTTGAGCTCGATCGGCGCAATCGAAATGTATTGGCCGTCCGCGCATTCGTAGACTTCGTAGATCGCCGATCCGGAATCGAGCAGGTTCGTCCCGCGCTCGAGCTTGTGCAGTCCGGCCGCATAGAGCCCGTAGAAGGTTGTCATCAGCGAGGCGGCGCCTTCCGTCATCGCCGCGTCGACCACTTGGCCCTTGCCGGATCGCTGCGCCTCCACCATGGCGCACGCCATGCCGAAGGCGAGATAGAGCGCCCCGCCGCCAAAATCCGCGCCAAGATTGAGCGGCGGCGTGGGCTTGGAGCCGGCGCGGCCGATGGCCGCCAGGGCGCCGGTCAAGGCGAGATAGTTGAGGTCATGCCCGGCCGCCTCGGAGAGCGGCCCGGACTGCCCCCATCCGGTCATGCGCCCGTAGACGAGACGCGGGTTGCGCGCGAACACCACCTCGGGTCCGAGACCGAGATTTTCCATCGTGCCCGGCCGAAAACCTTCGATCAGAGCATCAGCCTTGGCGACAAGATCCGCGGCGAGCTTAAGCCCGTCCGGGTGCTTCAGATCGACCGCCACCGAGGGGCGCGCGCGGGACAGGAGTTGAAAGCGGGTCGGCATGTCGATGCCAAGCCCGCTCTTGCTCAACCGGTCCAGGCGGATGACGTTCGCGCCGAGGTCCGCGAACAGCATCGCCGCCATCGGCCCCGGGCCGATCCCAGCGAATTCAACGATCCGAAAACCGGCCAGAGGTCCCATCACCCCGATCCTGATTGCCGCGCCTGCAGCGCAGTGGCGAGTAGTTCAAAAGAGACCAGTTCCGATCAGAATTTCGGCGCGCTTGCGCCCGCTCGCTCATGTCGTTCTCCGGTTGCCCGGCGGACGGCTGTGCCGAGACTGCAGTGTGTGCATATTTCATTGGCAACTGGAAAGGCATATTTCATTTTGGCGTTGGGGCCGATCCGGGGCACCGGCGCGGTGGCCTCCGCCCGCGTCGCCAGAACGAAATTTTTGAGTGACATGGTACTTCGCAAGCCATCCGAATTTCCGCTTGCCTTCATGCAAGCTCTTCGCCCGCCGTGCCGGAGCGCGACAGGCAAAGCGAGGCCCTGATCCGTGTCCGCGCTCGGCAAGCTCCTGCGCACGACGGCGTTCCAGCTGACGCTCGCCTATCTCTTGATTTTCATCCTGTTCGCGGTGTCGCTGCTCGGTTATTTCGCGCTCAACACACGGCGCCTCATCACCGAGCAGATCACCCGTACCGTCAATACTGAAATCGGCCGCCTGCGTGAACAATACAACGAAGCGGGGATCAGGGGGCTCGTGCTCGTGCTTGATTTGCGCTCGCGCCGGCCGGGGTCGAGCCTCTATCTGGTCACGACGCCGACCGGGGAGGGGCTTGCCGGCAACGTCGGCTCGCTGGAACCCGGAGTTCTCGATCACCCGGGGTGGCTCGAAACCTCCTATCGCCGCATCGAGGCGCCGGACGGCGTCGAGCATCGGGCGCTCGTTCAGGTGGTGGAGCTGCCCGGCGGCTTCCGGCTGCTGGTCGGGCGCGACCTCGAGGAACGCGAGCGCATCTACGGCATCATCTCCAATGCCGGGCGTTGGTCGTTTGCGCTCGTGGTCGTGCTCGGGCTCGCCGGCGGCTTCTTCGTCAGCCGCCGCGTGCTCAAGCGCATCGACGCCATGACCGACACGGCGAACACGATCATGGCCGGCGATCTCGGCGGCCGTCTGCCCATCGCCGGCACCGGCGACGAGCTCGACCGCCTCGCCGGCAACGTCAACGCCATGCTCGAACGCATCGAGGCGCTCATGCGCGGTCTCAAGGAGGTCACCGACAACATTGCCCATGACCTCAAGACGCCGCTGACGCGGATGCGCAACCGCTGTGAGCAGGCGCTGCGCGGCGAGCAGGGCCGCGACTACCGGGCGGCGCTTGAATCGACGATCGCCGAATCCGACGACCTCATTCGCACCTTCGACGCGTTGTTGATGATTGCGCGCGCCGAATCGGGGCAGGCACGCGGCAACATGGACGAGTTCGACGCGGCCGAGATCGCCCGCGACGTCGGCGAATTGTACGAGCCGCTCGCCGAACAGAAGGGGCTTGTGCTGAAGATCGACGCGCCGGCGCCCGCGGGCGTGCGCGGCAATCGCGAATTGGTAAGCCAGGCGCTGGCGAACCTGGTCGACAACGCGATCAAATATGCCGGCCCGGACGCGAGCAAGATCAATGGCGCCGCCGCCGAAATCCTGGTGAAAGCCGGCGCCGACGGCGAGCGCATCACGCTCAGCGTGGCGGATCGCGGTCCCGGCATTCCCGAAGCCGATCGCGGCCGCGTCGTCGAACGCTTCGTGCGGCTCGAGCAGAGCCGGTCGGAGCCCGGCTCCGGCCTGGGCCTGAGCCTCGCCTCCGCGGTCGCCCGCCTGCACGGCGGCGAACTCAGGCTCGAGGACAATCGTCCGGGGTTGAGGAGCATCATCGCCCTGCCGCGTACCGGGCCGGCGGGGACATGATGCGGCGGCCTCAATCCGGGAAAAAACGGCCGAAACAGAATCTCGACGAGTCGGCATTGGTGTGGCGGTCAAGCCCGGCCGGCGCCGCCGTTCGCGAAGATTTTGCGCCGCCGCTCGCCGCGGGGCGGGGCCGCGACCGCCTCGCCGAATGGCTCACGGCAATCGGCCGCAAAGGCGCCGCCGGCGAGAAGCTCAAATCCCTGCTCAAGGATCATCCGGCGGCCGACGACTTGCTCGGGGCCGTCGCCGAAGCCTCCCCGTATCTTTGGGACCTTGTGCGCGCGGATCCGAGGCGCACGCTCCGCCTGCTCACCGCCAATCCGGACGAGGCGTTCGCTGCGCTGCTCGCGGAGGCGCGTCGTTCTCCCGCGGCGGCGCCAAGGCAGGAAGGCGTCATGCGCGGCCTCCGCCGCATGAAGGCGGAAGCGGCGCTGCTCATCGCGCTTGCCGATATCGGCGGCGCCTGGCCGGTCGCGCGCGTGACGCAGGCGCTCACCGAGGTCGCCGAGACCGCGCTCGGCGTCGCCGTGCGGTATCTCCTCGGCGAGGCGGTCAAACGAGGCAAGCTCACGCCGGGCGATCCGCAACATCCCGAGACCGGTTCCGGCTTCATCGTGCTGGCAATGGGCAAGATGGGCGGTCACGAGCTCAACTTCTCCAGCGACATTGATCTCATGGTCTTCTTCGATCCGGCCGCCGCCGGGCTCGCGCCTGAAGTTGAGCCCGGGCCGTTCTACGTGCGCCTGACGCGCGAGCTGGTGAAGCTCTTTCAGGAGCGCACGCCCGACGGTTACGTCTTTCGCATCGACTTGCGGCTTCGCCCCGATCCGTCCTCGACGCAGATCGCGATCTCCACGGACGCCGCGCTCGACTACTACGAAAGCCGGGGGCAGAACTGGGAACGCGCGGCGCTGATCAAGGCGCGGCCCTGCGCCGGCGATCTCGCCGCCGGCGAAAAGCTCATCGGCGACCTCTCCCCGTTCGTCTGGCGCAAGTATCTCGACTACGCGACGGTCGCCGACGTGCACGCGATGAAGCAGCAGATCCACGCCTACCGCGGTCATGGCGAGATCGCCGTCGAAGGCCATAACGTCAAGCTCGGCCGTGGCGGCATCCGCGAGATCGAATTTTTCGTGCAGACGCAGCAGCTGATCGCCGGCGGCCGTCACCGCGAGCTGCGCGGGCGCTCGACCGTCGCTACCCTCGCCGTCCTCGCTGCCGGCGGATGGATCGATGCCACCGCGCGCGACGAGCTCACCGCGGCTTACACATTCCTGCGCCGGGCCGAGCACCGCCTGCAGATGCAGGCCGACGAGCAGACCCACACGCTGCCCTCCGATCCGGCCGCGCTCGGCGAATTCGCGCGCTTTCTCGGTTTCCTCAGCCGGGACGAGTTTGCCGAAGCTTTGCTTTCCCACTTGGGCGCGGTGGAGCGGCACTATGTCAGGTTGTTCGAACGCGCGCCTGCGGTCCTCGCCGAGCAGCAGAATCTTTCTTTTTCAACGCCGGAGGGTGAGAGCGAGACGCTGGACCGCCTCGCGGAAATGGGCTTCCGGCAGCCGCGCGCGGTGGCGGCGGCGGCGCATCGCTGGCACACCGCCATCTACCGCTCGCTGCGGGGGGAGCAGGCGCGGGAAAATCTCGACGCGCTGGTGCCTGTCATCATCGACCAGTTCGCCCGCGTGCAAAATCCCGATGCGGCATTTGCCGCCTTCGACGGCTTCCTCGCCGGGCTGCGCGCTGGCGGGCGCTTCCTCTCGCTGCTGCGGCAAAATCCGGACCTCATCCGTTTCGTCGCCCTGATCGTCGGCGTTGCGCCCCGCCTCGCCGATATCCTGGCGCACAACCCCCACGTCATCGACCCTCTCATCGACCCGAGCTTCTTCGGCTCGGTGCCGGACGAGAAGCGGCTGGCGGCGGAGCTGGCGCAAGCGCTCGGCGAGACCCGTAGCTACGAGGACGTGCTTGATGCGATCCGCCAGTTCGGCCAGGAGCGCATGTTCCTGATCGGGGCGCGAATCCTGTCCGGGTCGATCTCGGCCGAGCAGTCGGGCGAGGTCTACGCCCGCCTCGCCGAGGTGCTCATCCGCGCGCTCTATGCCCGCGTCGACGAAGACTTCATTGCCGGGCACGGCCACGTCCGCGGCCAGGAGACGGCGATCATGGCGCTCGGCCGGCTCGGCGCGTGGGAGATGACGGCGACGTCCGACCTCGACCTCATTGTCGTCTACGATTTCGACGCCGCACATCCGGAGTCCGACGGTAAGCGTCCGCTCTACGGCCCGCAGTACTTCGCGCGGCTCACCCAGCGCCTGATCAGCGCGCTGACCGTGCAGACCAATTACGGGGTGCTCTATCCGGTCGACATGCGGCTGCGGCCTTCCGGCCGCTCCGGTCCGCTGGCGACCCAGATCGAAGGCTTCATCAGTTACCAGGAACGCGAGGCCTGGACCTGGGAGCATATGGCACTGACGCGCGCGCGCGTCGTCTGCGGATCGCCGGAATTCACCGCACGCGTCGCGGCGGCGATCCGCGACGTGCTCTGCCGCAAGCGCGACGAGCGCGCCGTCACCGAGGATGTGATCGAGATGCGCGCCGCGATCGCCACGGAGAAGGGCGACGCCGATCCTTGGGACCTCAAATACGCGGCCGGCGCACTCGTCGATATCGAGTTCATCGCCCAATATCTGCAGCTCGTGCACGCTGCGGCGATGCCCGACATTCTCGACACCTCGACGGCGCGCGTCCTGGAAAAGGCCGCCCAGCTTGGCCTGCTCGCTGCTGCTGACGCCGTCGTACTGCGCGGGGCGGTGCGGCTCTACCACGATCTCACGCAGATTCTCCGGGTCTGTCTGCCCGGCGCTTTCGATCCGAAGACGGCGAGCGCCGGCGTGCTCGGCCTCCTCGCCCGCGCCGCCGATCTGCCGGATTTCCCGGCACTCGAGGCCCATGTCATGGAAACGCAGCGCCAGGTGCGGGAATGCTTCGTCCGGATTCTCGGCAGGGTGCCCGGTCGCGACGCATCGTCCTGAGACGCGGGCGACAGTGGAAAGGAACGGGCGCGCCTAAGTGAATTTCGGCTTGGCTGCCGGCGCTTCGAGCGGACCGTTGGCCTTGCGCCACGCGCCGAAGCCGCCCGCGATATGCGCGACGGGACCAAGGCCCATGCGATGGGCGGTTTGCGCGGCGAGCGCCGAACGCCAGCCGCCGGCGCAAAAGAACACGAAACGCTTGTCCTGAGCGAACTCGGGCTTGTGGTAAGGGCTCGCCGGGTCGATCCAGAATTCGAGCATCCCGCGCGGACAATGAAACGCGCCGGGCACGCGGCCCTCGCGGTCGAGTTCGCGGATGTCGCGCACATCGATGAAGGCGACGTCAGCGCGCCCGTGCAAAGCAAGGGCGTCCTCGATCGACAAAGTCTCGATCTCGCGCTCGGCGTCGTCGATGAGCGCACGATAGCCGTGCTTGATCTCTTGAGGCATGGGGCTGTCCGTCCCGATACTTGCCCGCGAAGCTTGGCGAAAACGGGCTCCGCGTGGCCCCGCCCATACCACCGGCGGCGACGCTACGGCAAGGTCGAGTCGGTGGCGGCGAGGGGAGGGGAGGCGACAAACTCGCTCTCCGCGCGCGCCGGCGGCCGTGCTTCGAGCGGCAGCCGCACAATGACCATCGTGCCGGTGCCGAGGACGGAGCGGATGCGCATCACGCCGCCGTGCAGCTCGGCCAGCGAATTGGCAATGGCGAGGCCGAGGCCCGAGCCCTGGTGCCGTTTGGTCAGCTGGCTTTCGACCTGCTCGAATGGCCGCCCGAGCTTGCCCAGCGCGTCCCTTGGGATGCCGATGCCGTTGTCCTCGATGGCGATGGTGACCTTGTCGCCGCGCACGCGCCCGCGCACCGTGACCTTGCCGCCGTCCGGCGTGAATTTCACCGCATTGGACAGGAGATTGAGCGCGATCTGCTTGAGCGCGCGGCGATCGGCCGTGAAGCGGATGCCGGGTGCGACCCGCGAGCCGACGACCAGGTTCTTTTCGTTCGCGCGCCCCCAGATCACGCGCACGCAATCCGCCAGGATGCGGTCGAGCTCGACGGTTTCAGGATTGAGGCGGATGCCGCCGGCCTCGATCTTCGACATGTCGAGAATGTCGTTGATGACGTCGAGCAGGTACTGGCCGCTTTCGCGGATGTCGCGCGAATATTCAGTGTACTTGTCCGCGCCCAGCGGCCCGAACATCGCCGATTCCATGATCTCGGAGAAGCCGATGATGGCGTTGAGCGGCGTGCGCAGCTCGTGGCTCATATTGGCCAGGAACTTCGACTTGGTCTGGTTTGCTTCCTCGGCGCGCGTCTTTTCCTCGGCGTATTTCCCCGCGAGGTCGGCGAGTTCCCCGGTCTGGCGTTCCAGCGCCTGCTGCGATTTGCGCAGGTCGTAGATCGTCGCCATCTGCCGCTTCTCGCCCTCAACGAGCTTCTGCTCGTGCAGTTTGAGCTTGGTGATGTCGGTGCCGACGGAGACGTAGCCGCCATCCTTGGTGCGCCGTTCGCTGATGTGCATCCAGCGACCGTCGTCGAGCTGCGCTTCGAAGGTGCGCGCGCCCGGCGGCTGACCGTCTTCGTTGGCGAGCGTGGTGCGGACGATCGGCTTCCTCCCGGCGGCCACCACCGCCTCGTAGGAGGTGCCGGCGGTCACCGCAGCGTCGGGCAGGTGATGCAGGGCCTGGAAATTCGAGTTGCACAGCACCAGCCGGTTGTCGGCGTCCCAGAGCACGAACGCTTCCGGGATGGTCTCGATCGCGTCGCGCAGCCGCAGATCCGCCGCCGTCGTCCGCTCGACCAGGGTCTTCTGCTCGGTGATGTCGACGGCGATGCCGATGAGGTGCAGCGAACTCTCTTCCTCCTGGCGCGCCAGTTCGCAGCGCGCCCGCAGCCACAGCCAGCTTCCGTCGGCGTGGCGCATGCGGAAGTCGCGATCGATCGAGACGACCGTGCCGTCGGCGAGCTGCCGCGCCACCTCGAAGAGGTCGATGTCGCCTTGGTGCACCAGCGCGTTGATCTCGCCGAAGGTGAGGAGATCGTCCTTTGCGGTGAGGCCGAGAAGGTCGAACATCGAGCGCGACCAGAACACGCGGCCGCGCGCAATATCCCAATCCCACAGCCCGCAGCGGCCGCGGTTGAGTGCGGTGTCGATGCGGCTGCGCACCGTGTCGTGGATGAGGTCCGCCTCGCGCGCCCGCGTCGCCTGCCAGTGGAAGGCGAAGCCGAGGATCAGCACCACGAAGCCGGTCGTCGCCGAGAGGGTCACGGTGAGTGCGGTCGTTGATCGCCAGTTCGCCAGCGCTTCGTTCGTCGTTTCAATGACGGCGACCAGGCCGAGCGGGTTCTTGAGCGCCCGCACGGTGGCGTAGGCACTGGCGCCGTCGGGCAGCGTGATCTCGAGCGTGCCTGCGGCAGCGCCGAAGGTGGTCAGCGGCTGGGCCGGTCCGAGCACGTCGAGCACCGGGCGCCCGATCGTCTGCGGGTCGTTCGGTACGCTGGCGACGATGGTACCGTCGGCATCGGCCACGAGCACCAGCCGGCCGCCCTGCGCCGCCCATGGCGGCAGCGCGTGCTCAAGCGCATCGGCGGTGCGCGCCGTGGTCGCGCGGGCATCGCGCCCCGGGCGATCGAGCGCCAAAGCGAGCTGGTCGCCCAGCGCCTCGATCGCCTGCCGGGCGCCGATGACGACCTGGCGGCGCTGTTCGAGCACCTGCACCAGGGCGCCAACGCAGATGGTGGCAAGAAAAGCGATGATGAGAACCGGAACGGCACGGCGCAGCAGCGGTTCGGCGCTCAACAGCCGCCGATAGGCTGGCTTGGCGATCGATTGTGCCAATCCCTTGATGGAATCGGAACGTAGGGACGCACTCGCCGCGTCGGCGCGCGCCATCGCCTGCCTCCGTTCGGACCGTCCCCGCCGCCCGCGCTCGGAAGGATGTGCCGCATCACTTTCCGAATCACCTTGATAAGAATCGATGCTCGCCGATTTGTCGAGAGTCGCGAGTCAATATTTTTGTCGGAGCTATCCCGAGCTATTTGGTCGCCGCGCGAGCGAGCATCGACCGATCCGGAAATCTGTCAAGCAGGGTGGGCGACGTGGAGCGCAATCGCTTCAAGTTGAACCGATTGCGCTCCGGTTTTCCTCAATTGAGCATGATCTTGTCGGAAAACCGGTGTCCACTTTCCAGATCATGCTCCAAGATCGCCCGGCTCGGCAGCTGGCGCGCGCTCACAATGATTGGCGTGCGCGCTCAGTTGGCGGCGAGTGTGCGGGCGACGATGTCGCCGACGTCGCGCGAGAGCGACGGCGCTGCCGCGACACGCCGCAGCGTCGCCTCAGCGCGCGCGCGCCGCCCTTCTTCGAGAGCGCGCCAGGAGCGGAATGCGCCCACGATGCGCGCCGCCACCTGCGGGTTTTTCGGATCGAGCGTGAGCACGATATCGGCGACGAAGTCGTAGCCGGCGCCGTCGCTGCGGTTGAACTGGGTGTGGTTCGCCAGCGCGAACGCGCCGATGAGGGAGCGCACGCGATTGGGATTGGCCATGGAGAAAGCGGGGTGCGAGGTCAGCGCTCGCACGCGCTCGAGGGTAGCCGGCTCGGGAATGACGGCCTGCAGCGAAAGCCATTTGTCGATGATCAGTGGATCGTCGGCGTAACGCCGGTAGAAATCGTCAAGCGCGTGCGCGCGCTCCGGCCGATCATGCTGCGACAATGTCTCGAGTGCCGCCATCCGCGCGGTCATGTTGTCGGCCGCGTCATACTGCGCCAGCGCCCGGGCGATCGCGTCGCTGGCCTGCGTCGCCGCCAAGAGGTCGAGGCAGACGTTCCTCAGCGCGCGCCGTCCGGCGCCCGCGGCGTCGGGCCTATAGGGGCCAGGCGTGATCATGCGCGCATAGGTTTCCGCAAGCGCAGCGCCGAGCCGTTCGCCGGTCGCGGCGCGCAGTCCTTTGCGCGCGGCGAACACCGCGTCGGGATCGACGTCGCTGCCGATCTCGCGGCCGATATCGGCCTCGCTCGGCGGTGTAAGCGCGAGCGCGACGAACGCGGGCTCGAGGCGCCGGTCGGCTAGGATCGCGGCCAGCGCCGCCATCAGCCCCTCATCCTCGCGCGCCGGCGCGCCGGCGCGCAGGGCCGAGACATTGCCGGTCAGGAGCGACATCGCCAATGTCTGCACCGCCTGCCAGCGGTTGAACGGATCGGGATCGTGCGCGGCGAGGAAGCGCAGGTCGTCCGGCTCAATGGGGAGCCTGAGCTTGATCGGCGCCGAGAAGCCGCGGTTGAGCGATGGAATCGGCCGCTCCGCGACTCCGGTGAACACAAAGCTGTGGCCCGCTTCCTTCAGCTCCACGACGCCGCGGGCGAGCGGGCGTCCATCGAGCGCGAGCGCGAGATCGGCGCCGTCGCGGCCGACGAGCCCGACCGTGAGCGGAATCACCATCGGCTCCTTGGTCGGCTGGCCGGGCGTCGGCGGGACCGTCTGCGTGACATCGAGCCGGAAGGTCTTTGCCCGCGCATCGTAGTGCGGCGCCGCCACGACTTCCGGCGTTCCCGCCTGCGTGTACCAGCGCATGAACTGCGAAAAATCGCGGCCGCTGACGTCGGCGAAGCATTTTACGAACTGCTCGACGGTCGCGGCCTCGCCGTCGTGCCGGTCGAAATAAAGGTCCATGCCCTTGCGGAACAGATCCGGCCCGAGCAGGGCCTTGATCATGCGCACGACCTCGCCGCCCTTGTCGTATACCGTCGTCGTGTAGAAGTTGTTGATCTCGTGATAAAGCTCGGGCCGCACCGGATGCGCCAGCGGACCGGCATCCTCCACGAACTGATGAGCGCGCAGCGAGCGTACGTCGCTGATACGCTCGACTGCACGCGAGCGCTGATCGGCGGAAAACTCCTGGTCGCGGAAGACGGTAAGCCCCTCCTTCAGGCAGAGCTGAAACCAGTCGCGGCAGGTGATGCGGTCGCCGGTCCAGTTGTGAAAGTATTCATGGGCGATGATCGCCTCGATGCGGGCGAAATCGTCGTCGGTCGCCGTTGACGGGGAGGCCAGCACGTATTTGTCGTTGAAGACGTTAAGGCCCTTGTTCTCCATCGCGCCCATGTTGAAGGCGGAGACGGCGACGATCATGAAAATGTCGAGGTCGTATTCGCGCCCGAAGGCCTCCTCATCCCAGCGCATGGCGCGCTTGAGGCTGTCCATGGCGTAGAGCGAGCGCTCCTCCTTGCCGGGCTCGACATAGATGCGTAGCGCGACGTTGCGCCCGGACATGGTGGTGAAGCTGTCAGAGACGCAGGCGAGCTCGCCGCCGACCAGCGCGAACAGATAGCAGGGCTTCGGGAACGGATCGTGCCAGACCGCGAAGTGCCGGCCCGCGCCGGGCACGTCGCCCTGCGCGATGAGATTACCGTTGGACAGCAGAACTGGCGCCTCGCCCTTGTCGGCCTCGATCCGCGTCGTGTAGACGGCCATCACGTCCGGGCGGTCGAGGAAGTAGGTGATGCGCCGGAAGCCTTCGGCCTCGCACTGCGTGCAATAGGTCGTGCCGGCGCGGTAGAGGCCCATCAGTTGCGTGTTGTTGGTCGGGTCGACGACCGTTTCGATGGTGAGCTCGAACGGCCGGTTCGGTGGCTGCGCGATAGTGAGCCGCTCGGGCGTGGCGAGAAAGCTTCCTTCCGGCAGCGGCCGCCCGTCGAGCGCAAGCGAGCGGAGCTTGAGCTCTTCCCCGTCGAGCACGAGTGGCGCCGGCGCGCCGGCGCCGTTGGGCTTGACCCGGAGCTTGGCGCGAACCGTGGTCGCCGTCGGATCGAGCGAGACGTCGAGATCGACGGTTTCGATGAGCCAGTCGGGCGGACGATAATCCTTGAGGCGGACCGGACGCGGTTCTTCAGTGCGCATGATTGCTCTTTCAGAAAAATACCCGCATTGAGCGGAGCGAGTGCGGGAACGATTGTGCAGCTTGCGCCACCGATCCCGGATTGGCCGCGCCCCATCCGGGTTACGCGTGCTTGATGTAAGGGCTTTGCGCGCCAATTGAAAGCGCGAGACCATCGCGCCGTCACTCGTTCGGGACGCTTCCCATGTCAACCATGCGCGCGATGGTTCTGGACCGGCCGCACACGCGGCTCGTTCTGCGCGAGCGGCCGATTCCGCGGCCGGCGGGTGGCGAAATTCTGGTCGAGGTCGCGGCGTGCGGAGTCTGTCGCACCGATCTGCACGTGGTCGACGGTGAACTGCCCAATGCGACCCTGCCCATCGTGCCGGGCCACGAGATCGTCGGCCGGGTCGCAGCGATCGGGCCGGGGGTCAACGGGCTCAAGCTCGGCGAGCGCGTGGGCGTGCCATGGCTCGGCTCGACCTGCGGCACCTGCCCCTACTGCCGTTCGGAGCGGGAAAATCTATGCGACCATGCGGTCTTCACCGGCTATACCAGAGACGGTGGCTATGCCACGCACATCCTCGCCGACCCGAGATTCTGCTTTCCGCTGCCGCAGAAGCTCGATGCCTTGGAAGCGGCGCCGTTGCTGTGCGCCGGCCTCATCGGCTGGCGCTGCTATCGCATGGCCGGGACGGGGCTTGCGCTCGGCCTCTACGGCTTCGGCGCAGCCGCCCATATCCTGGCGCAGGTCGCCGCCTGGCAAGGCCGGCGCGTTTACGCATTCACGCGGCCGGGGGACGCGGCGTCGCAGCGTTTCGCGACCTCGCTCGGCGCGGTCTGGGCCGGGAGTTCCGAGGAGCCGCCACCGGAGCCGCTCGACGCGGCGATCATCTTCGCGCCGGTCGGGACGCTCGTTCCGCTGGCGCTCAGCGCGGTGAAGAAGGGCGGGCGCGTCATCTGCGGCGGGATTCACATGTCGGACCTTCCGCGCATTCCCTATCGCCTGCTTTGGGAGGAGCGCCAAATCCGCTCGGTCGCCAACCTCACCCGTGCTGACGCGCGCGAATTTCTGGCGCTGGCGCCTCAGGCCGGCATCAAGATGAAAGTAACGCGCTATCCGCTGATCGAGGCAAACGCGGCGCTCAACGATCTGCGGGCAGGCCGCTTCGACGGCGCCGCGGTCCTCGTTCCCTGAGCATCAGCGCGCGGTTCCGGCAAGCCCTCCATCTCCTGGGGCGGATCGTTGTGCTTGCGATTGGGGTTCGCGCCGTTGTGTCGTAGTAATTTGTCAGGCGTGACGGACGACGCGAGAGCGGTCGAGCGACCGCCGAGGCCTACATCCAAGCGCGGCGCGAACGGAGAAGTGCACATGGACGGCTCACATGGCCGTTTCCTCTGGTACGAGTTGATGACGACCGACGTGGCGGCCGCTAAGGCCTTCTACGCCGACGTCTTTGGTTGGGGCACGCAGGACGCCTCGATGCCCGATTCGGCCTATGTCCTGTTCACCGTCGGCGAGGCGGCCATCGGCGGGATGGTGGACCTGCCCGAGGAGGCGAGGAAGACCGGCGCGACGCCACAGTGGCTCGGCTATGTCGGCGTCGATGACGTCGACGCCGCGGCCGAACGCGTGGCGCTTCTTGGCGGAGCGGTGCATGTCCCACCGACAGATGTCCCCAACATCAGCCGTTTTGCACTCGTCGCCGACCCGCAAATGGCGACCCTCGTTCTGCTGAGGTGGCTGAACCCCGTCACGGAACAGGCGGCTGAGCTGGGAGCACCGGGCCGCGTTGGCTGGCACGAACTCTTGACCAGCGATTGGCACGAGGCGTTTGCCTTCTACGCCGACCTTTTTGGCTGGAAGAAAGCGGACGCCGCGGTCGACGCGATGGGCACGTATCAGGATTTCTCCGTCGGCGGTCAGACGCTCGGCGGCATGTTCACCAAGCCCCCGGCGGTTCCGATCCCCTTTTGGCTCTACTACTTCGGCGTCGGCGACATCGACGCGGCGGCCAGGCGCGTGAAGGCTGGTGGCGGCCGCATCCTTGAGGGTCCGATCGAACTGCCGCGCGGCAACCGCATCGCCCGCTGCGTCGACCCTCAAGGCGCCATGTTCGCGCTGACCGCAAAGCGGAGCGAAAACGTCATCGGATATTTTGAACCGTCCGATTCGGCTAATCCTTCAGCCGCGCGGTTCTTTGTGCGGCGCTAGCCGCGCCGACTCCGTCGCCGGATCGTCATCCGGGAGCTGTCGGTTCCGCGCCGCGGCCCAGCGCAAATTGACCGACCGGGCCCTCGGCGTGGAGTTCTATTCCCGTTATCTTCGCGAACCGATCAATATTGACAGTCCCGATCGCGCATCCGCCAAGCCCCATATCCGTGGCCATCAGGTAGAATGTTTGCAGCAACACGCCGACGTCCTTGAGGATCAGCGCATAGGCGATCGAGCTGTATTTCCACGCGGTCCTGCCGAAGCGTGCCGCAATGGTGATCACGATCTGCGGCGGCGCGGACACCCCCATTGCAAATGCGGCTTCCCGCAACAGCGCGTCGAGCTCGGCGGCGCCGGCGCCGATTGGCGCGAGCGCATGGTCGCCGGCATCGTAGTGATAGATTCCGCGCGCCAGCCCGTCACACTTGTCGACGGCCAGATAGAGTTCGAGTTCGTAGCTGCTGCCGCCCGATGGATATGGCCGGGCGGTGTAGGCGAGCATCGGACCGCCGCCTCGGCCTTCGCCGCCGAGATCGAGCCTGCTGGTCCAGGTCGACTGGACACGGGCGGTGCGGTCAAGAAAACGCGCGAGCTCGGCAAGCGTGATCGGCCGCTGGTCGTCGAAATCGCGCGTCGAACGGCGTTCACGCAGAAGCTTCACCGCCGGCGAGACGGCCTCGTTGTCCGCGGCCGAGAACTTGCCCAGATCCAACTTCCGTCCCGGCCAGGGCGGCCGTACCGCCGGCGGCGGAGTGACGATGCCGACATGTGGATAAAGCCCACCAACCGGGTTGGCGTGCCGGCCTTCCGTGCTGCGCGCGTGGAACAGGAGATCGTGAAAATCCCAGACGACGAGGTTGTCGTCGCCTTCGGCCGCGCGAAGGACTTTGTCGCCGGCCGCGTCGACCTTGAAGAGGATCTGGCAGTCGACGAGCAAAGCGAGAAGCTCGGCCCCCGGAAAATCCGCGCGGCGGCCGAACCGCCTGATTTGTTGCGGTGCGGACAGGCTCGCCAAGGCGGCAGCGATCTGCGGATTGCCTATCTTGAACAGCGCGCCGGCGCGCGGGGATTCCAAAACCATCGCATTGGCGCGCCGCCGCAAATACGCGAACCGCGACAGGACGAGAACGTCATCGCTGCCAAGGGGCGGCATTCGCGGCCAATAGGCGGGGACCTGCGGCTCGATGACGACCTCGTCCTCGCCGTTCGGCGATCGCGCGAGGCGGTACTCCAACAGGCCGCGTCTGGCCAACCGCCGGACGAGGAGGTGAACCTCTTTGTCGGTATCGCTGCCGTCTCGTTCGATCGAACCGAGCGATAGACCGCTGCGCAAACCCTCCGCTCGATTCGCGGCGCGCGCGCTGAATTTTCCCAGGTTCTCCGCATAACCGTCGATGCGGGCGACGATCTCCCCGCTCGCTTGCGTATCGAGAGCGACGTGACCGGGGAGTCGGGCCAACAAGGTTGCCTTCACTGCCCGCCTTCGCCTGGTTCCCGAAGCGCGCAAGCCGTGATGCCCTCAGGTATGAGGATGCATCGGATTGACTTCGCCTTCCAACATCGGCCGGTCGCGCCACCCCAGCTTCACCGGTATGTCGTAGAGCCGGCCGGGAGCAAAGCGGCGATAGAAATGCCGCAAACCTGGAACGATCACGCGCACCACCGGGACCTCGATGTCGGGACGTGTCTGATCAAGAACCAGAAAATCAAGCCCCTGGCGCTTGGCGAGTTCTACGCAGGCCATCACCTGCTCGCGCTTGTCGAGGCCGGCGAATGTCGCGCCGAGGTCCGGCCGCATCCCGGAATTGCCGTTGGGTATCAGGTAGGGATGGTCGCGCAGCAGAAACGGACCCGCGCCGTCGCTGTCCGTGCTTCCCGTGTCGCGGCCGCCGACGAGTCCGATGGACAGGAATTGGTTGACCTCGGTCAACGAGCGCAGCACGGCAATCCGGGCATCGAAATGCGAACCGGAACCATACTCGACAAAATCCCCGCCGCCGTCGGTCGAGTGCGACATCGCGACAAAGCTCGGAATCCCGAGATCGGTGGTGATGTCGAGCATCCAAAGCCGGCGCCCGGTTTCGGCAAGCTGACTTTGCAGATCGCGAACGTAGGAATCGTCGAACTGACCGAGGTCCACCGCCGGCCGCTGCACGCGATTGTACCACCAGATGGCGTAGGAATCGCGTTCCACCAGTTCGAGGAATCCCTGGACGATGGCTTCCTCGAGCGTGTTGCCGGCGGCGCAGCCGTTGGAATCGGCGTGGAAGTGGTCCCTGCCGGAGCCATCGTTGTAGAAAAAATACAGAAGGCTGGTTGGCAGGTATTTGAAGCGCTCGTCGCGCAGCGACCACACCGGCGACCAGTCGATCAGCACCGAGCGATCGAAGGGGTCCGGTGTCGGCATTTCGTCCGAGTTGCTCGGCGGAGCCTGAAGGCGGTATTGCGCATCGCTGAACAGCAGGACCTCGTTCGGGAGAATGGCATCGCCCGCCGGGAAATCGGTGAATCGGCGCCTTACCCTGATTTCGTCGCCCTGGTAGATTCCCGAATAGCGCTCAATCGCCTCCATGAGGGCGCTGGCCTCGCCCTGCTCCGCGGTGCTGCCCTTGCCGAAGCTGCCGCCGCTCAATCCCGCTCTCAACTGATCAACGTTTTCCGCGGGCGCAGAGAAATTGTGCGCGGCGCGCCAGTTGGTGTTGAGGGGAAGGTCCGCCTCGATGCGTTCGAGCCGCGAGACCACGCCGGTGAGGGGGCTCACGTGCTTGCGGTAGCGCGCAACCGTGGCCCGCGGCGGAATGCTCCGGTACCCGCCGCTGGTCATGACCAGCTTGGCGCCGGCGGCAAGCTCGATCGGCACCGGCGCGCGGCGCGGGTCGCGCAGCTTCTTGCTGCCGCACGCCGGACATTGCGGACGGCGCGGCAGGTAGTGTTTCGCGATCGTCGCGCCCAGCAGGTCGAGGCTCATGATATGATCGCGCAGCTCGGTACGAAAGTCGGTGGCGATCGCCTTCGCAATCTCGACCGCTGCAAGCTCGATGCCGTTCTGTCCGAGCGTGTCACGCGAGAGCGGAGAATCGGCGACGGGGCGTACGCCTGTCCAGTTGAGAAGCGTCCTGACTTCCCGGTTGCGCTGCATGCGGTGCGCAAGACAGACCCAGCACGCGCTCTCGCGCGGGCGGAATACCGGTCCCACCAGAGGAAAGATGCCGGAGGGCTGGACCAGCAGCCAGGGCGTACTCTTCGCCAAGTGCTGTTGGTTCAGTTCCCCGAGTTTTCCGTCAAGGTAGTCGTTCGCCAGCGTGACGGTCAGGTCGGCCGCGCCCTTCACCACGCGCACCCCGAGCTTACCGAGCGCAGCGGCAAGCTCCTTCGCGCCTTTCACGTCAACCGATTGAAGGCGTACGCGACACCGCTGCAGGTTTTTCTCCGCAGTCTCGGGCGGGAGGCCGAGGCTCGCCCAATAGGCGGCGGCCGTAGGATTCGCGGAAGAGCGGCGCTTCGACACGATGTAGCGCCGGTCGAGCAGCCGCTTCAGGGCTTCGTGGATCTTGTCGGCGGGAAATTTCTTTTCCAGATCGCGAACGATCTGTCGAAAGCTCCGTCCGGCCGCTATGGCGTCCGCCAACGCGCAGTAGAGCTCGCCGCGAAGAAAAAACTTCCGGTCCTCGGAATAGAGGCACACGGCATCTGGAGGCAGCACATAGACGGAGAAATTCTGCGTAAACTGCGGAACGTCTTTGCTGTCGAATTGTGGGAAGCCGTTATCCCTATTGCCTGTCAAGACGTCGGCACGGGGACCCCGACGTTTAGCACCACCGGTGTGGATCACCATTGCAAGGTTGGCATTGTTCTGTTGCGGGAGCGCCACCGTCTACCCCGCGCGCCGGCGCTTGTCGACACGGGCAGTCGCTTAATTGGTTATCAGCGCTCGTTGGCGCGCTGGCGCCGCAAATAATATAAGACTGGCCGGGTCGAAAAAGACCCGGCCAGAACGATTTGCATCGGCAAGAGGATTCGGACCGTGCCGTTTAGCAGGCGCGACAGCGTCCCCAAGAGAAGCAGCAGCCGCCGCCGCAGCCGCCGCAGCCGCCGCAGCCTCTCCAGCCGCAGCCCCTGCAACCGCCGCAGCCTCTGCAACCGCCCCACCAGGCAACCTTTTCGCCAGCCTGGGGCTTCGCGTTCTCCTTGTCGAATACGTAGAAAGTCGACAAGCTCACGTCAGAGACTTCCTGCTCGCCGAGGAAGACTTCGTGACGCGGAGAGATATTCGACTGAGTATCCGTAGCCTGCCCGGTGGTCGCTGCGGAAGCTCCGCCGGCCATGGCCAAAGATACTCCAGCAACTCCCAACACGGGTACGGCTTTACTCCGACGCTTTCGCTTGGAAGCCTGTTTCACATTCGACATTTATGGGTCTCCCATACGTTCAAGCCAGGTTTCACGGATGGCGCAGAAACGTACCATCATTCCTATCGGTTTGCATAGCCACTATGCGGAGCCGATTACGTTGAAAGTCGGGCGCAGCTGCCTTGTTCCTTAGCGAAGCGTCAATGTGAGCCGACTTTTTGACACGTCGATTACAAGGATGCACTGCACAAATCCCAATCCTGATTCGATTTCTTCCAAACTTGGCAAGTTCGCCCTTCTCCGTGCCGGGCGCATTTCAGCCACCGCTCGGCCGCGGTTCGGCGTGGCCGATGACGCGCCTGATGGTCGGGAAACGGCGGCGCAACCCGCGTTCAACGGCGTCGACGAGTTCGTGCGCGGCGCTCACCGTGACCGCCGGGTCCAGGCGGCAATGGAAGTTGACAATCTCGCCGTCGGCGGTCTCGCGCACGCGCACATCGTGCATCTCGCCGAGCCCGGAGACCTCCGAGGCGAGCGCGGCGAGCGCATCGCCGATCGCGCCGACCCGCGCGGGCGGAGCATC
>Ga0210409_10001868_pt1 | contig 26444 bp, 20 predicted proteins | sample IncBWH17MmetaG_FD_161649 | JGI IMG/M metagenome (GOLD analysis project Ga0210409, IMG submission 161649) | Forest soil microbial communities from Barre Woods Harvard Forest LTER site, Petersham, Massachusetts, United States - Inc-BW-H-17-M | ecosystem: Environmental > Terrestrial > Soil >...
CTGATCCGCCGCAACAGTTCCCGTGATCGTCCCGCGCGCAGACGCTTGCGCAGAAACCATTCCCGGCGACAACAAGACTATTAGTGATGTGAACAGGATGGCGGACAGACGTTCTAGAGATTTTTTCCGGGTAGGCATCTGCAATCCTTCCCTCGCCGCAGTTTGTCATGCAACGTAAGGGCCATGAAAAACGGCATTGAAATGCGCGAGCTTCGGTTTCCGTATCCTACTGCGCGGGTCGAGCGGAGTCCACTTCGGTAAAAGCGCGCGCTGCGGGAAGCCAGCCGAGCTGTGCGCCCATCGGGGCGGCTTGCTCTTTATGCATCATGGTCAGATTTTGCGGAGGCCTGCGGCTTCATAGCGCGTCACAGGCGGCGGGAGTTCGCGGCTCACCACCACGTCGACGATCGCAGGTTTCCCTGATTCCTCCGCGCGGCGCAGAGCGGGAATGAACTCGTCGGCGGAGGTAACGCGTTCGCCGTGCGCGCCAAATGCGCGGGCCACGTCGGCAAACTTCACGTCGAGAAACTCGCTCGCCTCCGGACACATTTCTTCGTGCACATATTTCTGCACGTGATATTCAAACGCGAGCGAGGAATTGTTCATGACAATCTGCACGACCGGGAGGTTCAGCCGCAGCGCGGTTTCCAGATCAGCGAGGTGGTAACCGAGGCCGCCGTCGCCGGTAAGGCCGAACACTTTGCGTTTTGCGCCCACCGCCAGCTTCGCGCCGAACGCCGCGGGAAATGCCCAGCCAAGAGAGCCCGCCGCTCGCAGGGTGTTGCGCCCTGCTTTCTTTTGCTGCAGCACGGTCACGGCCCATGCCGCCATGTAGCCCGTGTCCGCGACGAGCATATCGTCGCCTCCCACATGCTGATCGATGAGGCGCATGATGTGATAGGGATTGAGGCGTCCTTCATGCATGGACTCGCGCGAGACGCGTTCCAGATCGTGCTGCCATGAGGCGACTGAGCCTTGCGCGAGCTTCGTCCAGGAGGCCCATTTGCTGCCGTCCACGCGCGCCGCGAGCGCCGCCTCGAGCAGCATCTTCAGCGCTTCGCGCGAATCCCCGACCATCGACAACTCTTCGCGGTACGTCCGCCCGAGCGAATTTGGATCGAGATCGATGTGCACGATGCGCGTGCCTTTGCCCGGATACTGAAATACGTTGGTTCCCATCGAGCTCAATTTTGTTCCGATCGCCAGGCAGAAATCCGCGGCGGCGAGTGTGTCGTTGGCGACTTTGCGCGAATAGCGCCCGCACACGCCGACGGCCAACGGATGCGTGTCGGCGATGCTGCCCTTTCCGGCCATGGTGGTCACGACGGGAATTTTCAGCGCCTCGGCCAGCGCCGTCAGCTCCTGCCACGCTTCGGAGAGAATCACGCCGCCGCCGGCAATCAGAACGGGCTTTTCGGCGCTGGCGAGCAGAGCGATCGCGCGCTCCACATCCTGCGCGACCGGCGCGACTCTCAATGCCGGCGTGCGAAGAAACGCGGACTCGGCATAGATGTCTGGCGCGATCGCAAGCTTTCTGCCAAACCAGTCTGCCGGGATGCCGAGATACGATGGCCCCGGCACGCCGCTAACGGAAGCACGCACGGCGGTGCGCAGCACGTCGGCGATGCGTTCGGGCTGCGGCAGGTCGCCCGCCCACTTGGTCATCGAAGGGAACATGGATGTCTGCTCGAGTTCCTGATACTCGTAGCGGTAGCGCGTCTTGGTTGTGGTCGTGCCGCTGATAGCGATGAGCGGGCTCGACGCCCAGTACGCGTCGATGATCGACGCGGGAAGATACGTCGCGCCGGGGCCGAACTGGACAATGCCAAACGTCGGTTTGCCGGTCACACGCGCGTAGGCGTCGGCCATCGCCAGCGCGGAACGTTCGCTCCGACCCAGAATCACGCGCACGCCTTCGCGATTCTGCATTTCAATCAGCGGATCCTGCGGCGCGCCCGTCAGCGTGAAGACGTACTCGGCGCCGTAGGCGCGCACAAGTTTCGCCAGCGCTTGCGATACCGTCAGTGTATTCGCCGAATCTCCCGCTGGTGCGCTCGTCACAATCGCTCCCTCATTTCACAAGAAAAAAAATTTCAACGCAGAGGGCACAGAATACACAGAGAATTCAAGAGAGAACCAGACCAGCTCCCTGAGAAAGTTTTTCCCTGGATTTTCTCTGCGCTCCTCTGTGTCCTCTGTGTTAAATCCTTCTTTTATTTGATCGCGAGAGGATTCACGGGTGAAGCGACCGCGCCCGTCACCGGCAATGCCGGCGCCACGAAGAGAAATTCGTAGCGCTTGTCCTCCGCGCACTCTCTCGCCAGTTCCCCAAGATCGAAAATTTCTCCCACCGTGAGGCCCATGACCGGGATGGAAATCCAGTGCCACGGTTGATTGGCTTCGTCCGTCTCGTTGGGCCGCACTTCGGCGCCCCAGGTATCCGTGGCGATGGCCGCGACTTGCTTGGCGTGCAGCCAGTCCAGCGTCTCAAACGCCAGGCCCGGAGCGTCGCCGCCCGAATAGCCGTCCCACGTGTTCGCCGCGAGCATCGCTTCCATCTGCCCCGTGCGCACCAACAAGAAATCGCCGCGCCGCACTTGCACCGCAAAATGCTTCTCCGCCTTGTCGAGCATTTCGTTGGTAATGGCGAATGCGTCGGGCAGGCATTGCATTCCCAGCATGCGTGGAATATCGAGCAGCACGCCGCGCCCCACCATGCGGTCCTTGGTCTTCTCGATGCCGCATTTCTGCGCGCCCGCCGAAGTCACCGTGCGGCAGTCGTACCCGTTCCACATGTGATTGCCGTAAAAAATATGCCCGAGGCCGTCCCACTGCGTTCCGCACTGCGTGGGCATCATGATCACATCATCCGAGCTACGAATTTTTCTGCTGTCGAGCACGCCCGAATACGCATCGGTCCCCGTCCGCATCATCAGGTGCACCGGATTGAACCGCCCGAGCGCCGGATATTTCGTCTTCCCGCCCTGCGGCCCGCGATGGTCGTACGGCAGCGCCAGCGAAATCACTTTCCCCTTTTGCACCAGCCGCGTCGCCGCGACAATGTCTTCCGGCCGCGTGTAGTTGAGCGTGCCAACTTCGTCGTCCGCGCCCCAGCGCCCCCAATTCTTCAGCCGCTCCGCCGCCGCGCGAATGTCGTCCATCGTCAGCTTGCGCGCCGATGCTCCCGGTTCCGCCATCCGTCCTCCCAGGACCTGTTCTGTTCTTGCAGGAATGTTTAAATAGATTGTTGCAACGCGACATTGTACTGGAATCGCGCGCGGCACGCCCGCCGTTTTCGCATAAAGCATGCGCCGCAGACTTCACAGCCTGCGGAGAAAGTAGCACAGCCACTCCTGGCTTTGCGATTATTGCGATTGATCGCGTCCCGGATGCGCGAGAGCCCAGAAAACCGCACAGCCAGGAGTGGCTGTGCTACTTGTCCGGCAACGCAAACACGTACAGCGCATTGCCGCTTGTCGGGTAGTGAATGTCGGGGAGGATCGTGCGCGGGACGTTGCGCGGGCTGCCGCCGCCGAGGCCTGTGGTTACTGCGACGTACTGCTTGCCGCCGACACTGAACGTTACGGGGAAACCTTGCACCGAGGTGCCGAGGCGGGTTTGCCACAACATTTTGCCGGTGTTGATGTCGACGGCGCGGAAGACGCGGTTGAGGTCGCCGACAAAAGCGATGCCGCCGGCGGTCGAGAGCACGGCGGTGAGGAAGGACGGGCGCTGCTGCACGTTCCAAACTTCCTTCATCGTCTTGACGTCGAATGCGGCGAGTCGGCCGACGTTGCCGTCGGTGCCGGGCATTTCGTAAAACAGGCGGTCGCCCATTTCGCCGCCCGAGCCGTCGACGAACTCCACTTTGCGCCCGGCCATTTCCATGCAGCTCTGGCTGAGCGGGATGATGAGCCGCTCGGTGGCGGGATCGTAGCTCATGGCCTGCCAGTTGTGGCCGCCTTCGGTGCTGGGGCACACCGGAGTCCACTTGCCGATTTCCTGTTCGAGGATGTCGGGCCGGTAGGCGAGCTTTCCGGTTTTTTCATCCACGTTGAAAATATTTTGAAAAATAGTTTCCTTGGCGCTGATGAATTCGCCGGTCTTGCGATCGAGTTTCCAGAGAATGCCGGCCTTGCCGATGGTGAAAAGCGTTTTGCGGTCGCCGATATCGACCAGCACGCGCTCGTAGACTTCGTCCATGTCCAGCGTCTCGCCGGCGACGTGCTGGAAATACCAGGCGAGTTTTCCATCGTCGGGGCGCAGGGCAAGCGTCGAGCTCGAATACAGCGCCGCGCCTTTCGTCCCGCGGCTCACCTGCATCCACGGCTTGGCCTGCGCCACGCCCCAATACGTCAGGTTCAGCTCAGGATCGAAGCTGCCGGTGATCCAGGTTTCCGCGCCGACGCGCAACATATTCGGCAGGCCGGCCCAGGTGTCGCCGCCGGGCTCGCCCTCGCGCGCGATGGTGTTGAATCGCCACAACAGTTTTCCGGTCGCGGGATCGAAGGCGCTGATGAAGCAGCCCTGATCTTTTTCCTGGGCTTTATAGCGGTCGCAGCCATTCTCACCTTGTATGACTTTGCCGTGGATCACAATCGGGCCGGATGAACTTCCGTAGCCCTTGGCGCTGTCTCCCACCATTGCGTCCCAAACGGTTTGGCCGGTGCGCGCGTCCACGCCAAAAAGATGCGCGTCAGTTGTTTCGACGAAAACCTTGTCCTGATAAATCGCCATGTTGCGCATCGCGCCTGTGCCGCCGGGCACGCTGCGCGCCGGCCGCAGATGGTTTTCCCAAATGAGGTCGCCGGTCCGGCCGTCGAGCGCCTGCAAAATATTGTCAGTATTTACTAGATAGATAATTCCGTTGTGGACGAGCGGAGTGGGCTCGTTGGCCGCCGCGCTGTCGTTCATGTTCCATTCCCAAACGAGCCGGAGGTCTTTCACGTTTTCGCGTTTGATTTGCGAGAGCGCGCTGTGGTTCCAACCTTGATAGCCGCCCCGGACGATCAGCCAGTCGGCAGGATCGGGCTTCAGAAGCATCTCGTCGGTTACGGGCGCGTAATTTTTCACTTCGCCTGGAATCGTGAGCCCCAGACGAACACTGGCGGTTTGCGGCGGGGCGGCGGTTCCCGGCTGGGCCATCTGGCCAGCGGCTTGCGCTGAGGACGCTGGCGCGTTGCCGGTCGCGACAGCTCCGATTGGCACAATCGTCTCCGGCGTCAACGCCTGCGTGCCGGGCGTTGCGCCGTTTGCCTGCAGAATATAGGCGACCAGGTTGACGGCGTCCTGATCGCTGAGCGAGCCGGGATTGCTGATCGGCATCGAAGTCCGGATGCGGTTGAAGAGGTCGCTCGTCGGGCGGTTGCGCCACGTGTTCATGAAATTGGCGCCTGCCAGCGGCGGCGCTTCGAAAGCGCCTTTCATATCGGGCAAGTGGCAGCTCGAACAGGTGGCCTGGTAAATAGCGCGTCCCGCGTTGGCCTGGTCGGCGGTGAAGATGCCGGGGCGCGCGGGTTGCTGTGCGGCTGAAATTGCAAAGGAGATGCCGAGTGCTGCAATCGCAGCGCAAATCGCGAATCTGGAAACTTTTCGTTCCGGCATCGGTTACTCCACTCGATAACGGCTTGCGGAAAAACTCAAGTAGCACAGCCACTCTTGGCTGTGCGCTTTTGTAATTCGCGCGCGCGGCGGGCTCGACCCAACTTGGATCGCGAACCCCGCACAGCCAAGAGTAGCTGTGCTACTTAAACCCGCCCGCACTGGCGCATTCGTGCATTGAAAAAACAGCCTTGATACCGCCCGCTTCACTTCAAAAGCCAGCCCCACAAATTTCCGTCGGGCGCGCGCTCGGATTGAATCTGCACGTACAGGCGGCCGTTGCGCAGGTCGGCAATCTGATCCTGCGTCAGGTCGAGTGTGCCGCTGACCGCGCCCTTCTCCGCCTTTGCGACCGTCAGCGCAAGGTTTGGAATCTCCGGCCCGGGAATGCCTTTCGGCCCGCGGTGAATTTGCGCCGTGGTGGCGGGCGAACGCAATCCCTCAAACGTTCCCTGAATCGCGAGCCGCTTGCCCGTCAGCGTCGCGGTGAGCGAGCCCGTTCCCGCGATCGTAGACATCATCGAAATGTTAATCGGCACTGGAGACAGGCGCGCTTTGAACGTTTCAGCGGTCTGCGCGTTTTGAGCCGGGATGGCAGCGGCGAGGGAAAATAGCGCGGCGGTCAGCGATACCGCAGTGACTTTCAGTCCCCCATGTCGCAATGCCATAGGCTGCCTCACCCGGGAAGGCCAATGAATTAAAATTTCGGATGTAAAATGAAATCTCAAATTTGAAATTTGAGATTTCAGATTAAATTCGCACAATTCAAGTGCACGCTGCGTCGGAAGGATGACGCCCATAGTTCGCCAGCCAAATTAACCGACCGAATTCGTCCGCTGAAATGGTCCGTCAATTCGCCAATGGATTCGGGCGCACCTGAATGTGATTGACCGAGCCGAGCCGCGTTTCCGTGAATTTGGGCATGTACGAGCTGTATGTCGCCCAAATTCCGCGGCCCTTCCAGCCCGCCTTGGCGTCATCAATTCGGCCGTCCAGGCCGCGCGTGTAGAACGGCATCGGATACGCCATGCGGAACACCGTGAACGTTTCCTTCCTCGGATCGAAGATCAGCATCGAATCCGAAGTGGTTCCGGTAACGATCACGGTGTCCTTGCCAAGCCCGAGCGTATCGAATTGATCGACCCATAGGAAATAGGGATATTCGGTGCTGCCGGTTTCCATGCCGGTGCCTGTAAATTTTGGTCCAGGCAGGTCCCAATACTTGAATTTCCCGGTCTTCCGATCCAGACGTCCCAGGTGGCCGCTCCCGGCCGAGAACCACACATTCCCGTCCGTGCTGAAGTCAATGCCGTGCGAGAGGCGTCCCGGTAGAGGCAGCGGGTAGTCGGTGAACTTGCTCGTTTTTGGATCGAGCATGTAGAGCTTGTTCTGCGGTCCATCCACTACTGGAACGGATAACCAAACGGTACCATCGATGGGGCTGACAGCTGTTGCATACCCGTTCGTCGGAATGACCTTCTTGGTATCCATGTCGGCCCGCATCCAGGCGTGTTCCGCAGCCGCTTCTGTGCCTTCGGGATTTGCCGGATCGATCTTGGTGGTGTCCAGTTCGCCCAGCACATCTCCGTCGGTCCAGATGCGGTCTTGCCAGTCAAATTGCAAATGATGGGTGTTGTAGGAAGTGTCGACGCCTACGAACTTATTGGTGTTCGTGTCGAAGTAGCCGAGCTGCATGCCGTGATTGCGCGACAGCAGGGCCTTGGCTTCTATTTCACGCGCCGCCGGGTCAGGATTGTCCGTGGCGATGGTGCTCGCCGACCATTTTGGATTATTTTCCGCGCCCGGAGGGCGAGTGGGCTGCGTCATCCAGACCCGGCCATGCTCATCGAGCATGGGGTTGTGCGGGCTGGCCATCCAGGCCTCTTCGGATTCACGGTCGTGATAGTAATCCACCTTTGTGCTGTAACCCTTCGTGTTTCGCGGCTGGACCTGGAGAGGTGTGACGGTGTTTTTCACTGGATCCAGAACCCACAACACGCCCCCGCCCGTCCGGTCGGCCCCGTAGACTTTTCCATACGCGTACATCGTCGGATTGCGCTTGTCGGTGGAAGTCACATCGTGGAAAAAGGATTCACGCGTGCCCCAATCCCATTGGGACACCACAAAGTTGCGCTCGATGCCGGTCGGCCGCGGCGGAGATGGAGGCACTTCCCCAGCCTTCATTCGCAGCTCCCAATCGACAAGCGTCTTCTCCAACAATTGTTTGCCGAGCCGATCGGCAGCCTGACCCATTCCTTGATTTCGTTGAAAGATTCCGTCCCAATCATCCACATCGGTATGGCGGCGCGTCGCCACCATCCCGAGTTGATGACACTGGTTGCATCCGCCCCGAAGGGCTGCGAGCCACTGCTCCTGGGACGAATACCCGGCGGGGAGATCTTCCTTCGCGGGAGGATGGATCATCGAAGTCCAATAGCTGGCCGGATAAATCTTGGCAGCTTCTTGCGGTGTCGCGGCATTGGCCACTTGAAGCTTCACTTTCGCGCCGCGCGCGGCCGGCACGCGATCCGAGTCCTTCAGCCCGTAGCCGCGCACCCACAGCTCATACGCCCCATCCGGCAAATCGGGCACGAGGAATCTTCCTTGATCATCGGTGACCACGATCTTGCGGAACGGCACTTGCAACTTTGTTTCCGCGATCACCCAGACGCCGGCTTCGGGCTTCGCGCCGTCGGTGTTCACGACAACGCCGCCGATGCTGCTCTTTTCGATTTGCATCCCGGAAGCGCCTTGCGGGCCCCCGGCCGCCGGTCGCGAAATCAAACAAATGAACGCCACGAGAGACCACATCATCGCGCGGGTCATTCCCCGCATATTCGTCCTCCCCTTACCGTCCGCAGTGGTTCCTTGAGTTTGATCAGCCCGTTACAGTTGTACCCGGATTTATACAATAGAAGTCGACGCAACTGCTAACTCTTTGGTTTCGTATTTTGTAGCATAGGCGTGAACCTGTGTGCTCAGGGGCAACTCGAATTCGGCTTGCGTGGCAGAACGGTAAACCGAGGCCCGCGCCATCCCCCTAGTGTTCCGTATTGACTGAGCCGGCCCCGATGCCCTGGCGAACCAGCCCCGGAACAGAAATAACTCCTACTAGAAGCCGGGCCGAGAACGCAGTAACCTAGTAGGGGGCCCGGCCAACGTCCGAATTGGATTCACGTGGGGATGCTATGAGAAACCGCACCAGAATCTTCTATTTCTTCATATTTGTAGCTGCCTTGTTATTTGCGGGAATTCTATTGGCGCAGAACGCGCCGGACCGGGCATTGATTGTGAACGGGAAGTCGGCGGGAATGACAGTGCAGATGGGCGGCCACGCTTATGTCGACGTCGAAACTGTGGCTGAGTTCACGAATGGCACAGTCACTCTCGAACCTAATCGAATCGTCCTTAATTTTCCGGAATCGGGATCCAGAGCGGCTCCGAGCGCCGGGCTGGCGCCACTGCCGCCCGCGCCCCCGCCTGGGTTGTCCAGGAATTTTGCGAGCCTGGCGATTGCGGAATTGGCGGAAATGCGGGAGTGGAGGGGAGCGGTGGGCACGATCCTCACTTATGGTGTGCCGGTCGTAGGATCCTGGCCCCAGGACTACCACGATCGCGTGCAGTCCAACCTCGAGCAGGTCGGATTGGCCGCGTCAACCGCCGCCGACCAGGACGCGCTGCAACTTCTCCGCAACGAATTTTCAAATCTCGCGCAGTGGGCTGACGGCGTGGTGTCCACGCGCCAAGCCATGAATGCTACAAACACTGTGCGTCCCTACACCGCGCAGAACGATCAAGCCCTGGCAAAGATTTCCGATTGCAGCCGGTTCCTGAGTACGATGTTCGTCAGCGGAGTGTTTTCCGACGATCAAAGCTGCCACTAAGAAGTAGCGCGGGCTTTCAGCCTGCGGGTTTTCGTCCTTGCAAGTCCGAACCCCCGCAGGCTGAAACCCGCGCTGCTTAAAATCGCCCCAACCCCTAGTGAAACGTCCGGGCATTGGAGTATATTCTGTGCCACCTAATTCTTCTGGGTGGTTCCTGAATTTCGGAGTCCATTCGAACGGATATGCCATTTTCCCCGGCGAGGGCTCCTTTCGCTTTTTGGGGCGGCCGGATCGAGGATTGGAAAGGAAAACACGATATGACGGCAACATCGCCAGGCACCGGAGAGGGTGCGGCTGGGGCGAAGGCCACGCCGGTTTCCGACTCGGCCTGGAAATGTCTCGAGGGCGCATATGACCTGCAAGTGCACGTTGCGCCCGACGTGATCGAGCGGCGCATCGACGACCTGGACCTGGCCAAAGAATTTCTAGGGCGCGGGCTGAAAGGGTTTGTCCTGAAGTCGCATTACTTCCCTACAGCCGAACGCGCCAAAGTCGTCACCAAGGCTGTGCCTGGCATTGCCGCTTACGGGGCCATCACGCTGAATCATTCTGTCGGTGGTCTGAACCCCGTGGCGCTGGAGCTGGCCGGCCGCTCGGGTTGCAAAATCGTCTGGTTCCCGACTGTGGACGCGAAGAATGAAACCGCGGGACGCGTTGATGGACCCAGCACCAGACTGCCGTTCTGGGCGAAAATTCAGCGGGAACTCGCGGCAACGGGAATTTCTCCTCCGCCGCTCACGGTGCTTGATACGAACGGCAAGATTTCCGAATCCACGCGCCGCTGCATTGAGCTGATCGCTAGGCACAACATGATTCTGGCGACCGGGCACCTTGGGCGCGTCGAGATATTCGAGCTGGTAAAGACCGCGCGGGAAATGGGGACGCAAAGAGTTCTCGTAACGCACGCAGAGTTTCCTTCGCAAAACCTGACGGCGGACGAACAGAAACAGCTTGCGGGAATGGGCGCCTTCATCGAGCACTGCTTTACGACCATGCACACGGGGAAAGCTCCGTGGGACGCGGTGCTCGAGGCCATTCGCGTGGTTGGCGCGGAACGCTGCGTGCTCTCGACAGACCTGGGCCAAACCATCAATCCGCCGGTCGCGGAAGGTTTTGCCATGTTCGCGCAGAAGATGCTGGACGGCGGATTCAGCGTCGATCAGATTCGGCGGATGACGGTCACGAATCCGGCCGCGCTCGTTCAATAGTCCTATTCAGTCAATCTCGGAGAACTTTACCATGAAGCCGACAATTGTCCGCAATATCGAACGGCCGGACGCGGATGCGGTCCGGAAACTAGGGGAGTTCGGCACCGCCACGGTGCACGAAGCACAGGGCCGCACGGGCCTGATGCTGCCGTATATGCGGCCGATTTATCCGACCGCGCGCATCGCGAGCCCGGCCGTGACCGTGCTGTGCCACCCCGGCGACAACCTGATGTTTCATGCCGCGATTGAAGTGTGCAAGCCAGGGGACGCGCTGGTCGTGGCGACGCTTTCCGATTCCACGGACGGATTTTTCGGGGAATTGCTGGCGACTTCGTGCCAGGCGCATGGAATTAAGGGCCTCGTGATTCATGCGGGCGTCCGCGACGTCGCGGATTTAACCGCCATGCAGTTCCCGGCCTTTTCGCGAGCGATCTCCGCGCAGGGCACCGTGAAAGAGACGGCCGGATACGTGAACATCGACATCGTGTGCGCGGGGGCGCTGGTTCATCCGGGCGACGTCATCGTGGGCGACGTCGACGGCATCGTCGTCGTCCGCCGCCAGGATGCGGCCGAGGTGGTAAAACTGTGCGAAGCGCGCCTGGCCAAAGAAGCGAAAAACCGCGAGCGCCTGCGGGCCGGCGAATTGGGCCTGGACATGTATGGCCTGCGCGAAAAACTCAAAAATTTAGGAGTCGAGTGGGTGTAGTAGGACGGGCTTCAGCCTGTCGCTTTTCGTAACATGCTGCAAGATTGCGCGTGGAAGAATCAAAACCGACAGGCTGAAGCCTGTCCTACAGGCGTCTAGATCTCTTTCAACACCGCAGCCAATTGAGCCCCATCCTTTGCCTCCTGAAACAATCGTATCGCCGCGATTCCCGCCGCGCCCGCCGCAATGCACGCGCTCGCATTTTCAAATTTCACCCCGCCAATGGCGAGCACCGGAATTTCAACGGTCGCGCAGACTTCGCGAAGGCGTTCGATACCTTGCGGCGCCCCGTATGCCGCCTTGGACGGCGTCGCGAACACCGGTCCGAAAAAAATGTAATCTGCTCCGCCCCGCTCGGCCGCGCGCGCCGATTCCAGGGAATGGCAGGAAACTCCGATCGTGAAATTCGACAGCCCGGCGGAGCGGCGCCACTCGGTGACCATTTCAAGCGGCAAGGATTTTTCCCCGAGGTGAACTCCCGCGGCATTCGCGGCTAGCGCGACGTCTAGCCGGTCATTGACGAAGACACGCGCCGGTGTCGCGCGCGTTTCGGCGACGGCGAATCGAGCGAGCTCCACAAGAGCGCGCGCCTCGAAATCCTTTTCACGAATTTGAATCCAGTCGGCGCCCGCCGAGGCCGCAAGACGGATGGAATCGTGGAGGGAGCGCGGACGAAGCGAAACGGGATTGCCCGGCGGAGAATCGGATGTGAGAGGCCCAGACTCGAACGCGCGCCGGTCCGTCACGTAGCAGAAAATTGGTTTACGTCCGGGTGGCAACGGCGTCCGTCCGGCTCCGCAACATGCTCGCGGCGAGCAAAATATCCAGGGCCCCAAGACCTGTCACCGCGCCACGCACGGAAGGATGAAGGAGAATAGGAATCAGGCCGGGATATTTGTCGAGGAAAAAATTGTGATCCCAAAACCCGAGCCAGGGAACCAGTATCAGCAACACTCCGAGCAGAAAAATATCGAGGGCGTGCACCACGTGCAGGAAAGATTTCATTCGGGCTGCGTCTACCGCGCCTTCCCGAGAAGGGCAATCCGCTCGGACACATCACGGTAATCGATGTTCATTGCGTAGACCTGCGAAAAACTGGTGTATGCAGCTTTCGCGTCGCCTGCCAATTCCTGGGCGACTCCCAAATCGTACCGCAATGCAAGAATCGATTCTTGATCCAGTCCCGGCGTTTTGAGGGCCCGTTCGTACCAGATTGCGGCGATGGCTGGCTGCCCTTTCTCCATGAATGCCAGGCCCAGAAGCGTACTACATTGCATGGCATAACGGAAAGCCGGGCCCTTGTCGGCCGAGCTGGCAACCTTCTGGAATTCGCTGATGGCCTCTTCCAGCAAGCCCATTTCGCGGTAGGCGATGCCCAGATTGTAGTGGGTTTCGAGATCTTCGTCTTCCTTGGTTTCGCCGAGCTCGGAACGGAATTCTTCAAACAGGTCCCCGAGCGGACCGCTGAGCGGCGCGGCGGGACTTGCGGGGGGAGCGCCGTTTCCGGAGGTCGAGCGAGCCGAGGGGGCTCTCGCGGCATCGGATGCCGGGACGGAATTTTGCACCGCGGCGTGCACGGGTTCCTCCGGCATTCCCAGCGACGAAGTCATCGATTCCAAATCTCCGGCCAGGTCCGCGAGGAGCGAGTCCCCAAAGGCGGTTTCTCTTTCGGCAACTCCCACAGGCGCCGCAGTTTGGACTTCGAGATCGAAGGCCGGAGCCTCGGCGACAGCCTCAGGTTGCTTTTGCGCCGGCGTTGGAGGAATCGGGACTGGCGCAGAGACCGGAGCGGCCTTTTGCGGGGGCGGGGCTTCCTGAACGGCGGGTGCGGACTCTTCCTGCATCGCGGTTTCGAGTTGCTGGGACAATGCCGCCCACTCATCGGATAGATCAACCTCGTGCACCACGGATTCCGGGGGCGCGGGTACGCCTATCGGTTCCTCGGGCAATGATTCCGTCGCGGCTTCCGCAACCGGCTCGTCAAGCTCAGCCTGGATGACAGGGACCGCAAATTCCGGCGGGGCGGCGGACCCATCCGGCGCGGATTTTTGCTGGTCTTCCTCGGGGGCGAGTCCGGCGGCGCGCTGGAAGCGGCGGCGGAAATCGGCGAAGCGCTCTGCGCCCGCGCGGTCATTGCGCTCGATGGCAATCCGCTCGAGAGTTGCGGCGAGCTCCGCGGTGCGTAGGTCATTGCCAGAACCGACGGAAAGATCGAGCAGCCGCTCGAGAATAGGAGTGTGCTGTGGGGCGCGCTCCAGAACGGATTCCAGAAGATCAATTCCTTTTTGCGTCAAACCATAGCTGGAAAACAAATCGACATCGGTCAGCGCCTGCGTGACGTACCGATGAGTTTCTTCATCGAGCGCCGGCTCGGATGACGCGGGAACCGCCGGTTTGGCCGCCTCTTCCGAAGGCGCCAATTTTACGACCGGAGAAATCTCTCCCGAGATGGGTTCCAGTCCCGACTTGGCGCGCAAGCGCATGTATTTGCGCCGGGTGGTTTCATCTTCGGGAGTTCGTTCCATCAATTTTTCGTAGGTGGCGAGCGCCCTGGTGTCGTCTCCCGAAGTTTCATAAGCGTACGCGAGCTGAGCCAGCGCATCCGGCAGGCGGAACGAATCGCTGGCCCGGCCGTAAAGATCCACGAGCCACTCGAGCGGCTCGAGTTGGCCCGGTTTGGCCTCCGCGAGACGTGACAACGATTGCGCCAGGGCTTCGTGCTCGCCCGAGTCGATCATCGTATTTCGGATGAGAGCGAGCATGGCGTGCGCGCGATCCAGATCTCCAGCGTCCAGCAACGTGCCGGCAACGCGGTGGGCCACCGCGTACTGTTTTGGATCGCGCGCATAAACCATTTCAGCGAGCGCGGCCGCTTTGACTGCCTGGCCGGTTTCCATGTACAGGTTCAGCAACATCGTCGTCGTTTCGCCGCCGTCGTCCCGCCCCGGAAGAGTCTCGAGAAGCTTTCCCGCTTCGGCGCCCTTCCCGGAAGCGGTCAAGGCCCTTACCTTCAAAAGAAACGTCGCCTGGTGCGCGGGATCCAGTTGCAAGATTCGGTCGGCCAGTCGAATAGCTTCCGCGTGGTCGCCTTGATCCAGGATCTTCTGCATGGCGCCATGGAAGGTTTCAATGGCTTCTTTCTGCTGACCCATGGAAAGGTGTAGTTCCGCCAGGCGCACCTGAATACGCAGGTTATCGGGCTCGGCTTCCAGCAACTTGCGCAGCAGCACCGCGGCTTGCGGCTGCTTTCCCGCCTTCAATTGCATTTCGGCGAGCTGCAAATAGAGAGGCCGCGCCTCGCTCAACACTCCCTGTTGCACGTAAAGTTCGGCCAGCCGTTCCAGCGGGCGGCTTTCCTCGGGAGCGAGCTTGGCAACCTTCTTGTAGATGGCGATGGCTTTGGTTGTGAAGCCGTCGTTCAGAAAAATCTTGGCCAGCCGTTCGAAATATTCCAGGGCCTGGAATGTCTCTCCTTGCCGGACGAATAAATCCCCCAAAGTCATCAGGGTGACCTGATCCTTGGGTTCATTCTTCAGAATTTGTTGGTATTCAAGGATGGCCTGCGGCATCTTCCCTTGCTGGAGATACTTCGCCGCCGCGTTGAGGTGCTTAGTCTTGTTATAGGCCATCTTCAGATGCTCTTTCCATTGTCCCGTCCAGAAAGGATGAAGTCGGACAATGGTTGATTCACAGCCGCTCTCGGTTCGACCTGTGAGGGCCGGCACACCGCGGCGTTCCAAGCAGACTTGCCCGGCCGGATCGCCGAAAAACGATCCCGGTAGGCCTAGCATTCACGCTAGCACGCGGTAAAATCCGAAGTCAACGCGACGCATTGAAAAGCGTACGTGGCAGTAATGAGGGCGCTTAAGGAGGCACGAAGATTTGCCCTCCGGGTGTCAAGGTGAGATCAGGAGCTTTCGAAGGTGGACAGAGGCAACGGAGTCTGCGTTGCTCCCGCAGCCCAGCAGGAAGCCTCGCGCACCGGGGCAAAGGAAAATCGATGATGGGGCGTGGGGCCGTGCGCGCGCAGGGCGGCAAGATGCTCCGGTGTGGCATAGCCTTTGTGTTGCGCCAGCCCGTATTGCGGATAAATTCGGTCCCATTCGAGCATCTGCCGGTCGCGTTCCACTTTGGCAATGATGGAGGCAGCCGCGATCGAAATCGAAAGCGCGTCGCCGTGAATGAGGGATTTCTGCTCGATCAGCACATCCAGCTGCATGGCGTCGAGCAACAAATAATCGGGCGAGATTTTCAACTGCCGCAAAGCTTCAGACATGGCCTGGCGGCTGGCCTGATAAATATTCCAGGCATCGATGCGGCGTGCATCGACTTCCGCGATCGCCCAGGCAAGTGCGTGCTCGCGAATTCGCAGCGCCAGAACTTCGCGGCGCTCGGCGGGCAATTTCTTGGAATCATCGAGTCCGACGATCCGCCGCCTGGGATCCAGGATGACGGCTGCGGCAACGACCTGGCCGAAAAGAGAGCCGCGCCCCACTTCGTCAAGACCGGCAATCCTCTGCCAGCCGCACTTGCGGGCTTCGCGCTCGAATCGGGAGGAGCATCGCTTCCCCATCGCCGCGGATTCTAGCACGGCGGGATTCAGGATGAGTTGCGGGTTATCGAAGTAGATTTCGGACCAGAGGTCACGTCCTCCATTGCGGAGATTGAGGGTTGGTGGCGCCGGCGTCCCGCCGGCGATTGTTGTGCGTGCATCGCATCGCAAAACCGCCGGCGGGACGCCGGCGCCACCGGAGGCGCGTCACGTCGCGAGAAATCGGATTAGAGGGCGCCTCCCGCGATAAAAAAAGCCCAGGGAAAATTTCCCTGGGCATTCAAAAATAAAGGCTCGATTTGAGTTTCTAAGATTCTTTTTCCGCGGGCACAGTTTCGGGAGTTTCCACGCGCTCGACACGCTGCAGGCGCGCGGCCTTGCCCTTCAGTCCGCGCAGATAATACAGCTTCGCGCGGCGGACGCGGCCCTGGCGCAACACCTCGATGGAACTGATGGACGGCGAGTTGGCCGGAAAAATGCGCTCGATCCCGACTCCAAAACTCACGCGCCGCACGGTGAAGCTTGCTCCCGTCGATTTCCCGCGCTTCTTGATGATCACGCCCTCGAACGGCTGGATGCGTTCCTTTTCGCCTTCGCCTTCCTTCAGACGAACGTGAACGCGCACGGTATCGCCCGGCCGCAGCGCGGGGAAGTCTTTGCGCACTTGTGAATCCTGAAACTTTTCAATCACGCGATTCATGGCTCAGATTCCCGGCAGACCCACTCAGGCGGGGTCAGCACTGCAAACACAATCGGTGAGTATAGCGGAAATCCCGCATTTCCACCATCAAAAATAGGCCGCCGCTAACCGGCGCCCACTCGTTCATAATTTTCTGTTGAGACGGAGTTCCCTTGCTTTGAGGTGGGGGCCGCGCTGCCGAACACTAAAAGCGAGCTGCCGAGAGGGATCGGGAGTCTTCCAAATATTTGGTTTTCCAATCGCGAAAGCCAATAGAGCGAGCGATTCAAAACGGAGGCTGGAATCCCCGGGATTTTCGGCTTGGAACCAAACAGGCTTTCCTTCCCTCTCAGCGCCAATTTGACCAGGAAGAGCCAGTAGAATAGATATCGCGATTCCGCCGTCTTCATTCCCGCTTTTTCCGCGACCTGATTGAAGCCGGCTTTCGTGTAGCGCGTGAAATGATAGTTGAGTTCGTCATGACTCGTCCAAAGAGCCTTGAAAGCCGGCACGGTAATCAGCAGGGATCCATTCGGTTGCAGATGGGAAAGGGCATTCCGGAGGGCCTCAACGGGTTCCGGTAAATGCTCGAGGACATCAAGCATCAGAACGAGCGAATATTTTTTGCCGGGCTGAAATGTCTCATCGAATGGGCCGATATGGATGCGGTTGCGATACGGGTTGTTTGGGCTGATTACGTCCGCGGCCAGTTCGATCCCTTCTACATCGCCGAACTGCGACAGTTCGGGGAAAAAAAGGCCATCCCCGCAACCGACGTCGAGAATCGAACTCCACCCTCCCGGAGGCTTATTGCGGCGAAGAAAGTTGATAATCAGTTCTTCGCGCGCGCGGAACCACCAGTGGCGTTCGTATAGCTCGCGGTAGCGTTGACTGAATTCAGGGTCCAAAGGGAATCTCGCGGTTATTCTTCCGCTACGGGCTCGCGCGCCGGGTTGTAACGGCCGCTAGCGGATCCAACCGGCAAGCGTGTCAGGCGCGCGGACCGGCGTTCTGCCCACGGACGGTCCGTGAAGGCGTGGCCAATGCATCTGTCGACGACATAAAGAGGGCGTGCTTTGAGTTCTTCATACACGCGTCCGACGTATTCGCCGACGATGCCGAGAAAAAAAAGCAGCACGCCCGAAAGAAACGTCATCACCACGATCAGCGCGGCAAAGCCCTGCACGGTTTGGTGCAAAAAGACTTTCGCGTAAATGGTAATCACGGCGTAGAGGGAAGATATCAAGATAGCGATTGCGCCCAGAATGGAGGCGGCGCGGATGGGCACCGTTGAGAACGCGAATATCCCGTCCAGGGCGAACTTGAGGCGTCTCAGCGCGCTGTATTTGCTTTCCCCGGAATGGCGGACGGAGCGTTCGACGGCGATGCCGGTCTGCCGGAACCCGACCCAGCTCCTCATTCCTCGCAGATAGCGGTGATGCTCCGTCATGCCGCGGAGCTGTTCCACGACGCGGCGCGACATCAGCCCGCAATCACCGGCATCGAGGGGCAGCCGGATGTCGGAAAGTTTGGACATGATCCGATAGAAAAGAAAGAAGCACAGCCGCAGCCACCAGACTTCCTTGCGCTCCTTGCGCTGCGCGTACACGACGTCGTAACCGGAAAGAAAAAGTTTCACGAGATCCGGAATGATCTCGGGGGGATCCTGGAGGTCGCCGTCGATGACAATAACGGCGTCTCCGGCAGAGTAGTCCATTGCCGCGGTCAGGGCAGCCTGATGTCCAAAGTTGCGCGACAATGCAATCACTTTGATTCTCGAATCAAGCGCCGCGGCTTCCTCGAGGATTTCCAGCGTGCGATCGGTACTTCCATCGTCGACAAATACGATTTCATGCGGCCCGCCAGGAACGCCGTCCAGCACGCGGCCCACGCGGCGGAGAGAGTCGGGTATCACCGACTCTTCATTGCGCACCGGCACGAGCACCGACAACGAAATTTGCGTTTCGATCATTCTAAAGGTCCGCCAAAATTCTTTACCTGTGTTAATCCTGTTTCCCGCCGCCCCGCCAAATGATATTCAAGGATCCAGGGGCGGATAAGAAGTTGTAATCCTGCCCGACTCACCTGCAGAAGCGGTTCGTTGAATAAACAGGACGGTCCTTAAAAGCGTATCGAGGCCCACTTGGACATACAAGGCGCTGTGCCTTTTCTGACATCAGGCCTGCGCTCAGGAGCTCACAAATCCAATTCTGAAATGATCCGGGGGCGGTCGCTTAAACGTGAGAGATCATGCGGCTAGTACAAAGGAAGTGAATCCGATTCTCCTATTGTGGGGCTCAACATTGCCAGGGAATCCGCGTACGGTAAGATTTGCACTTTTCCGTTCACTCTCTTATCGGGTTCGACCAGCCAGACCGTTCGATTTGGGAAGTAGCGGATCAGCTCCTGGTTGTGATTTGGATCCATGTCTCGCGCCCAGAGGACTTTCGCGCCGTCTATGTCGCTCGGGTTATAGACCCACTCATTATGCACCGTATGCCTCGGCGCGTACCGCACGATGACCAGGTGCTGCCCCGGCTGTTGCTCGAGCCATTTCAAAATACCGGCGCGCTGCGTATTCCCGATCAATATCGAATACCAGGAATGAGGCAAATCGGTGACGATGTTGGCGCCGAAGGATAATTGAGCCGTGGCAAGCAGGAGCGAGAACAAGCAAATGAGCGGCACGGCGCGCACGGCAAACAGAAGCCTCGCTTTTCCGCGCCTGCCGCAAACGTAAACAAATCGTGCCGCTTGAACGATGAAAGCTAGAAAAATCGCCGTCATTGGGGCCGCATAGTGAGGCAGGTATTGGACCTCGAGCAACAATCCGCCAAGTCCAACCCCAAAACATAGGAACAAAAATCGTAGCCGGCCCAGGAATACGGTCCGAAAGCCGCCGATCAATATCGCCGCGATGATCGGGAACCCCAGCGCGGCCCCCAGGTAGAACATCGAGAGTCTCTTCAGCTTGACCGTCGTGGCTTCGATCCAACCAGGGAAAGAACGGAGATGTTCATACTGCGGCAGATCCCAGTTCATATAAAGCTCCCGGATCATTTTGTAGTGATACGCCGGAATGGGCCGCAGACTTTGCCAGGGAAAATAAGGAATCGGATTGACGGTGGCCATGCTGACCTCGTACGGCGACCGCAAAGGGCTTCCCGTCACTCGCCAATTGTAATAACCGATTGCGCCGGCCGTCAGAGTGAGCAAAAGCGCAAGAGGCAGAACCACGCGCCCTGCTAACAACCGCAAATGCGGGCCCCTGCTGGCGCCCACCCACAGGAGCATGGCCGCGGCCACCGGCAGGCACAGCACGAATCCTTCGTAGGGCCTGTTGTTGGCGAGAACGGCGAGCCCCAATCCCATCAGCAAAACATCGGCGATTCGCCGATGTTTGCGGATCCTGGGATAAGCGCCGAGGACCAGCGCTCCACCCGTGGCGGCGAGTGCACCGCCCCAATAGGAGTTCGCCCAATAACTGAAGACGCCGAATCGCATCACTGCCAGCAGCCCCCCTAACATCGCCCAACCTGGCGGGAGCCACCCTTGCAACATCCAGCAGATTGCCGCGCACATGATTCCGACACTCACCCAGACGCCGGCGAATGGATGCCCGCCAATGACTTTTCCAGCGGCAAGCAGCATACCCTGCGCCGGCGGCACAATTCCCATGTACGTCGGCTCTTGAAGAACGTGAAACGTCTCGAAATGAATGCGCATGGGATGAGGCGGATTGGTGAGCCGGCCATGGGAAAAAGTGTCGGCCATGAGCAGGTTTTCGTACTCGTCATGAACGGCCGGGACAGGAACGGGCAGAAGAGGCAGCACGGCAGCTCGCGCGATCAATGCCAGGAGTCCAACCGCGACGCAGGCTAATACGCGCCGCCGCGCTAACCGTGCAAAAGCTCGCTCCAGTGCGGCAAAGTGCACTGACGCAAGGCGCGGAAATAAAAGTGAGAAAATGACGACCAGGACAACGACGTACCACTCCATCTCTTCCACTGTGACGCTCGTAAGTATTTCAAAAAGGAGTGCCAGCATTAAAGTCCCACGACCACAGGGTGAGTCAACGAAATAACGGGTCTGACCAGCATCTTCCATGCTAACAGCCACGCAAATTTCGCGGATGTCTTCATCCCGTTCTGTGTCACAAAGGAGTTATCCCGGGGATGCGGTCGCCTGTGAGCACGCGTGTTCGATGAAAGAAACGCACGACCCTAAGTCATTGAAAAGCAAGGCTGCCAAACGCTCCAAGCCAAAATCACAGTGCATAAACCGACACCTGCTCAAGGAGCGGTTCAAGTCGGCCCGGACAGACCGTGGTAAAAATGAATGCGGGAACTTTTCGCACTTCAGAATATGCAGACCTGCGAGGCAAAGGATCACTGTCCTTGGACGCAACCTAGCCGGCCCATGATCAATCCAGGTTTTCTACCGGAAGCACATTCACTATTTCCAGGCTCGCGCGGAGCGAATTCGCTCCCTGCATGTTCACGCTGCAAGCGAGATGCATCGCGCTAACATGACTCCCCCCTCCGCACGCTCGATCAGTTTAAAGGGCCGTTGGACCGAGGCCGCCCTATTTGCCGCCATATTTTCGTTGCTGGGGCTCTTCGTGCGCTGGTACGTGGGGCAGGAGCGTTTCATTTACTTCTGGGATTACGTCGGATATCACGATTTCTACATCAACCTGGGCCTGGCGTTCGAGCAAAAAATCTTCAGGGCGTTCTACTTTGTGCTCCTTTCCGTTAGAGAGAGCGATTACAACTTACTGCCAACCTTGTTCCTCGTGCCTTTCCGCCTGATATTCGGACCAAGCAGGCTCGCTTATATTTTGTCCCTGACTGTCACTTTTGTCTTTCCGTCGATCGTGCTTTTTTTGTATGTAGTGCGGCGCCTGACTGCGAGGAACACGGCTCAAAGCGCATTCGACGAAGCAGGGCTTACACTCCTGGCTGTCGCGGCAGTCGCATTCTTGCCCGTGCTATGGGTCCCGGTGGTGTTCGGCTCGGTCGATGTGGGCGGCTTCCTCATCATCTTGATTGTGCTGGTGCTGTATTTTCACGCCGATATCGTCGAACAGAGTTTGTGGAGCCTGGTGTCCATGGCGCTCCTGCTGTGCCTGCTGGTCCTGTACCGCAGGTGGTATGCCTACTGGGTGGTGGGTTTCTTCGGGGCACTTGCTGTTTGCGAAGGACTGCGCTGTGCGGTGAACAATGAGCGCCGCGCTCGTGGATGGCTTATCGCCAGGAACACTTTGATTTTGGGGGCAGTTTCCTTCCTTTCGTTTTTTCTGATTGCCACTCCTATCGCGATGAAGATGTTGACCACGAATTACGGAGACATTTATTCGGCCTATCGTTCGAGCCACCCCATTCTTCACAACCTGGGAGAACTCTACGAGCATTTCGGTCTGCTGACGATTGTGCTGGCCGTCCTCGGGATCGTGCTCTCCGGAATGAACGAAAAGAGACGGTCGATCACTTATTTCCTTTGCGCCCAGTTCGCGATCACCTTCGTGCTCTTTACGCGAACGCAGGATTTCGTAATCTCTTCCCGCGGGCAATACGTCGGCGTCCAGCACTTCTACTGGGCCATCGCAACCCTGGCGCTCTTCCTCGTGTTTTCCGTGCAGGATCTGTTTCTGTGGGCCAGGAGCCCTGCGGGAAAAGCCGCGGTGCTCCTCGTAATTGTGGCCGGAAGTTTGGCGAACTTCTCCGTCACCTTCTTTCCTCGCGCGGACGGGCCTCTGAAAGCGGTGGATTTTGTATTACCGAGCGCGAGGGAATATCCGATGGTCCGGACGGATCTGGATCAAGTGCAGGCCTTGCTGGACACTTTGAGCGATATCGATAAGGATCCGCGCGCCACAATTTATATTCTTGCAAGTTCATTTAGTCTTAATTCCAGCATCGCGCAGGAAGGGTGTTTCCTTTTGCAGAGGCCCCATCGCGAGCTATCGCGGAAAATCGCCTCGACGAATGACGTGGATAAGCGGGACGGTTTCCCGGTCCAGTTCCTCACCGCGCGCTATGTCGTCTTGACCATGCCGTTTGCCTACCACCTTCCGCCGCAGGATCAAAAAGTGATCGGCGTTCTCGCCGATCAGCTCGTGAAAGGGGAAGGCATAGGAAAGTCTTACGAAAGATTGAATTACGAATTCAAATTGGATGACGGCAGCAGCGCCTTTATATACAAAAAAACTCAGCCCCTGGGTCCGAACGATTTGAAGACGCTGTCGGATCAGTTTATTGAGTTTTACCCTAACAATAGAGAAGAGTTCGAACTCTCCGCAGACCTCATTCGTCAAGTGAGTGCATTGTAGTCCAGCGTTCAGGCCGGCAGAATTTACTCCCTCATTGATTGTGATCCATAAGCTGGCTACCCTCATATCTGCGATTCGTTTGACGCGATGGATTCCGTGGAAAAATTAGAAGGGATGGTTCTTGCGGTCTGCCTGGCGCTGCTCTGGCCGAAGCCGGGATTGGCTGAGCCGATTCTGGATTGGATCGAGCGAAAGTTTTCCGAGTTCGCGCGAAACAAGCAGCTTGCCGTGGCGGCTCTCGGCGCGGCCACGATCCTCGCGCGCGTGGCGCTCCTGCCGTGGCTGCCCGTGCCGCAGCCCAAGGTGCACGACGAGTTCAGCTACTTGCTTGCCGCGGACACGTTCGCTCACGGGCGGCTGGCGAATCCGCCGCATCCGCTGTGGATTTTTTTCGACACCTTCCACGTCATCCAGCATCCCACGTACGCGTCGATGTACCCGCCCGCGCAGGGAATGGCGCTGGCCATTGGAAAATTATTTGGCCAGCCGTGGATCGGCGTAGTGCTGAGCGTTGCGGCCATGTGCATGGCGTTCACTTGGATGCTTCAAGGATGGGTGCCGCCGGAGTGGGCGCTTCTCGGAGGCATCCTGGTCTGGACGCGTTTTGGCGTGTTCAGCTACTGGATGAACAGCTATTGGGGCGGAGCTGTGGCGGCGACCGGGGCTGCCCTGGTCTTGGGAGCGCTCGCTCGCATCTGGGATCACCAGCGCCCGCGCGACGCGATTGTTTTCGGTTTGGGGGCAGGTATTCTCGCCGTCAGCCGGCCTGTTGAAGGGGCCATTTTTTTCATTCCTGTTGGCGCTGCTCTACTCTGGTGGGCGCTACGGCTGGACGCGCCAGTGCGAGGCGCCGCGATGAGGCGCATCGTCTTGCCGATCGCCGCAATTCTCGCATGCGCCGCCGGATTCATCGGTTTTTACAACTGGCGCGTGACTGGGAGTCCCGTGGTGTTCCCTCACTTCATCGAGGAGCGGGAAATTACTACGGCCATTTTTTTGTGGCAGCATGACAAGCCGCCCATCCCATACTCCAATCCGCAATTCGACGACTTCTATCACAATTTTTTGCCGAGCCTGTATCAGACCAGCTGGCCCGCAGCTGTAGGACAGTGGTGGTACAAGTCCACCGACTTCTGGGAGTTTTTCCTGGGGCCTGCGTTTTCGATTCCATTTCTCGCGCTGCCGTGGCTGCTAAAAGAGCCTCGAAATCGATTGCTGCTAATTCAGGCCGCACTTTCAGCCTTCGGACTCTGGGTCATCGTGTATTACCACGCTCACTACGCCGCGCCGCTCATGGCGACAGTCTTTGTGCTTCTGATGCAGGGCATGCGCGCCTTGCGGCAATTGCGCTTCCGCGGCAGGCCCGTTGGTGTTGCTTTGACCCGGCTCGTCGTTCTCTTCAGTTTGCTCATCGGACCGATCTATTTCGCACAGTTGGTCATTCCCCAGCCGAATGGTTTATTCGAATGGTCGCACCGTCACAGCGTATTAGCGCTCGCAGTCGCGCTGCTGGTCTTGTTGGTACTTCGCGTGGGTTTTTCGCTCTCCAGGCAGCCCGTGGCGTCGTGGCAGGCATATCTGGGCGCGTGCTGCGAACTTCTGTTGGTCGTCGCGATCGTGCTGCAACTTTGCGAGATGCAAAGGAATCTCTACCCGGACGCTTTTCCTTACGTCGATGACCTAAACGAGCCGTTTCGAAAACCGGTCGAAAGGCAGCTCGCAGCGCTTCCGGGCGAACACCTCGTCCTGGTGCGCTATTCGAATGACCACAATTCCGGCGAGGAATATGTTTATAACGGCGCGGACATCGACCATTCGAAAACGGTGTGGGCGCGCGAGATCCCGGGAATGGACCTTGGGCCCCTGTTTAATTATTTTCGAAATCGCGATGTGTGGCTGTATGAGCCGGATGAGGACGATTCGAACGTTCGGCCGTACGCTTCAGAGGCACAAGCGCCGCAGTGAAAAAAAGTAGCACAGCCACTCCTGGCTGCGCGATTTTCGCGATGGATCGCACCCCGGATGCGCGATAGCCCAGAAAACCGCACAGCTGCTCCTGGCAGTGCTACTAAAGGACGATCTAAATGTTCAGCAAATCGGGGCGGTTGCGCCGCGTTTTTTCCAGGGCTTTTTGCAGACGCCAGCGGCGAATCTCTTCGTGATTACCTCCGAGTAAAACTTCCGGGACGTTCCAGCCGCGGTATTCCGCGGGGCGCGTGTAGTGCGGGCAGTCGAGAAGAACGTGATTCGTGGCTCGTGATTCGTGACCCGTGACTGGATCAGCACTCTGGCCTTGGTCTTCCAATGCGCTAAACGATTCGTTCACTGTGGAATCTTCGTTGCCAAGGGCGCCGGGGATCAGGCGCGTGACTGCATCCACGATGAGCGCGGCGCCTAATTCCCCGCCGGAAAGTACAAAATCGCCGATCGAGAGTTCGTCCGTGACGAGATGTTCGGCCACGCGCTCGTCCACTCCTTCATAGCGGCCGCACAGCAGGATGACTCGATCAAGTTGCGAAAATCGGCGCGCCGTATCCTGGCGAAATAATTTCCCGGATGCGGAGAGCAAAACAACCGCGGTGCCCGGCTGGGCAATCGACGTTGCATCACCTTGTAGGGGCACGTCATGCCGTGCCCCTACATCGCCGACCAGCGATTCCACGGCCTCGAACAGCGGCTCGGGTTTCAGCACCATGCCTTCGCCGCCACCGAATGGGCGGTCGTCGACGGTGCGATGGCGGTCGTGCGCGAAGGCGCGCAAGTCATGCACGCGCACATCCACGAGGCGCGCCTCGCGCGCCCGGCGCACGATCCCGTAATCGAGCGGGCCGGAAAAAAATTCAGGAAAAATCGTGATGATCTCAAACTGCATGGCAGGGACAGTGTAACGCAGCAAGCGTCAGGAGCGATTCAAATCGCGCAAGCCTTCAGGGAGGGTCACGTCAATGCGTTTCGCTTTGACGTCAATGTGGAGGCAAAATTCCGCGGCGAGCGGCACCAGGACTTCGCCGTCTTTCGTGTCAATCGCGAGCAATGGCGCGCCGCCCGGAAATTCGACGTCGCGCACGGAACCAAGGGCCGACGTGGCGCCCGCTTCCCACACTTGGCAGCCGACAAGATCGCTGACAAAGTAGTTTCCAGCATCAAGCTGCGCGCGCTCTTCGATCGGCACTTGAACTTCCAACCCGCGCAGGGTGTTCGCGTCTTCGATGCTGTGAACATCCGCAAAATGAAAAATCGCCCGGCCGCCCTGGCCCGGCGATAGCCAGCAGCGCTGCACGCGGACACGCCGGGGCGCGCTTCGCCCGTCGGCGAGCCACACTTCTTTCAACTTCGGTAAACGTTCGGGGAAATCAGTCAGGATTTCGGCGGCCACTTCGCCACGCAGGCCGCGAGGACGCAGAATTCTGGCAAGCGTTACGCCGGTGAATTCTTCCGCGGGCAATCTATTCGAGGATTTCAAGCGTCAGGCGTTTCCGAATT
>Ga0210409_10001870_pt1 | contig 26391 bp, 26 predicted proteins | sample IncBWH17MmetaG_FD_161649 | JGI IMG/M metagenome (GOLD analysis project Ga0210409, IMG submission 161649) | Forest soil microbial communities from Barre Woods Harvard Forest LTER site, Petersham, Massachusetts, United States - Inc-BW-H-17-M | ecosystem: Environmental > Terrestrial > Soil >...
TAGGCGATGGCGTCTTTTTTGAAATAATCGCCGAAGGAAAAGTTTCCGAGCATTTCAAAAAACGTGTGATGGCGGCTGGTGAAGCCGACGTTTTCGAGGTCGTTATGCTTGCCGCCGGCGCGGACGCATTTTTGGGATGAGGTAGCGCGACTGTAGTCGCGCTGCTCGAGGCCCAGGAATACATTCTTGAACTGGTTCATCCCGGCGTTGGTGAAGAGCAGCGTGGGGTCATTCGTGGGGACGAGCGACGAACTGCGCACCGCGCGATGGCCACGGTCGGCGAAAAATTTCAGGAACGTGCTGCGGATTTCGTTGCCGCTCAGCAAAATGCCCTCAGTAAGTGGGAGGATGAACAAACTCCGGAAAATCATTATGGCAGACGGAATAGAGGCTCGCAACGCGGGAGGAAAGTCAAAAGCTTTCACCACAGAGGCCACAGAGGGCACTGAGTTCGGAAGGAGAAAAGAATGGGACGTCACTCCCGAAATGCTTGGACTGGACTTGCCTTCTCAAAGTTTTCCTCTGTGTTCTCTGTGCCCTCTGTGGTGAACTCTTTTTACTGTCACGCGTTAAAGATGGCACTCCGGAGATGGCGGATAATCGTAATCCCCCTAACCTGTGACGCTTTTCACCATCCATGACTCGAAAAATGGCCTGCCAGTTGGCAAAAATGCACCGATGCGTTGAATCCATTTATTGAGTTTGCTTTTACTCTCATGCGTTCGTATCTTGCTTTTTGGGTCCATTTGCGCGAATCTTTCAGGAAGGCGGCGAATCAAAAGTTTATGTATCTGAAATGCGCCCACCCGGATTGCTCGTCTGATTTTGATTACGGGCAAGGGCGTCTGTATCGCTTTCAGCAATCTCCCCGGCAGGAAAAACAACCTTCCCACTGGCACGCCGTGAAGCACTACTGGCTCTGCGCGCGCTGCTGCGAAAATTACACCATCGAATACCACAAAGGAGTGGGGGTGCTGCTCCTGGAACGGCTGGAAACACTGGCCGTCAAGAAGCCCGGCTACTACGTCCTGCAGGCGGAAGTTGCGCCTAAACCGGTGTTGCCGCGGCGGCTCAGCCGTTCGAGGGCCCGGCGAAGGAAGCAAAACACGGACTTGACTTCTGCAGTCGTAAGTGCGATCGAAGTTCTGGAAACCCGGAATTTGGAAAGGAGTGGGTAATCCCAATGAGTGAAGAAATTGGCACGATGGCGGGCGCAATCTGGCAGGCGCTGGAAGCAAACGGAGAAATGACGGTAACCAAGCTGAAAGATGAATTGAAAGCGAAATCTCCGCTCTTTGACTGGGCAATCGGTTGGCTGGCGCGCGAGGACAAGATTATGTTGACCCTGGATAAACGATCCACGCGCGTTTGTCTCAAGGGATGGCATACGCAAAGCATGCACGTGGCTTAGTTAATCTGTAACGAGATTGCTCCAACCCCGCATACCTGAGGCGGCCCGGCCCTTTGGATTGCCGCACTTGCGTTGATGTATCTACTTCAAACAGCAATCCCTCCCGAGACAAATCATAAGCGGATGTCGCCTTACCGCTCGCGGCATACGAAACCTCTTCGCTTGCTCGGGCATCCTTGACAATGGCCTGCTGCATCTCTACGCCCAGAATTTCGAGACTGGGTTATTTGGAGGATTTGGACATGAACCAGAGGGCAGAGAAGAGTGGCGTCGCGCTCAGTGTTTTGATTTTCCTATTTGTCATTTCCATTCCATTGCGAGCGCAGGACTCGAACTCTTCGCTCTCGGGCGTAATTACGAGCGCAGCCGGTGCAGTCGTTCCAAACGCTAAAGTCGCCGTCAAGAATTTAGCCTCGGGCCAATTGACAGAAACGCAGACCGATTCTGGCGGGCATTACAGGGTATCGAACCTGATGCCGGGCGAATACGAGCTTTCCGTGTCTGCAGAAGGGTACAGTACGAACACAGCGAAAGTGACGGTCGCGGCCGGCACCGGACAGACCACGGACGTGACGCTGGCTGGCGTGCTTTCACTGCAAGATCTCGGCATCTCTCCCGATCAGGCGCAAGGCACGGCAGCGGATCAAGCCCGTCTCAACAAGCGTTCGCACATGCTGATGCTGCACCAGCGCCTCGGCCTCATCGCGGCTGTTCCTTTGATCGCGACCGTTGCTACTTCCTTCGGGGCGGGCGGCAGGAGCACGAGCACTGCGGACCGCTGGACGCATTTGGCTTTGGGCTCAGCAGCGGGAGATTTGTATTTCATGAGCGCTTACTTTGCGATTCGCGCGCCCAGGATTCCGGGGACGCCAAGTCGCGGCCAGATTCGCGTTCACAAGGCGCTGGCGTGGATTCACGGGCCGGGGATGATTCTGACTCCCATTCTCGGCGCTATCGCCTTCGACCAAAAAAGCAAAGGGGAGAAAGTGCATGGGATCGCGAGCGCGCACGGGGCGGTGGCCATCGTGACCGCGGCTGCTTACGGCGCGTCCATCGTGTCCGTATCATTCAAGTTTTAAATCAATTCCCAAGGCGTGTTTCAGGGGAAAATTTAAGGACAGTTTGTGAACAAGAAATTCATGTTGGCGTTTTTACTCCTGACGATTCCGCAGCTCGCCGCCGCGGACAGCCAGTGGATTCTCGAGGAATCCACGCTCACCTATCACGTTTCCCACCCGCTGAAACAAACCGAAGGCGTAAGCCATGCCGCCAAAGGGAAGGGAGCCTGCCATGCCGGACAATGCGACTTTCTGATTGCTGTTCCCGTGAAATCGTTTGATTCCGGCGACAGCAACCGTGACCTGCACATGCTTCAAGTGGTGCGCGGCGGACAGTTTCCACTGATCGCGGTGCGTACGCACTTGCCCGAGGACGCCTCTTCGCTGACTACCATTCTGGCGGACTTGGAAATTCAATTCGCGGGACAGACCATGCAGTACAAGCAAATCGCGTTTCAACATGTGACCAAGGGCAGCGATACGCTGATCACAGGAACCATACCGCTGACCCTGTCGGATTTTAAGATCGATCCGCCCACGCTCCTCGCCCTGCCAGTGAAAAATGATATTCCCGTGCGCGTGGAAATGAAGTGGCGACCCATGTAGAACACGCTTTAGCCGATTTGGTATGCGTTTGTGGGATAACTATACGTGCGACAGGCTGAAGCCTATCCTACAAAGAGCACAGGTTACATTTCTTCTCCGGCAATTTCTGGAAGTTCTTCCATGGGCCGCTTCACCAGGGCGTTCAATTCGCGCCGGATGGTGTCTGCAGAAAATCCCGCGCGGAGAAGGCTGCGGTACAGCGACGCAACGCGGCGTTCGTCGAGCGGGCCGCGCAGCGACTTAATGCGGCGGTGCAATCGCTCCCGCACGAGAGGGCCCTCGCTCGATTCTGCGGAGCGCTCGGCAAGGGCGGCTTCAATATGGCGGTCGGGCACGCCGCGAGCGCGGAGGTCGCGGGCAATGCGGAAGGGTCCCTGCTTGCGTAATTCAGCGCGCTGGCGAACAAATTGGCGCGCGTAACGCGCATCGTCCAAATAATTGAGCTGCTTCAAGCGTTCCAGAATTGCCTTGACCGCTTCTTTGTCTTCCGCGCGGCGCTCCAAATAGGTCCGCATCTCGAACACCGAATAGGCGCGCCGCGCCAGGCTATTGATGGCCGCCGTGTAGAGATCGGTCTCGGAGGAAAGTTTTCGCGGAGAGGAGCGCATGCGAGGAGCATAGATTGAGCAGAATGGGAAGTAAAGGAAGGTGAGGAAGTAAAGGAAGTAGAGGAGGGAAAGAATCGATCACAATTCTCGGGTGCTTTTACTGGAACACGGAGATTCCAAAATGGAGTCTTGGCAAACTCGCGGCGGAGGCTTTTATCCTTTACCTCCTCTACTTCCTTAACTACCTATACTTCCTTCTCTATCGTTTGCTGGTGCGCTCGAACTCGTTCATGCTTTGTTCCATTTCCTCGCGCGCGGAGTCGGAAGCGGAGTGGATACCCTGGACGCGCAGCTTGAAGTCGTCGGGATTGGAAGCGCGCATGAGCGCTTCTTCGTAGGTAATGAGGTTTCGCGAATAGAGATCAAAGATTGATTGATCGAACGTCTGCATTCCGTACTGGCTGGTGCCGGCGGCGATGGCGTCGTGGATCAGTCGGGTTTTATCGGGATTGATGATGCAATCGCGGATGTACGCGGTCGCGATCATCACTTCCACTGCGGGAACGCGGCCGCTTTGATTGGCGCATTGCACCAGGCGCTGGCTGACGACGGCCTTCAGCGTGGCGGCCATTTGCAGGCGAATCTGTTTCTGCTCGGGAGGAGGGAAGACGGCGATGATACGTTGAATCGTTTCGGTCGCATCGAGCGTGTGCAAGGTGGAGAACACAAGATGGCCCGTTTCGGCGGCCAGCAATGCCGTGGCGATGGTTTCGAGGTCGCGCATTTCGCCGACCAGGATGACGTCCGGGTCCTGGCGAAGCCCGGCGCGCAGGGCCGTGGAAAAGTTTGCGGTGTCCACTTCCACTTCGCGCTGGTTGATGAAGCTCTTCTTGTCGCGGTGCAGGAATTCGATGGGGTCTTCGATGGTAATGACGTGATCGGACCTGGTCGTATTGATGCGGTCGATCATCGCGGCAAGGGTCGTAGATTTGCCCGAGCCGGTCGTGCCGGTCACCAGGACCAGGCCGCGCTGCTCTTCGCAGATGCTTTCGATGACGCGCGGCAGATTGAGTTCCTCGATCGTGCGAATCTTAGTCGGAATGACGCGGAGCACCATGCCGACGTTGCCGCGCTGCTGAAAAACGTTGACGCGGAAGCGGCCCAGTCCCGCGACGCCGTAGGCCATGTCGAGTTCCGCCGTCTCCTTGAACTTTTGCTTCTGGCGATTGGTCATCATGCTGAACGCCATGGACAGCATTTCTTCCGGAGTGACGCGCGGGACATCTGTAAGCGGCGTGAGAGCGCCGTCGACACGCAGGCAGGGATGGTTGCCCACTTTCAGATGAAGGTCGGACGCCTTGGTTTCAACGGCGCGGCGGAGAAGATCGTCGATGCTCAGGGCCATGGCTTTACCTGTCTCCGTGAGAGAAGAGCATCTTCGAACCTAGCACCGGCAGAAGAGGCGAGCAAGCGCCCCGGAATGAAGTGACGCCGCCTAGTAACGAGCAATTCAAAGGGAAGGAAACGTGAGCGTTACCAGTCAGCGCGGCAAGACAAGATCGTTTGTGGGTCATGGCTTCACAGGCTGCGGAAAAAATGTCTTGTTTTGTCAATCTGAGCGGAGCGAAGAATCTCTCTTCGATTTAAGTATAAGAAAAGAAACAAGGAAAGATTCTACGATTGGCTGAGAATGACAGCGCTTTGAGCTTTTCCGCAGCCCGTTCAGCCGTGACGTAAGTTAACTTGAATCAATTGGGCATTAGCCGATGGTCCGTTACGATGTGAGTTGGGGAGGACGCCCAAATATTTCCCAAGAGGAGGAGCCAAGTCAGCTGAGTTCGGCCAGCGCCGCTTCCATCTCGGATCGCGCGTGTTCGTCGCCCGTCCGCCGGGCCGTGGCAATGCCTGCGCTCAGCGTGGATCGGGCGTCTTCGGTGCGGCCGGACTTAGCCAGGAACTGCCCGTACTGAAAATATCCGGCAACGTATTCGTCATGCGCGGCGAGGAGCGCTTTGAAATGCTCGTCCGCGGCGGTGGTGTCGCCCGAATTGGCGCACTCCATGGCCAGGCCGTAGCGGGCGAACGCATCTGCCGGTTTGGCGGCTACGAAGTCTTCGAGGATTTGGCGGCGCGTCTTCTTCTGTGGTTGGGTCAAGGTCATGCGCATAGTATATTCGCGCTGGGGCGGAACGCCAAATATCTGGTGGGACAGCCACTCCTGGCTGTCTCGCCACAATCTTTGCAGGGGCTAAGCGGACAGCCAGGAGTGGCTGTCCTACTAGATTCCCGATCGCAGGCATATCGACTCTTTATCCGGGAGCGCGAAGCTACAAATGAAACCTTCTTCAAAACCGACGAAATCAAATACGCGCCCGGGACAATCGCTGCCAGGCCGTCCGGTCAGCGCTTCACGCACGGAAATGACGGAGCTGGTGCTGCCACAGGACTCGAACCTGCTTGGGAATATTCTGGGCGGGCGGGTCATGCACTTGATTGACATCGCCGGAGCAATTGCGGCGCACCGGCACTGCCATCGCCAGGTGGTTACGGCGTCGGTGGATCACCTGGATTTTTTAAATCCCGTGCGCGTGGGAGATCTGATTATCCTCGAAGCGCAGGTCAATCGCGCGTTCCACACCTCGGTGGAAGTGGGCGTGGATGTCTTCTCGGAGGATTCCGTGGCAGGGGAGCGCAAACATACCACCACGGCGTTTCTTACGTTTGTGGCTCTGGATGAACTCGGCAAACCGGTGCCTGTGCCGCCGTTGCTTGTGAAAACAAGCGAAGAGAGGCGGCGGTACCGGGAAGCGGGCGACCGCCGCAACCTACGCCTCCAAGCGCGCAAGAAGAAGTAGCCGTGGCGGCCGCTGGCTTCGGCAAAAGCGCGGTTGTGTCTTCTCCCGCCTTTCTCTGTACTCCTCTGTGTTACAGCTTTTTACTGCTTGCATTTCGCGCGGAAATTCAAATGCGTTTAACGCAGAGGAGCACAGAGAAGGCCGGAGGGAAACTAAAAGTATTGGGCGCTTCTAATTGACTTGTGCCATCCAGGCGATAGGAGTGGTGGGCTGTGGGCTGCCTCCCGCGGGTTCTTCCGTGACGGCGAGCGCGGCAATTTCGTTCCTCGGCATAGCCACCGGAGCCACCAGCGCGATCTGGCCGGCAGAGTCGGGATGGAAGATCGCGACGCTCAACGGCTTTCCGGATTTCGGCACGAACCAAAGCTGCAGAGTGCGAGCCGCAGGCATGGAGGGCATCTGATCCGCCGTGATGGCCACGCCCATGTGCGGATGCAAGTAGGCGTGAACCATCGGCATGTTTTTGTCCTTGGGCATGAGTTTGAGCGGCGTCGAATCCGGCGACATCATGACCATGGCGACCATGCGGTCCATGTCCAGTTGGTTCTGCAGCGACTGGTTCTGCATCGTGGCGAGCTTCATTTGCTTGCGCAGTTGGGCCAGTTGTTCGTTTTGATTGTTCATCTGGCGGATCGTATATCCGGTCATCAGTGCGAGCAAAGCCGCCGCAACCCAGGCCCATGCCGGGAACATTGCTTTCGGCTCGGACGTTTTTGGCTTCCTGACGGGAACGACGCCGCGCGCCATTTCCGCGGACGGCTTGACTGCCTCCATGATCTTGCCTCGCAAAGCTGCCGGAGGCTGCGCATCGGGCGCGGCATGAGCCAGTTGCGCGACAACCCATCTCGCCTGGGCGACTCCCGCGATGCACTGATCGCCTGCGCGCGCCAGGTGCGCCTCCAGTTCGGCGCGCTCTTCTCCCTCCAGCACGCCCAGGGCGTACTCTTCGTACAGCGGAGCGAGTTGTTCGCAATTCATCACGAACCTGCCTCCCCAAGCGATTCCCGAAGCCGCAGCAGCCCGCCGCGAATCCAGCTTTTCACCGTCCCGAGCGCCTGACCGGTAGCGGCGGCAATCTCGCTGTGAGACATGCCCTCGAAAAAAGCCAGCTCGATCGCGCGGCGCTGCGCTTCGGGAAGAGAAGTCATAAGCGTGCGAACTTTTTCCGCGCGCCGGGATTGATCGATGTCGCCTTCGGGATCGGGACGCACCACGGCGGGAGGAAGAATATCTGAATCCGAATTTTCGCGTCGGCGCTGCTTCTCGCGTTTCAGGCGCAGAAAATCGAGCGCCCGGTTACGCGCCATTGTGAACAGCCAGGGCTCGAGTGGCCCGCGCGAAATTTGAAAGCGGTCTGCGCTGCGCCAGACTTGCAGAAAAACGTCCTGCACGATTTCTTCCGCCGAGGAGGGGTGCTGGGCGATCCGCAGAACAAGGGAATACACTGGCCTGCCGTAGCGGTCGTAGAGAGTCTCGAGAGCGCCGGAGTCGCGTTGCAGGATGCGTTCCATCAGGGCGGCGTCCGTCGGCTGTTTGCCCTCGGGCCAGGGTTGGACGACTGCAAGCAGCAAAATTTCGTTCCCTTTCCGTTCCTCTTTAAGTACGGAGGAACGAACCAATTGGATGAGACCGGGCGAGTTTTCCCATCCGGCGCAACATCTTACTACGATACCTGTAGGACGGGCTTCAGCCTGTCGTTTTCCCGCCAGGCCTGCGAAAAGAAAACCAGACAGGCTGAAGCCTGTCCTACTCAAATCACGCACTCGCGACTGCGCCTACTCCTGCGACACCAATCGACGCGAGGTAAATGCGAACTGCTTCGGCGGTCCGGTCAGCCTGCTCCACGCAGGCGCCGATGGATGGGCCGGATAAGTAATTCCCGGCTAAAAATAATCCGGGCACTGATGCGGCGAGGGCTTCGAGCAATCTTACGATTTCAGTATGGCCCAGATTGTATTGCGGCAAGGCGCTCTGGTACCGGTGCATGTCGGTCGCTATGGGCTTTCCCGTGATCCCGAGGACGCGGGCGAGCTCGGCGCAAACGGTTTCCGTAATTTCTCCTTCGCTCAATCCGCACAACCCAGGATCGGTGGCGCCTCCCGCAAAGCTGGTGAGACAATCCATTCCTTCCGGAGCGCGTCCGGCGAAAAGCGCGGAGTTGAAAACCGTGCCCAGAACGCGCAGGCCTTCCGCACGAGGGACCAGGAAGCCAAATCCCTTGGGAGGCCTATGGATTTGTTCGCGGCGATAGCATGCGGACACCACCGCCAACGGCGCGTATTCGATGCGCGAAAATAGCGGCGCAAATTTATCGGAAAGGTTCAGCAGGATTTGCGAAGCGACATATGTGGGCGTGGCGATGACCACCGCGCTGGCCGCCAGCGTTTCGTGCTGATTCCGGCGTGCGATCTCCACCTCAAACCACGACTTTCCATTGGCCTTGCCGTGGCGCAAGGCTGCAACGCTGGTTTCGAGCAGGAGCGCATCGCCTAGGCGCGCGGCGATCGCCCGCGGCAATGTTTCCATGCCGTCGCGAAAGGAGCACAGCCCGCCGCGCGGCGCGCCCTTTGCGGGCCGGGATTTGATGGCCCCGCGGAGAACGCTTCCATACCGCGCTTCAAATTCATGAATCTTCGGAAACGAGGCGCGCAAACTCAGCCGTTCCGGTTCGCCGGCATAGACGCCGGAAACGAAGGGGGCGACCAAACGGTCAAGCAACTCGTCTCCGAATTTTCGGCGAACAAACACGGCAATGGATTCATCGTCTTGAGGCGGCTTGGACCGGCGCAGGATTTCCGTGAGAAGCCGCCACTTCGTGCCCGCCGATAACAGAGGAGTGGTCAGAAGCGCGGGCGGAGCATGCGGCGCAGCGACTAACCGGCCGCCCAGAAGAATGAAACGAGGGGCGCGCGGATCGGCAGATACAAGCTGGTCTCTCAGCCCAAGCGCGTCGATGAGAACTACGAGCGGCTCAGTGGAGAGAAAGCTTTGTGGGCCGAGTTCGAAGCGGAATCCGTTCTTCTCCTTCGTTCCAATCATTCCGCCGGGCCGGCTGCCAGCCTCAAGCACACGCACCGGGATCCCAGCCTGCTGCAAGCGATACGCGCAAGCCAGGCCGGAAATTCCTCCGCCAATTACAATGATCGGATATGCAGTCGGGGCGGGAATGGACAAAAAAACCTCGATCGGTCGCTCAGAGCGTTTTTGAGAAAAGCTGGCGGCTTTCGAGCTTCTGTTTTTCGAGATACGGATCAAAAACCATGGCGATATTGCGAATAAAGATGCGGCCCAAAAGCGTCGTGCGCAGGATGCCGTCACCGAACTCGAGCAATCCGTCGGAAACAAAGGGGGCGAGGCGCTCGATTTCCGGGGCGAAGGTCTGGTCAAAGGGGATTCCGAATTCCTGCTCGATTTCTTTCGTGTGGAGCACGCCATGGCACAAAATGCGGCTGATCACGGCGCGGCGCAGCAAATCCTCTGTGGTGAGGCGGTAGCCACGCATGGTGGCGAGGCCGCGGCCTCCAATTCGATGGCGGTAGGGAGCGACGTCGCGATCGTTCTGCGCGTAGCACGCGCCGACGCTGCTGATGGCGCTGACGCCCATGCCGTAAAGATCGGCGCCGGCTTTCGTTGTATAGCCCTGGAAATTGCGGTGCAGTGAGCGTTCGCGCTGCGCCACGGCCAGTTCGTCGCTCGGCCGCGCGAAGTGGTCCATGCCGATGTATTGATATCCGGCCTCGAGAAAACTTTCCAGGCCCGCGCGGAAGATGCGGAATTTCTCCATGCCTTCTGGAAGCCGCGTAGCGAGAGCGCCTTGCTGCTTGCGCAGCCACGGCACATGCGCGTAGCTGAACATCGCCACGCGGTCCGGAGAAAGACCGATCACTTGTTCCACGGAATGCGCGAAGCGCTCGGCGGTTTGCAAGGGCAGCCCGTAAATCAAATCGACGTTGATGCTGTCAAAGCCCAGACGGCGCGCCTCTTCGATCAAACCGCGCGTCATTTCCAGCGGCTGGATGCGGTGAATGGCTTCCTGCACCTCGGGATGAAAATCCTGAATGCCCATGCTCAAGCGGTTGAAGCCCAGCCGCCGCAGCGTTTCAAGGTGCGCGTGGGTTGTCACGCGCGGATCGATCTCGATGCCGATTTCCGCATCCGGAGCGAACGTAAACCTCTCGGCCGTGAATCTAAAAAGCCCTTCCATCTGTTCCGGCGTCAGATAGGTCGGCGTGCCGCCGCCCCAATGAAATTGCACGACGGGCCGATTGCGGGATACGAACCGGCCGACGTGCTCGATTTCCCGCTCCAGAATTTCGATGTAAGGCGGCGCGACGCCGTGATCCTTGGTGATGACCACGTTGCAGGCGCAGAACAGGCACAGACTTTCGCAGAAGGGCAGATGCATGTAGAGCGAAACCGGAGTGCGCGCCTCATTGGCCGTCGCGTAAAACTGCTCGAGGTCGTCCGGTCCGAAATTATCCTGCCACACGGGCGCCGTGGGGTAGCTGGTGTAGCGCGGCCCCGGCCGATTATATTTTTCGAGAAACTCTTCGGAAATTTCGAAGCGTTTCCGATTCAGCTGCAGATGGAGGCTCGAATCGCTCATAAATTAAACGGGCTGCCCATCGAAACGAAGCGTAAGCGGCTCCGGTCCGCCCCTGACGGGCTTCTAGCGCGCCCCTTCCATGCGCACTTTATCGACTGCGACAGCGGCGGCCTGGCCCGCCTGAACAAAGGCGCGCGCATTTTCCACCGGCGTCTGCTGCAAAATGCCGTGGCCGAGATTCAAGATGTGCCCCATGCCGCACGTGCTCTCGACCGCCTGGCGAGCCGCGTTTCGCACGACTTCTTCCGGGCCAAGCAGCAAACATGGGTCAACGTTGCCTTGCAGCGCAATGCGCGGCCCGATCATTTCGCGGACGGCGGTTAGATCCACGCGCCAATCCACGCTCAGCACGTTCGCTCCCGATTCCGCCGCGGCAGTCAGCAAGTGGCTGGACGCTTTGGTGTAGAGAATCACCGGAGTATTGCCGGCGCCAATCTCCTCGATTAGTAGCTGCGTCGAGGGCAGCGCAAACTCGCGGTATTGATCGAGAGTCAGCTCGCCCACCCAGGTATCGAAAAGTTGCACGGCCGCGGCACCCGCCGCGATTTGCGCTCGAAGATAGCAGGCCGTGGCGCGCGCAATGCGTTCGAGCAGATTCCGAAAGAGTTCCGGATCGGAGTAAAGCATTGTCTTAGCAGCAGGAAAACCGTCTTTGCCGTGCCCTTCGATCATGTAACAAGCCAACGTCCACGGCGCGGCGGCAAAGCCCAGGACCGGCACATTGGGGCCCAGCTCCCGAACCAGGCCTCGAATCGCATGCATGAGGAAACCAGTTTCCTGTTCAGGGTCAAACGATGAAAGTTCACGGATTTGCGCGGCCGTTCGCAGGGGGGACTCGATCACCGGCCCTTTATCCGACAGTTCGAATGGCAAACCCATGGCGCCGGCAGGAATCAAGATATCGGAGAAAACGATCACCGCATCCACGCCCAAAACGCGATAGGGCTGAAGCGAAACCTCGATAGCCAGGTCCGGGGTCTTGCAGACTTCGAGGAAATTGTGCTTTGCCCTGATGGCGCGGTATTCGGGCAAGTAACGCCCGGCTTGGCGCATGATCCATACCGGTACGCGTTCCACAGGCTCACACCTACAGGCACGCAAAAAGAGTGCCTTCCGGTCAACGGATTCAGACGATTGGGTCATCAAAAGTCAGGCTTCGCATTCATGATAGCAAAACTTAGCCTTGCCTGCATGGCCTTGTCCCCTGGTGCTGCCCGGCCACTACGAGGGGGGAACCCTATTGGGTCCTGCCGGCTTGAGGTGCGGCGAGCCGTTCCGATGTTAGGCTATGAGGGAGCGACTAATCACTCGGAAACTGGCCCGGCATAAGGATTTCACACTCGTTGGCTCGGATTCCCGGGAAGGTAGGTGTGGCCGCTTAATAGACATGTGAAAACATTTGCCCAAAAGTGGCACAAATTTGAACCGATGTGTCCCATTCAGAAACATTTGTTTCACTTGCCATTTCTAATACGCTGTAAACATTGGAGATAATTTGTCAGGGGACGGACGGGTCGAGTGGGAGTTTGGTAGTTATCCTGCTTTGGGAAAGGCAAGGCAACGAAATGGATAACTGCTTCAAACAGTGTCGCATCCCCGGCTGCGGGACCCTAGTTCCCACAGAGCTAGAGATGGAAGGGTACTGCGTTCCGCACTTCCTCTCGGCTGCCGAAAGTGCCTGTGCCGAGATGCGACGAGAGACGGCGACGGGAACGTCCAACCCCGCACGACGAGCCGAGGTCGAAAGCTATGTGGCAGCGGCGGCTGTCAAGCTGGCCCTCGTCGGCACTGGAAGCGCGCGGTTATCCGATGAAATCAAGAAGCGGGTGCTCACCACTTTCCTTACGCTGATGATCCTCCGCGAGAATCTGGACCGCGCCGCCGCTCATTTCTCGGCTCGACCACGGACAAACGGGACAAATGTGAACGTGGCCTCTGTCGCAGCTCGCGCCTGACCGAAATCAAACCTCAACTTTCTTCTAATTTTTTCTGAATTCAATTTGCAGATTTGCTGATCACTTGGGGTGCTTCGATTTCCAGCCGGCTTCTTGAGCCTTTAGGAAAATATTTGGCTGTCTTGTTATTCACAACTCCGCACAGGGTTCCCGAAGGCAAACTTGCATCAGAATTTCATCATCGTGCTGCGCGTCAGCGTCACTTGGCTGGTGACCACGGCCGGTCCAGCTTTGAAGAGATGCCAGGCCGCGTATTGCTCCGAGTACGTATCTTCTGCAGACAGGCAATCGATTGGGATGATGACCTTGTAGCCGCGTTGCGCCGCGCCGCCGCCGGTGCCAATGCCCACGCCCTGAAACGAAGTGCCGCAGACGATGACCGTCTTGATGCCGCGCGCTTTCAGCTTTTCATCCAGATTCGACCCGATGAACTTGTCCGGCCCGTTCTGGCGAACCCACTCGCCGTCGTGCGCCACAAAACCCGGATCGATCATGTCCGCCGGAGTGGCCATGCCGTTGCTTCCGACGAAGCTGTACCACACCATTGCGCCCGCTTTGCGCGCGGCATCGTTCAGGCGTTTTACATTGGGGACGGTGGCCACGCAGCGCGGTCGCGAGCCGCAGTTCGTCTTCATCATGTCAAGTATGAGCAAGGCCGTCGTCGAACCGTCGATCGTTACCGGTTTGAGTTCGGGAGGCGGCGGCGCTTTTGCCGTGGCCCAATCGTCGAGGATATCGGCGGCCAATGACGACGCGCCAAACGCAATCATGATCGCTACAGCTGCGGCGGCTGCGGTGCGAAAAAGTGTTCGCATATCTAACATCGGGTTCTCCTTGGATGCATTTAATCTGAGGCGATTTTTACCGAACGAATCTTGCTATCCATTTTCTGCCGCATGGTACGCTTCCCCTGCCTTTGACACAACGAATTTGTCGCCAGAACAGGACCGAGCACGCTCAGAGAACTATTCATGACCGGCGCCCGGCAATTAGATTTCATGTGACTTGTTTCGGCGTTCCGATGAGCGAGATTCATTTGTAGTACTACGACCGAAGTTGACTCTGAGAAGCGACGGAGATACTCTCTGCTGGAATGAGAACTCGCATTCGACAATTCCGGTAAAACTGCCCCCACGCCACGAACCAAAGAGAGCCAGAGCTATGCGAACGATTGCTACCTGGACTGTCCTCACCACCATGGCGATGATCGCGACGGCAACCGCACACCCCGCTCGTGCCGCTGATTGCGCGGCTCTTTTGCACACCAAGTTGCCGGATACAACCCTGACCATCGCGCAGGCCGCTCCGTCGGGAAGGTTCACACCCCCTTATGGCAGGGCCGTAGACAAAATCCCGGCATTCTGCCGCCTTGCAGGGGTGATCCGGCCCTCGAGTGATTCCTATATCCGTTTCGAGGTGTGGTTGCCGATCGAGGGTTGGAATGGAAAATTTCTGAGTGTCGGAAACGGCGGATTCGCCGGCTCCATCAATTACAGCGGCATGGCTGGCGACCTCAGGCGGGGTTATGCGACAGCGGGGACGGACACGGGGCACGAGGCAGATGCGGAAGATGCCAGCTGGGCTTTTCATCATCCGGAAAAGGTGATCGACTTCGGCTACCGCGCCTTGCACGCCACTTCGCTGAATGCCAAGAGCCTGATGCAGGCGTTTTATACCCGCTCGCCTAGATATTCTTATTTTGACAGCTGCTCGGACGGCGGGCGTGAAGGTTTGATGGAAGCTCAGCGCTTCCCCGAAGATTTCGACGGCATTCTGGCCGGCGCCCCCGCAAACTTCTGGTCTCACATGCTTGCAGCCGGGATCGACGTCATCCAAGGAGTCTACGGCCGGAACCCCGCAGGGTACATTCCCAGCATTAAGATTCCTGGCCTGCAGGCCGCTGCGCTTGCGGCCTGCGACGCCCAGGATGGCGTTAAAGATGGAATCATCAGCGATCCTTTGCGGTGCCGCTTCGATCCTTCGGCGCTGCTATGCAAAGGAGATGATTCTCGCGATTGTTTGACGGCGCCCCAGGTGAATTCCGCGAAAAAACTGTACGCCGGCGGAGTAAACAAGCGCGGAAAGCAAATCTTCCCCGGCTTTATGCCCGGGGCGGAAGACGGGCCGAGTGGCTGGAGCCAGTGGATCACCGGATCGAGCCCGGGAAAGGCCTCCGCGTCTCTCTATATAGAAAATTATTTTCGTTACATGGTTTTTGAAGATCCCACATGGAATCTTCTCACTGCCAATGTTGACCTTGCTGTGCAGTCAGCCGATGAGAAAACCGCGAGCCTCCTCAACGCCACGGATCCCGATTTGCGGCGATTTCAGGCCCGCGGCGGCAGGCTCATCCTGTACCACGGCTGGAACGATCCGGCTATCTCGCCGATGAACACAATTAACTACTATAAAAGTGTCGAGGCCACTATGGGACGGCAGAAGGCGGAGAACCTTGTTCGCCTGTACATGGTCCCTGGCATGCAGCACTGTTTCTCAGGGCCCGGGCCCAATTCATTTGGCCAATTGGGCCATACCACCGCCAAGGGCCCGGAGTACGGCATATTCAATATCCTGGAGAAATGGGTGGAAGAGAACGCCGCTCCAGGCGAAGTCATTGCCACGAAATATGTTGACGACGATCCGGCCAAAGGTGTCCAAATGACTCGACCGCTCTGCCCCTTTCCTCAGATCGCGAAGTACAGGGGGACAGATGACACGAACGACTCTGCCAATTTTGTCTGCGCCGCTGCTGCAGATTTGCCTGCCCCAGTCGATCCTCCGAAATTGGAACGCAATCGCTGATTGAACCGTCTGAACGCAGCAGGGTAAACCCGAGCCCCCTTTAGACTCTTCAAAATCTGGAAAGAATTTCTAGTCGGGAACTTGCCCGACACGGGGTACGTCGTATTCGTGCTTTCATGCGTGGGAATTGGCTATAATGTTGAGGCAATGGACATTTGCGGCGGGCGGGAACAAAGAACCCTTCTCGCGGATGCATGTACACGATGACCAGTCCGTACGTAATCGCGACGCTTCTTTTTTATGCGGCGAGCCTTGCGCTGTACATCTGGAATTTGCGCGAGCCTTCGCGCGCGGCAGGGATTGGCGCGACGTCGTGCCTCGTGGTGGGTCTGGGGCTGCACTACCTGGCTCTGCTAGCCCGGTCGCGATTGATTCATGCCGTCCCGTACGATGATCTTTTCGGTTCGCTTTCGCTTTTCGCGTGGCTGCTGGCTGCTACCTACCTTTGTCTCGAGGCCATTCACCGGCGCCGCGCCGTAGGTCCATTCGTGTTGCCGATCGTCCTGGGCGTATTTCTGCTCGCGCACCTGCCCGCGGCCCGTCCTGTCAACGCGCCTCCTGCGCAGGGGCCGCTGTTCGCATTTCACGTTACGCTGAACATACTGGCGTATTCGGCGTTCGCGATTTCATTTGTACTGAGCATTATTTTTCTGGTGCAGAACCGGCGGTTGCGCGACCACAAGCTGGGCGTCGTGGGATGGCGCTTTCCGGCGCTTGAAGTTCTGGAGCGCATGACGCGCAGCAGCGTGCTGATCGGCTGCGCATCGCTCGCTGCCGGCATGACGGCGGGATTGATCTGGGCGCACCGCTTGCAAGGGCAATATTGGGATGGCGATCCAAAAGTGATCGTCACGGTCTTGATTTTATTGATTTATGTCGGCTACTCGTACCTGTCGCGGACGGCGGCATGGCGCGGGGCGCGCGCTTCCACGCTTTGTATATTCAATTTCATGTTCGTGATTTTCAGTTACAGTATCGTGAACCGGTATCTATCCCATTTTCATCGATATTTCTAAGCGGGCGTGCAGGGAATCAGGGATATTGGCAGAGCGTTTCGCAAATGGAAATTGTTCTTATCGGACTGAATCACCGCACCGCTTCGGTCGACTTGCGGGAGCGCGTGGCCTTCACTCCCGAGCAGGCGCGGGAAGCCGCCGAACAGTTGCGTTCGCGCGGGATTCTGGAGGAGTCCCTGGTCCTGTCGACCTGCAATCGCAGCGAACTGTACGGCGTCCCGCGAGAAGACGCGGCGGATAGCGCCGGCGCGGTGGAACTGTTCGTGGCATCCTTCCACCAGCTTTCCCTCAGCGAACTGGATGGCTCGCTGTATCGACATCGGGACAGTCACGCCGTGCGGCACCTGTTCCGTGTCGCGGCCGGGCTCGATTCCATGCTGCTCGGCGAAGCGGAAATTCTGGGCCAGGTGCGCGACGCCTACCAGATCGCGCTGGACCGCGGCGAAACGGGACCCGTGCTCAACCGCATGTTCCAGGCCGCCCTGGAAGTGGGCAAACGCGTGCGCAACGAAACGGAACTTGGCAAGCGGCCCGTTTCGGTGGCGTTTTCGGGGGTAAAACTGGCCGAGCGCATTTTCGGCAAGCTCACCAACCATCGCGCGCTGATCGTCGGCGCGGGCGCGACGAGCGAACAGGTGGTGCGGCATCTCTGCGACCGCGGCGTCAAGCAGTTGCGTGTGCTAAATCGCACGCCGGAGCACGCGGTGGATCTCGCGGCGCGATTCGGCGGGGAAGTCGTCCCGTGGGAAAATCTGCCGGCGGCCCTCGACTGGCCGGATCTGATCGTGACTTCGGTGTCGGCCGGCGAGCCGATCTTGACGCGAGCGATGATCGAACGGGCCATGGCGGCGCGCGGGAATCGCGCGCTGCTCCTGATTGACCTCGGAGTCCCACGCAACATCGCCTCGGATGTTGGCGATGTCTACAACACCTATCTGTATAACATCGATGACCTGACCGAAATCGTCGAGCAAAACAAGAAGGCCCGCGTGGCCGAAATTCCACGCGCCGAAACGATCATCGACGAGCAGGTCGAAAAATTTCTGCACTGGCAGGCGGGAGTGTCCGCCGGCGCGGTTCTCGGAGACCTTCGCAACAAACTGGCATCCGAGCACGAAGCCTTCGTGCATGAGCGTCTGGCCTCGATGCCCAATCTTTCCGAAGAGGACCGCGCGCAGGTCGCCGCGATGCTTCGGGAATTTCTCGACCGTGTGGTCCTCACTCCCGCCGAACGCATGCGCGGCATCCCGGAATTGCGCAGAAAACTTCAGAACTTTGAAGCGATTCGGGATCTGTTCCGGCTGGACCGGGAGAAGTCTTGAAGGCTCTGCGAATCGGCACGAGAGGGAGCGCTCTTGCTTTGTGGCAGGCGAGAAGCATCGCGCGGGCGCTGGGCAAGTCTGCGGGCGGCGAGCCGGAGATCGTGATCATCAAGACCACCGGCGATAAATTCCAGCAAGCGAGTTTCAGCCAAATTGGTGCCAAGGGAGTCTTCATCAAGGAACTTGAAGATGCCTTGTTGGAGGGACGCATCGACTTGGCCGTCCACAGCATGAAGGACGTACCCACGGAAATGCCCGAGGGCTTGACGATCGCCGCAATCGGAAAGCGGGAAGACGTGCGCGACGCGCTGCTTTCTTCGAGCGGGGCGAAGCTGGCGTCGCTGCCGCCGGGCGCGCGCGTCGGCACTAGCAGCCTGCGGCGCCAATCGCAATTGCTCTACGCGCGGCGCGATTTGCGCGTGCTCGAACTTCGCGGAAACGTGGACACGCGAATCGCGAAACTGAAGCGCGGAGATTACGACGCGATTGTGCTGGCCAAGGCGGGACTTGATCGCCTGGACTTAAGCGCAAACATCACCGAGGTGCTGTCGCCGGAGGTGAGTCTGCCCGCGGCGGGGCAGGGCGCCATCGGGATCGAGGCCCGCGCGGGAGACACCGAGACATTGCGTTTCTTGGCACCGCTGGAACACGGGGAAACCCGCGGCGCGGTGACTGCCGAACGCTCTGCGCTCGCAGGACTCGGCGGCGGCTGCCAGGTGCCGATTGGCGCATGGGGCCGCGTCGAAAACGGGCAACTCGCGCTCGACGTTGCGGTCCTTTCCCCGGACGGCGCGCAGCGCATGTGGGAGAAGGATTCAGGATCGCGGGAAGAGGCCGAAGCGATTGGCAAGCGAATCGCGCAGAAACTGCGCGAATCCGGCGCAGCGGCTTTGCTGGATCGCGAAAGCCGCGGGACACGCGCATGAGCGCGGGCAGGCCGCTCGAAGGCAAGCGCGTCGTCGTCACCCGCGCCGTCGAGCAGGCGCGCGAACTGCTGGCGCGACTTGAAAACATGGGTGCGACTGTGATGCTATTTCCAGCAGTCAGTTTTTCCGAACCATCCGATACAACCGAGCTGGATCGGGCGATCCGCTCACTCGGTGAGTTTGACTGGATTTTGTTCACGAGCGCCAACGCAGTACGGTTTTTTGCCGGGCGCTGCCGCATCCTGGGAATCGAACCGGGGCAGGCCGGGAATTGTCGGTGTGCCGCGGTCGGCCCGGCTACCGCCAGTGCTGTGGCTGCGGAAGGATTCTCAGTCGATCACGTGGCGCAGGAATTTTCCGGGGCGGCGCTGGCGGGCGAGATTTCAGCATCGCTTGCAGGCAAGAAAATCCTATTGCCGCGCAGCGAGCGCGCCCGGCCCGATCTGCCGGACGCGCTGCGAGCCGCCGGTGCGCAAGTCACGGAGATCGTGGCGTATCATACGGGAGGCGTAGGCGCGATTGAACCGGGAGTGATGCGCGCGATCCGCGATGCCCAGGTGGACGTGATCTCCTTTTTCAGCCCGTCCGCGATTGAGAATATGCGCGCAGCGCTTGGCGAAGAAGTTCTTTCACTTCTGGGAGCCAAAGCAGCGCTGGCCGCGGTCGGCCCGGTGACGGCAGCGGCATTGCGGAGCGCTGGTTTGCCTGTCGCCATCGAAGCTCCGCACGCGACGGCGGAATCCATGGCGGATGCAATTGCCAACTATTTTTCATCGAGCGCTGATTTAAATGCGAGGGCCGTATGAGTTTTCCGGTAACCAGACCGCGCCGGTTAAGGCGCAGCGAAGCGATTCGTTCCTTGGCGCGCGAAACGCGCCTGTCGGCGCACGGTTTCATCTATCCAATGTTTGTGTGCCCGGGCAAGAACGTCCGCAATCCGATTGCTTCTATGCCGGGCGTCGCGCAGCAGTCTGTGGACACGTTTCTCGAGGAATGCCGCGAAGTGGAACAGCTCGGCATACCGGGAATTATTTTGTTCGGCATCCCGGAGAAAAAGGATGCGCTGGGCAGCGAAGCCTGTGCGGCGGACGGCGTCGTGCAGCGCGCGATCGAGGCGATTCGCCGCGCCAATCTGAACTTGCTGGTGATGACGGACGTTTGCTTGTGCGAATACACCGATCATGGACATTGCGGCATCGTTGAAAACGGGGAAGTGAAGAACGACGCGACGCTGGAATTGCTCGCGGCGGAATCGCTCTCGCACGCCCGCGCCGGCGCCGATATCATCGCTCCTTCGGACATGATGGACGGGCGCGTGGGAGCGATTCGCAAAGCGCTGGACGGCGCAGGATTTCAGGACATTGCCATCATGAGCTACGCGGCGAAGTATTGTTCAGGTTTTTATGGCCCGTTCCGCGAGGCGGCGGAATCCGCGCCGCAATTTGGCGACCGGCGCGGCTACCAGATGGACCCGGCCAACGCGCGCGAGGCGCTCCGCGAGGTTGAACTGGATCTCGCCGAAGGCGCCGATATGGTCATGGTGAAGCCGGCGCTGGCCTACCTCGACATTATTCAGCGGGTGCGCGAAACATTCAGCGTGCCGGTCGGCGCATACAATGTGAGCGGCGAATATTCGATGGTGAAGGCGGCTGCCGCGAACGGCTGGATCGAAGAGAAGCGAATCGCCCTGGAAATATTGACCGGCATTCATCGCGCGGGCGCGAGCATCGTGCTCACCTATCATGCAAAGGACGCGGCGCGCTGGTTGAAGAACTGCTGAGACGAATAGCTTCATCCACATGCGACGATGAGTTCACCCAAACTGGTTAAAACACAACGGCCTCGCTCGCAGGAAATATTCCGCCGCGCGTGCGAAGTGCTCGTCGGCGGCGTGAATAGTCCCGTGCGCGCGTTTCGGGCCGTGGGCGGCGAACCCCTCGTCGTCGACCGTGCAGACGGCGCTCGCCTGTGGGACGCCGATGGAAACGAATATATCGATTTCGTCTGCTCGTGGGGCGCGCTGATTTTGGGGCACGCGCATCCGAAGGTCGTCCAGGCGATTGCCAAGCAAGCTCGCCGCGGCACGAGTTACGGCATGCCCACAGAGATGGAAGTCGAACTCGCGTCACGCATCCGTAAGGCGCTTCCTTCCTGCGAAAAAGTGCGCTTCGTAAGCTCGGGGACCGAAGCGACCATGAGCGCGGTGCGCCTGGCGCGCGCCGCAACGGGCCGCGACCTGATCGTCAAATTCGAGGGGTGTTATCACGGGCACTCCGACAGCTTTCTTTCCGAGGCAGGCTCGGGCCTCGCGACGCTGGGAATCGCGGCGTGTCCCGGCGTGCCGCAGGCCCTCGCCGAATTGACGCTCAATGCTCCGTACAACGATGCAGCGGCGGTTGAGAAACTTTTTGATTTGCATCGCGGCAAAATTGCCGCGGTAATCGTCGAACCGATTGCGGCCAATATGGGGGTCGTTCCGCCCAAGCCCGGATTTCTCCTGGCCCTGCGTGATCTCTGCTCGCGGCACGGAGCGTTGTTGATCTTCGACGAAGTGATCACCGGCTTCCGCGTTTGCTATGGCGGCGCGCAAACCGTATTTGGAATTGTTCCGGACTTGACGACACTCGGCAAGATCATTGGCGGGGGATTGCCGGTGGCCGCGTACGGAGGGCGTCGCGACTTGATGGACCGCGTCGCGCCGCTCGGGCCGGTCTACCAGGCGGGGACGCTTTCCGGGAATCCCCTGGCCATGAGCGCAGGAATCGCATCGCTCGATTTGCTCGCCGCGCCGGGGTTTTACGACTTGCTCGACGCGCGAGCGAAGCGCCTCGGAGATGGCATCGCTGCGGCGCTTCGAGAAACGGGCGCAGTTGCAACGGCGGTTCGCGCGGGTTCTCTCCTCACGCTGTTTTTTTCGCGCGAGCCGGTAAGCGATTATGCCGCCGCGAAGAAATGCGACACGCGGCGGTTCGCCGAATTCTTCCGTGGAATGCTGGGTCGCGGTGTTTTTCTTGCGCCGTCGCAGTTTGAGGCTCTGTTCGTTTCCGCGGCCCACACGGACGCGGACATCGATCGCACGCTTGCGGCGTGCGGAGAAAGCCTGGCTGACTTAGCCGGGTAAAAAGGTCATGGCCTTTGAGGTGGAACGAGAATATGTAGCGCCGGTGTCTCGCCGGCGGTTTTGCAGTATCATTCGGGCGCAAATTCGCCGGCGAGACGCCGGCGCCATAAAAATAACGGGAACCGAGAGCAGCAAGAATATTAATTTAAGAAGGAGTGTGAGCACATGCCCGACGAACTGAGCGAGCTTCACGAGAACGCCGAGCACGGCCGCGAAAATCCGTCTCTGGCCCCTATTTCCGTCACCATGGCGATCCTCGCCGTATGCGTGGCAGTTGTTTCCCTGTTGGGGCACCGGTCGCATACCGAGGAACTGCTGATGCAAAATCGCGCAACCGACCAGTGGGCGTATTATCAGGCAAAGAATATTCGCCTCCACAATTACGACATGAGCCTGGACATGCTTCCGATCATTGAATTCAAGGACAAGGAGCAGGCCGGAAAAATTCAGGAAAAATATAAAGCGCAGATCGACCGCTATACCAAGGAGCAGGCTGATATCGAAGAGAAGGCCAAGGACTTTGAGGACGAATCAGCACGCGCGCAACGCAAGGCGGATCGCTTCGATCTGGGAGAAGTGTTTCTCGAAGTCGCGCTGGTAATTTGCTCGCTCGCGCTGCTTTCGAGCAAGCGATTCTATTGGTTCCTGGGCATTGTTTCGGGACTCGCGGGCCTGGGGATCGCCGCGACCGGAATGTTGATGCACTGAGCCGAAGTGGCGCCGCGCTCACGACGCCGGGGGCACACTTCGCAGCCGCAACGTTGCGATGTCGCTCGCGAGTTTATCTAGCCGGCCGAGCAATTCGTGGTGCCGTTCTTCCTCCGGCGCCGGTTTCTTGGCAGTGAAGGAAATCGTGCCGCTGGGATCGAGCGTGGCGCGGTCCACTTCGCGCAGGTCGCCGAATCCCTGCTTATGCGCAGCGGCTTCCAGTTCTTGGAGCGAGAGCACTTCCTGCGCAAGTTTGTTCTTCAGGATCTTCCCGTTTTCAATCAGCACGGTGGCCCTGCCTTCGACCAGTTGGTCCAGTTTCTGGTGCCGGAAGAGAAACCGCACCACGAGATAGTTGACCAGAAGCAGAGTCGCGGCTCCGACGATGCCGCCCGTCACGCTGTTGTCGTCGCCGATGATGGCGTTTTGCACCGTATTCGACAGCGTGAGCAGCACGACCAGGTCAAAGGGATTGAGCTGCGCTAACTCGCGCTTTCCCGCCAGGCGCAATCCGACCACCAGAAAAAAGTAAACGACGATCGGGCGCAGAATTTTCTCTGCCACTGGAAGGGCGAGAACGAACATGTCGGTCCAGACTTTAGAGTGCATCAAATTTCTCCTGACTCAACAATAGATGTGAAGGCGGCGCGCGGAGGCGGATGCCACGACGGCCTGCCGGATGCTTCGCGCAGGGTACCATGTCCTGAAAGCCTAATTCACACTCGCCGGAGCGATCGCTTGTCTTGACGCGGACGGCCCGGTCCTGTATATTCTTTTTCGCAATGAACTTCTCCGCGAGACACCACGGCCATCACCATCATCACGGCGTACGACCGTGCCCGCGGAGGCTTGAGTAGCGCATCGAAATTCGCACTCATTGGCCCGCTGGCGCGGCAAGCGCCGGCGGGTTTTTTATTTTACGGCGGCGGTCGTGAGGAGTTGGGGGAGACGATGGAGTTGGATTTCAAGAAACTCGACGGTTTGGTCCCCGCGGTGATTCAGGACGCGGGCTCGGGCGAAGTCCTCATGCTGGGCTTTATGAACGCGGAAGCGTACGACGCGACGCAGTCGAGCGGCGAAGTCACGTTTTTCAGCCGTTCGCGCAACAAACTCTGGCGAAAGGGCGAGCAGAGCGGCCACGTCCTGAAAGTGCGCGAAATTCGTGTGGACTGCGACGTGGACGCATTGCTGATTCGCGTGGACGCGATCGGGCCCGGAGTTTGCCACGAAGGCTACCGGTCCTGTTTCTTCCGGCAACTTTCTCCGGCCGGCGAGGCCAAATTGGTCGGCGAACGTACATTTGACCCGAAGGCCGTTTACGGAAAGGACGCGCGCTGATGAGCGTACTTCGCCTGGGAATTCCCAAAGGCAGCCTGCAGGATGCGACCATCCAGCTTTTCGGCAAGGCCGGGTGGAGGATTTCGATCAACTCGCGCAGCTATTTTCCGGGGATTGACGATCCGGAAATCAACTGCATGCTCGTTCGCGCGCAGGAAATGGCGCGCTACGTGGAAACCGGCGCGCTGGATGCGGGGATCACCGGGCGCGACTGGGTGTTTGAGACCGGCTCGAAAGTCGCGGAGATCGGGGAGCTGATGTACTCGAAACAAAGCCTCGCGCCCGTTCGCTGGGTTCTCGCGGTGCCGGAAGACGGGCCGGTGCAGTCCGTGAAAGACCTCGCGGGGAAAGTGATCGCCACCGAAGTCGTGAACCTAACCAAGCAATACCTCGCACGCAATCAAGTGGATGCGCGCGTGGAGTTTTCCTGGGGCGCGACCGAAGTGAAAGTGCCGCAGCTGGCCGACGCTATCGTGGAAGTCACGGAAACGGGATCGTCGTTGCGCGCGAATCACTTGCGGATTGTGGATACCATCCTCGAATCGCGCACCGTGTTCATCGTGAATCATGCGGCTTCGGCGGACTCCTGGAAATCGGAAAAGATTTCCAATATTTTTCTACTGCTTTCCGGCGCCATCGCGGCGTACACGAAAGTCGGCATCATGCTCAACGTGCGCAAGGAGCAGCTTTCCGCTGTGCTGGCTGTGCTCCCAGCGCTCAAGAATCCGACCGTCTCGACGCTGAGCGATCCCGACTGGATTGCCGTGAATACCATCATCGACGAAGACGTGGTGCGCTCGATCATTCCGCGCTTGAAGGCCGCGGGCGCGCAGGGGATTGTCGAATACCCGCTCAACAAGATCGTGCTTTGAAGAAAGATTTGATCCGGATGCGCATACTCAAACTGACCGATAATGTGGCCGCGAAATTCCTGGCGCGGCGCAGCTTGCATGACGCCGCCGCCGAGCGAATTGCCGCGCGGATCCTTGCCGAAGTCCGCAAGAACGGCGACGCCGCCCTATTCCGCTGGGCGCTGCGTCTTGACGGCCTTCGCCTCACAAAGAAGTCGCTATGGATCAGCCGCGCGGAAATCCGAACGGCGAGCCGCAGCGTTCCGCGTGAGTTGTTGCAAGCAATCGCACACGCGGCGCGAAATATCCGCCGGGTCGCCGCAAAACAGCGTCCTCGCTCGTGGACCACGACAGTCGAACCGGGAGTTCGCGTCGGCCAGCGTGTCACTCCGCTCGCAAACATCGGGTGCTACATCCCCGGCGGGCGATTCTCTCTTTTTTCAACGCTCCTAATGACGGCGATCCCGGCGCAGGTGGCCGGCGTGAAGCGCATCGTCGTGGCGTGTCCGAAACCGAGTCTGGCCTTGCTGGCTGCGGCCGAAATCCTCGGCGTGACGGAAATTGCGCGCATAGGCGGGGCGCAGGCGATCGGCGCGCTGGCCTATGGCACGCAATCGATTCCGCGCGTGGACAAAATTTGCGGCCCGGGCAATCGCTACGTCACCGCAGCGAAGCGCATCGTTTCCAACGATTGCGCGATTGACATGCCTGCCGGCCCGACGGAAGTGTTGATCTTGGCCACCAGCGGATCGCCGCGATACATCGCTGCGGACATCCTGGCACAAGCCGAGCATGATCCAGACGCCGTTGCGTTGCTGGTCACTCCATCGCCGCGCCTCGCGAAGGCGGTGGCCGAAGAAGTTGAACAGCAACTGCGCGCCTTGCCGAAATCCAATCCAGCGTGGAAGTCGCTTCGCCTCGCGAGCGCCATTCTGGTCGCGAATTCGCTCGATGCCGCGATTCGATTCTCAAACCGCGTGGCCCCGGAACATTTGAGCATCCCGGATGCAAACCGGAAATTGGTCGAGAAATTATCCGAAGCGGGAAGTGTCTTTCTCGGGCCATGGAGCGCGCAGCCGGCCGGCGACTACGCCAGCGGCACGAATCATGTGCTGCCTACTTCCGGCTGGGCGCGCGCGCGCGGCGGCTTGAGCGTTGCGGACTTCGTGAAATGTTCGAGCACGCAGGAAATTTCGCGCGCCGGGCTGAAGCGCCTCGCGCCCGTCCTCACTGCCATGGCCCGCGCGGAAGGCTTGGAAGCGCACGCC
>Ga0210409_10001871_pt1 | contig 26381 bp, 19 predicted proteins | sample IncBWH17MmetaG_FD_161649 | JGI IMG/M metagenome (GOLD analysis project Ga0210409, IMG submission 161649) | Forest soil microbial communities from Barre Woods Harvard Forest LTER site, Petersham, Massachusetts, United States - Inc-BW-H-17-M | ecosystem: Environmental > Terrestrial > Soil >...
TTTCGTGTTGCAGAACAACGAAAATATTTCCGTGCTGCAGGCGCTCGCCCTGGCCGAAGGCCCGACACACACTTCGGCGATCAGCCGGGCTCGAATCATACGCACGGACCCGGCCACGGGCGGTCGAACTGAAATCCCAATGAACCTCGGCAAGATCCTTTCCGGTAAGAAGCCTGACGCCTTTCTGCAGCCAAAAGACATCGTATTTGTTCCCAACAGCGCGGCGAAAAGTGTGTTTTACCGCGGTTCGGAAGCGGCTCTTCAGACCGCTACGGGCGTAGCGATCTACAGGTGGTGAACACGTGACTTCGGGCGACAACGACCAGAACAAAATGGAAGTGTTTACTCCGCGCGAAGCTCGCGTGGAACGGCGTCGCACCATGCAAGGGGGAATCTTCCCGGCACAAATGGAGAAACCGCCCGACCTTTTGGCCTGGTGGAGAGTCATCCGAAAGCGCCGCTGGACGGTTCTGACCGCTTTTTCGGTGCTATTTGCGACCGTTCTCGTCGGATCGTTCAAGGAAAAGCCGGTGTTCCAGGCCAGGGCGCTCATCGAAATCGACAAAGAAAATCCGAGCGTTGCCAATCCGCAAGAGTTGTTTCTACTGGATGAAGTTTCCGACGCCTATTTGGAAACACAGTACAAGGTCCTCACCAGTGATGATTTGGCGGAACGCGTCATCCATCAACTCGGCCTGGACCGGCAGGCCGAATTTCTGCCCTCCACGCTCGCCTGGCCATGGAGCATGACCGCGAGCGCAGCTGCAGCGTTTCCGCCCCCACCCCCCAAGGACAGCGCGGCTGTACCCGACCTGTCGGTCCGGGAAACCGTCCTCACGCGTTTCCGGAGCCGTTTAGATATCAGGCCGATCCGGCGCAGCCGCGCTGTCGAGCTTCGCTTTGATTCACAGGATCCCGAATTGGCGGCGCGGACCGTGAATGCGGTCGCTGAAAATTACATCCAAAAAAACCTCGAAGCGCGCTGGGACGCTGCGCAAAAGGCCTCCGAGTGGCTTTCCCAGCAATTGCATGACCTGAAGGCCAAGCTCGAAAAATCGGAAGACGATCTGCAGAAATATGCCGCGGACAACGGCCTCCTCTTTCTCGAAACCGAAAAAGGGGATGCGGAGAGCATCGTCAACCAAAGCGTTCGCGAAGTTCAGGGAGAGCTAACTCGAGCGCAGGCCGACCGCATGGAAAAGGAATCGATTTTCCGGCTGGTGCAATCCGGCGAATACGGCTCGCTGCCCGGCGTCCTTGATAACAAATTATTGCAGGACCTTACCTTTCGGCTCGCGGACCTTCAGCGGGAGCAGGCCCAGCTTGCGGCTACCTTCACCGACAACTACCCGAAGGTCAAGGAAACGCAGAGCCAGATCGCCGAAATTCAAAGTTCCCTGGAGAGGGAGCGCTGGCGCGCGGCGCAGAAAATCAGCAATGATTACTTCGCCGCGCTCCGGCGCGAAAAATTGGTGCGGCAGGCGTTTGCGGGAAAACAGGCGGAGGCCAACCAGATCGCCGAAAAATCCGTGCAATACGGAATGTTAAGCCGAGAAGTAGACACCAACAAAGGATTGTATGAAGGATTGTTGCAGCGGCTCAAGGAAGCGGGCGTCTCGGCCGGTTTGAAGGCCAGCAACATCCGGATTGTGGATCCAGGAACGGTTCCCTACAAACCCATTGCTCCGAATTATCCTCTCAATTTAGGGCTGGCGGCGTTCCTGGGATTGGGACTGGGGATTTGCATGGCGTTTCTCAGGGAACATTTGGACCAGACGATTCGCTATAGCCAGGATGTATTTCACTTTTTGGGCGTTCCAGTCCTCGGCTTTATCCCCACTATGAGCGCGCGGAACGGAAAAAAGCTTAGAGGGATCACTGCCGCGGACCGGGAACTCATTTTCGGTCAGGCAAAATCGAGGACTGCGCCGGGTGACACGTTGATCGAAGACCGACCCCGGAACGATCTGGGAATTCACAAAGGGTCCGCATTTTCAGAAGCTTTTCGTGAACTTCGGACTTCGGTGATACTTTCGGCCTCGGGACGTCTTGCGAATTCCATTTTGGTGACCAGCGCGCAGCCCGGTGAGGGAAAAACCACGGTTGCCGTGAACCTGGCATTTTCCCTGGCGCAACTCGGGCAGCCGGTTCTCCTGGTCGATGCAGATATGCGCCGCCCAAGCATTCAGAAGTATTTTCCCCAGAAGGGCTCGAAGCTGAGCAGCTATCTGGGGGGGCAGGGCGCGTGGCAACAAATGGTGTTCCCCACGCCGATCAGCCGTCTGCACGTTCTGCATTGTGGACCGATCCCTGATAATCCCTCCGAACTTCTATCTTCGGACCGGATGCGGGCCTTAATTCAAGAGTCGATGGCGACGTATCGCTTTGTCATCCTGGACTCGCCACCCCTTCTCAACCGGGCAGACAGCCGTATCCTGGGCAGCATGGTCGGCGCAACGCTGCTCGTCGTAAAGGGTGGAGATACGCCCCGCCAAGTCGTGCAGTACGCGGAATCGCAGGCGCGCTCGGTGGGCGCAAATCTCATTGGCGTCGTTCTCAACAATCTTGATTCGTCATTGAATGACTACTCGTATTACGCCTGTGCTCGCCCGAATGCCGAGGCGGGTGCGGCATAGTCCCCGCAATCGCGCTTGATATTTTCCAAAGCCAATTTCGGAACATTTTCCACGAGCTTGCTCATCCAGGTTTGCGGCGCAGCGACCGGCATTCTGACCGCTCGCTTGCTGGGACCGGTTGCCAGGGGCGAACTTGCTACGGTCATTTTATGGCCCGTGATTTTGAGCAATCTGGGGCTGATGGGCTGCAACTGGGTTCTCGCGCGGGAAGTCGCAAAGGATCCCGAACGCGAGTGCGATTGGGCTGCCATTGGAGTCGCGGTAGGGCTAGTTACCGCTGCGCTTTTTCTGCTGTCCGGGTATTTCCTGATTCCGCTGCTGCTGCCCGCGGACAGGAGCTATTTGCTTCCGCTGGCGCGGCTTTGCCTGCTGCTGATTCCGCTCGACATTTTCAATCAAGTCCTGCTGTCTATCGAGCACGGCCGGATGCGCTGGCGCCGCTACAATCTACTGCGTTTTTCCTACTTTCTTTTCTATCTCATGCTCATCGGTTTCGTCGGGGTGAGTCGAAGGGCCCAGGTTCGCTGGTTCGTATCGGCGTTTCTCGCTAGCCATTTATTGGCCCTGTTCATGCGTCTCTGGATTCAGCGGAAATCATTGGCTGCAGGTAAATTACGGCTTGGCGGATGCCGCCATCTCTTGCATGAGGGCTTGCCCTATTTTGGGGCCACCGTCAGCAATCTCGTATCGCTTCAACTCGACACGATTCTGGTGGTGAGCCTGCTCAACACGGAAGCCGCTGGAATTTATGCCGTCGCCACAGCCTTTGCCAACGGACAGTCATCCCTCGGCGACGCGTTGGGGATCACTTCCTTCGCGGTTCTTTCGAATGAAAGAAATACCGGGAGCCAGGAGAAAATCATCACGGAAACGTTTCGCCAATCCGCCCTGGTCTCGTGCGGGGTCGGACTAGTACTGTCTTGCCTGATTCCGTTCCTCGTCGTCCCACTGTTTGGATTCGAATTCTCTGGCGCCATTTGGCCGGGCGTGGTCTTGGCAGTGGCTGCTTCCCTGGCGGCCTCGGCGAACATTTTGAATCAAGGCCTGCGGGGCGCCGGCCGCCCTTACGCGGGGCTGGTGAGCCAGTTGCTGGGGACTGGCGTCTTGGCTGTCGCGGCGATGCTTTTCTTGCGGCGATATGGGCTCATGGGAATGGCCTGGGCGGTGCTGTTGAGCGCCTGCACGCAAGTGCTGGCCTTGGTTGCCGCCGCGGCGAATTGGCTGAGAATTTCGCCGCTGCATTTTTGGCCGTTTGGCGCGCGAAATATCAAATTATTTTTCCAGCAAGTGGCCGCATTGCGGCCGCGATACTCCCGCTCTCCTGCATGAATCTAATTTTTGATTCGCATGAATCGAATCCTCGGTTACGTCACTCCGGTCCCCGCATTTTGCGAGGCGGGGGAGATTTACATGCAATCAGCGTCCGGGCGGGTCGCCGAAGCGCTAGCCGAACATTATGAGAGGGTTGTCGTTTGCGCCAAAGTCGTGCAGGACGCTCCTCCCGCGCCCTTTGACGGTCCGCTGAATGCGCCGAATCTCGAATTCGTTGCGCAGCCGCTCTGGGGCACAACCCTAGAGTCATTGCCCCATCTTTTCGGGATCGCTCGCGCCTACTTTCGCACTTGCCGGCGGGCGGACGTTCTGTTCGTCCGGGGAATGTGCCCTTACATTGCGCTGCTGTATTTTTGCGCGGCGGTATTACGCAAACCGATTTGCCATTGGATCGTGGGCGATCCCATAACTCTCCTTCGAGCCAGCACCAGGAAAGGGCCTGTACTGGATACTTTCGCCGTTCTTTACGCGCTACAAGACCGGCTCTTTACGCGCCTTGGACGGTGGCTCACCAATGGAGCATTGATTTGCAATGGCAGCGAACTGGCTCGCGCCTACAAATCGCCTAGAACGGTTGAGGTCGTTTCGAGCACGATTCGAGAAAACGAGTTTTATTCTCGCAGCGATACCTGCCGTGGGCCCGTCATCCGAATTCTGTTTGTCGGCTTTCTCCGTCCGGAGAAGGGAATCGAGTACCTGCTGGAGGCTGTCTCCCAGTTTAATAAGGACCTGCCGTGGGAGCTGGAAATTGTGGGGCCGCGTGAATTTCCGGAATACTGCAAGAGACTGGAAGGCATTGCCGCCGAGCGAGGGATTCGCGAGCGCATCCGTTGGAGCGGCTACGTGCCGAACGGCGAACCACTGTTTGATTGCATGCGCGCCGCCGATCTATTTGTCCTACCGACGCTTTCCGAGGGAACGCCGCACGTTCTGGTGGAGGCTCGGGCCAACGGCTTGCCGTGTATCACGACTACGGTCGGAGGCGTGCCAACAACCGTGACGGAAGGGTATGACGCTTTGCTCGTCCCTCCCAAAAATTCGCGAGCGTTAGCGCGGGCCATGGAACGCCTGATCGGTGACGGCGAATTGCGCCGTAATCTGATCCGCAACGGGTTGATGGAAGCTCGCAAGCAAACGCTGGATCGGTTTATCGCCACAGCGCTTCGAGAACTGAATTGGAAATCGCCTGCGGAGGGAGCGGTGGTTCCGCAAGAGTAGGAGCGGCAAAATGCGTGTCCTCCAATATTTCTGGTTCCATTTCATCACGGTCGCCACTAGCTGGCTGCCCGATCTGCGCCCGGTCTTGCGTTTGCGCGGCTTTTTGCTGCGGCCTTCGTTTAAGAGTTGCGGAGGAAATCTTCAAGTAGCACGACACGTGGCCATCAATTTTACAAATCACCTGGAAATCGGCAGCGATGTCTTCATTGCCGCGGGCTGCTGGCTTCACGCCTGGGGAGGAATTGTCCTGGAGGACGAAGTGCAACTCGGACCGTACGCCGTTCTGGTCTCCGGGGACCACACGCCAATCGATGGGTCCTACCGGTTCGGCCCGAGCATCCTTGCACCGATTCGCATTTGCAAAGGATCGTGGATCGGGGCCCATGCAACGGTCACCAAGGGTGTCCTGATCGGGCGCGGTGCTATCCTCGCGGCCAATTCCGTGGCCACGCATGACGTTCCGCCGTTTGCAATGGCGGGTGGCGTCCCTGCGCGGCTGATTCATAGAAAGGCGCGGGTAGAAGTCGTCCGCTGAACCTTGTGTTGCATTTCGCAGCATGAAAAGTAATCGACATGTATCCCCCACCGACGCTATGGTTTGAAATTGGCGTAGCCATCCTGATTGGACTCGTGTTTCTTTGGACGAGGGTCGAGTATGGGCTGTTCCTTTACGCGTTAGCGCTGGGATTTCCCGATGTGGCATTTCCTCTTGGCACCACGATCAACATTCGCCTCGACGACGTTTTGATCCTGCTCTTTTTTGTGCGCACCTTTTTGTGGACGCCGGCCCCCGCTTCAACAGGGCAGAAAAAAATATTGGCGTGGCAAGCCCTTTTCCTGGCGGCCTGTCTGTTTTCAGTCGTCGTGGAATCAGCTAAGGGGACGCCCCCCGAAGGCTATATGGCGGCCAAAATGGCCGGATGCGCCGTCATCGTTCTTGTTCTCCCCCGGATTGTGCAATCGGAAAGACGGCTCCAATTCTTCATCGCCGGCCTAATGTGCGCCGGGATTGCCCTGGTGATTCAAGTTTTCATACATCTCGGCGCAAGTTCATCCAATGATTTTGCGAATTTCCAGGAAATGAAGGACGCCGCGACTTTCACCACATGGAACCCCAATACGATCGGCCAGGCCGCGGTCTTGCTGGTTTTCGGCGCCGGCCTTGGTGGAATTATTTATTCAAAGACGCGGGCCAGCAAAATTCTTTGGCCCTGCCTCGCAATGGGATTCGCGCTCGTGCCCGCGCTGGTGTTTGTGCGCGGCACAACGATAGGAATTGCCGCGGGATTCCTTATGTTTCTTTGCCTGGCGCGCCGTTGGAAGTGGGTGCTCCCGTTCGCCGCAGCGTGTCTCGCCGTCATCCTGATTCTGCATTCCTTGGACCGCTCACTGATGGAAGATGCCACCTCCGTGAACGTGACAACGGGGGAAGGTTTCAGCCACAGGTTTGAAAGATGGGGCATGGCATTGCAGGCGATTCAAACGGCGCCCTTCCTGGGCCAGGGGTTTGGGCAGGAAATGAATTACTTGAGCCTCATCGGAAGCGAAGGGCGAGCGCATGATGATTACCTGACGATCTGGCTGGAATTGGGATTGGGCGGCCTTTTCCTGTTCCTGGGGGCCATGTTTCAATTTGTTCGCGCCGGATTGTTTCTCTACGGAAATCGGGAATTTCGATTTCAGGGCGCATTGATCCTGGCGCTGGTGCTAGCCCTGGGGGTCGAGAGTCTTGGCTTGCCCACCCTCTATTGGGAAAAACTGCCCACCATTGCGATGTCTCTCGCCGTCGTGGTCGTCGGCATGTGCGAGAGAAATGAACCAGCAATTGTTGTGAAAGCGGTGCGTACGTTCGCGTTCGAGCCATTTGCGCCAGGTTTGTGATTTCATTTTCTTGTCTCCGAAAAAAACTGATCGCTTGACCCCACGCCAAACTGAAGGAAAGGGAAAATCCGTGCCACAAAGCCCGGCGGTCTGCGTCTCCGTGGTTGTCCCTTGCCGCAATGAAATCCGGCACATTCACGCGTTTCTCGATTCCGTCTTTCGCCAGGAACTTGGCCCGATCGAAATGGAAGTCCTGATCGCCGATGGAATGAGCGACGATGGAACGCGGCTGGTCCTGAGTGAATTTGAAAAGAAATTTGCGGCCCTCAGGCTTCTCGACAATCCGGAACAAATTGTTTCCACTGGGCTGAATCGGGCGATCCGCGAAGCCCGGGGAGAAATCATCCTACGGATGGATGCGCACTCTCTGTACGCCGCGGACTACGTGCGCACCTGCGTGGAAGTGCTGCGGGAAACCAATGCTGACAATGTAGGCGGCCCGGCATTGACGCGCGCGCACGGCTATTTGGCGCAGACAATCGCGCACGCTTTTCATGCGCCATTCGCCAGCGGCGGGGCCAAGTTTCACAATCCGAAGTATGAAGGCTCCGTGGATACGGTGACGTACGGTTGCTGGCGTAAGTCAACGCTGGAACGAATTGGGATGTTTGACGAAAAGCTGGTCCGAGGCCAGGACGATGAATTGAATGTTCGTCTCGTGTCCAGCGGGGGAATCGTGTGGCAGTCGCCCAGAATCATTTCCTGGTACCGGTCCAGAAGCAATTTAACAGGGCTGTTCTGGCAATACTTTCAGTACGGGTTCTGGAAAGTTGCGGTGATTCGCAAGCACCGTAGACTCGCAAACTGGCGAAATATTGTGCCCGGTTTGTCGTTGCTGGCGGGGATCGTCTTGCTGCTTTGTGCGGCGGGAGCGAGCCTCCGCGGATCGATTTGGTGGCGAAATGTTTTTCTGGCCCAGTGGTTAGCCTTTGTGGGCATGTATTTCATGGCATCCTTTGCATCCGCTTTCTTGGTGGCAAAAAAGAAAGGATGGCTGTTCCTCCCAACCCTGCCTATCGTTTTTTCCACCTATCACTTGGCCTACGCCCTCGGTTTTCTCTTGGCCTTGATGTATCGCCCCGTAACCTGGGACCGCCCGAATCCAGTGAGGAGAATTCTCACGGCTATTACACGCTGACTCTCGCCGGGCATTAAATCCCTATTCCATCCAATTTTGCCCTCGATTCTCGAGAAAGGGCCACCGAAATTGCGAAAAACTTTTCTTCCTTTTTCACCACCCAATCTTGGCGAAGAAGAAATCGCCGAAGTCGTGGAAACCCTGCGCTCCAACTGGATCACTACGGGGCCGAAGACGCAACGCTTCGAGCGTGATTTCGCCGCAGCCCTGGGCGCGCCGAGTTGCCTGGCATTAAATTCCTGCACCTCGGCTTTGCATCTGGCTCTTGTCAGTCAGGGAATCGGGCGCGGCGATGCCGTGCTCACAACGCCGCTGACTTTTTGCTCGGGGGTTCATGTGATCGAACAAACGGGGGCTCATCCCATTCTCGTGGACGTGGAACCGGACAATCTCAACCTTGATCCGCAGAAATTGAGCGATGCGCTCCAGTATCTCCCTGGACTGCGCGGTTGCCGTTATCGTTTGAAAGCAATTATTCCCGTTCACCTCTACGGGCACCCTTGCGAGATGGATCCCATCCTGGATATCGCGCGAAAAAACAATCTGACTGTAATCGAAGATGCCGCTCACGCCCTCCCGGCACGCTATAAGGGCCGCCTGATCGGGTCTCAAGGCGCGTGCCGGGGAGTTCCCATGCTGACGTGTTTTTCCTTTTACGCCACGAAAAATATCACGACTGCCGAAGGCGGCATGCTGGCCGGTCCCGAGGATGCCATAGAACAAGCCCGGACTTGGAGCCTGCACGGTATGAGCCGCGACGCCTGGAAGCGATACGGCGTGGGAGGGTCCTGGCACTACGAAGTAGTTCACGCGGGATTCAAGTACAACATGACCGATATCCAGGCGGCCATCGGCCTTCATCAGGTTGCCAAGCTCGCTGCGTTCCATGCACGCCGAAAGGAAATCGCCCGCCGGTACAACGACGCTTTTTCCGATTTCGACTCGCTGCAGGTTCCTGTTCAGCGAACCCATGTGGACCACTCCTGGCATTTATATGTTCTGCGCCTGAACCTTAACCGCCTGGACATTTCCCGTAACGAATTCATCGAACAACTCGGCGCGCGCAAAATCGCCAGCTCCGTCCACTTTATTCCCATCCATTTGCACCGGTACTACCGCGAAAAATACGGCTATCGTGCGGAAGACTTTCCTGTTGCCTATCGCGAATATCAACGAATGGTTTCGCTGCCGCTGAACACAAGAATGTCGGATCTGGATGTGGAAGACGTCATTGAGGCCGTCACGCAGATAGTTCGAGCGAGCGCTCTTCGCCAAAAAGGGTTTGGACAAACGGCAGCACAGCCGGCCAGGCGTATGGAGCCGCAGCGAGCGCTGCGCGTTACAGGTCCGGCCCTGCGGCGGGCGTTTGACGCCGCATGTGCGTCGGCGGGACTGGCATTCCTGGCGCCGTTATTTGCGCTGATTGCGGCGGCAATCAAGCTCGATGATGGAGGGCCCGTTTTCTATTCCCAGTACCGCGTCGGAAAAGACCTAAGGAATTTTCGTCTCCTGAAATTCCGAAGCATGTTTTTGAATTCTGCCGGGAGCCTCCTGACGGCGCCCGAGGATGCGCGAGTGACGCGAGTGGGCCGTTTTCTGCGGAAATACAAGCTGGATGAATTGCCCCAACTTGTGAACGTTCTGAAGGGCGAGATGCAATTGGTGGGAGTCCGGCCGCAAATGCGGAGATTCGTCGAAATTTTCCGGGATGAGTATGAAGAACTCCTGCAAACTCCCCCGGGAATTACGGATCCGGCATCCTTGAGCTTCCGCAATGAAGAGCGGTTGTTTCACGAAGGTTCTCTCGAAGAACAATACATTACAAAAATCCTGCCCCGCAAATTGCAATTGTCGTTGACGTATGCGCGGGCCCGCACCTTCCCGTCGGATCTGGATATTCTTTTCCGAACCGTCCTCGGGTTCAAGCTTCCGTCAATGGGGTGGAGAAACCGAAACTCCGATTTGCCTGCGCAATCGCTCCCCAAGATCATCTCGAGAACTTCCTCCAAGGCTTCCACGTGAGTTTCCAGGGTGTTTTCAGCGCCAGCGCCTGGCATAGAGGCGATCTGCCTTCATCCCTCCACTCGGTGTGGGATCGCGCCCGCAGCGTCGCGGTCCCCCGCGCCATTTTGAAATATCGGGTTTGGTTCATCGCTCTGCTTCAGGGATTTCTCATAGTGAGTGGGGCCCTAACTGCCTGGGTGCTGCGTTTCAATTTCAATTTTCCGAACCCGCGGCATCTGCTGTCCTTGGTCTCGATTCTGGTGGCCATCCGCTTGGCCGCCATCACTCGCTGCGGGCTGGCGCACGGGTGGTGGCGCTATACGGGGATTGATGACGCTCTTGCCCTTTTGAAGGCCACACTCATCGGTTCACTGTTCTTCATTTTTTGCATACGGTTCGTGCTTGGTGATGCCGATTTTCCGCGAAACATTTACGTTCTTGAACCGCTGGTTACCATGCTTTTACTTGGAGGTGTGCGGATTCTTTCGAGGGCTGTTGCGGAATCTCTGCAAGAAGAAACAACTCCATCCCGGAACGTCATTTTGATCGGTGCCGGCGCCGGCGCGCTAACCACGCTCCGGGAAATCGCGCACCGTGGGAGCGGGTATCAGGCAGTTGGTTGCGTTGATGATGATGTATCGAAGGTGGGGATGGCCATTCTGGGGATTCCGGTTCTTGGAATAGTCGATGACCTGCCCGCACTCGTCAAGAAATTTGCCGTTGAGGAAATCTTGATTGCAGTTCCTTCCGCCGCGCCGGATCAAATGCACCGGTTTGTGGAAGTCTGCAGGATGGCGCAAGTACGCTTCAAATCAGTTCCATCGCTGCGAGGAATTCTGAATGGATGTCTTGACCTCGCGCCGTTCCAGGACGCCAATCTGGAGCATTTGCTGGGCAGGGAACCCGTGGAAATTGATTTGGAATCGGTGCGCAAGCAAATTGAGGGGCAAACCATCCTGGTGACGGGCGCCGCGGGCTCCATCGGATCGGAATTATGCCGCCAACTGCTGCGTTTCAATCCCGCAAAACTCGTGTGCCTGGACCGAAACGAGACCGCAGTCTTCTACCTGCAAATGGAGTTATTGGCGCAGAAAGCGGAGACCCGAATTGTATTCTGCGTCACGGATTTTGGCGATCGCGAAAGGGCGCAAAGCGTGCTGGCGGAGCACAAGCCCGCCGTCATTTTTCACGCAGCGGCGTACAAACATGTGCCCCTGATGGAAAACAATGTTTACGATGCGGTGAAAAACAATATTTTTGCGCTCCTGCAATTTCTTGAAATCGCCCAGAAAAATGATTGTCCTACTTTCGTTCTCATCTCCTCGGACAAGGCCGTCAATCCGACCAACGTCATGGGCGCCACAAAGCGAGTGGGAGAACGGATGATTTCCTGCCGCCCGCCAGGCCGCACGCGTTGTGTGTCCGTGCGATTCGGCAATGTGCTGGGATCCAATGGAAGTGTTGTTCCTGTTCTTCAAAAACAAATTCGCGACCGCCGGCAACTCACAATCACGCACCCCGACGTCACGCGTTTCTTCATGACGACGCGCGAGGCGGTATCGCTGGTTCTCCAGGCTTTTGCGATCGGAAATCACGGCGATACTTTACTTCTCGAAATGGGACGACCGTTGTGCATTCTGGACCTGGCCAAGACCTTGATCCGGCTTTCGGGCAAGTCCGAACGAGAAATCGACATCCGCTTTACCGGCCTGCGCCCCGGCGAGAAACTCTTTGAAGAACTCTCCTATCCCAACGAGGAAATTCACCCCACCGCGTCGGCAAAAATCGCGCGGATTCACGGCACGCCTGACGATTGGCTCGATCTCAATCGTCTTCTTTGCGAACTTCGCCAGTCCATGTCCACAGGCAGTGACGCCGCCATCCGCGACAAGGTCAAGGAAATTGTTCCGGAGTATGCTCCCAAGGAAGGAAAAGGAATTGGTTTCGCTTCCGCATCTATGAATCCGCAAACGGGCACGGCGACTCCTGAAGACTCCGGCGCGTTCGTAGCTGTCCGGTAATGGTCAAGCGAAAATAATCAGCTCTCTTTGCGCCAAGCAATGATGCGACCTTCCGTTCTCTCCACCAACCCGCGTTCCGTCTCAGTTCGACACGCTGGAATCTGATCCAATCCATCAAAACGATGAATTGGACAAAGTTCCGGGCGTCCCCTAATCTCACAGGTGAGCAGATAGCAATCCTGACCACCCCGGGGCCGAATGAACACCCACATTCGGCCCTCCTCCCTCAAAAGTTTCGCTTCCAACTCTTCTGCTAAATCCTTTCCTTGCATATTGTTGAGCCCCGCCAATTCCGCCCCTGCCGGCCGCCTCCCTGATTTAGTAATCACAGTCACTAATTTTTCATCCAAAGACGGGCCCCGAACCTGCGATAATCGGAGTGTCATCTTCCGCTCGTTGGCTTCAGAATACGGTCGATACCAGGGAGAAGGGAAATCATGCTGAGAGGTAAAATCTCCATCCCCACTACCTTGAAGTGTCCCGGTTGCGCCGCGGTCCACGCACGGGCTGCGCTGGAAGCGAACCTCTACATCTGTCCGGGATGCAATCATTATTTGTCCATGCCTTCGCGCGCGCGAATCGCATTGCTTGCCGACGAAGGGACGTTCCGTGAACTGGACCGCGAGCTTGTGTCGGTCGATCCGCTCGGATTCGCCGATCACAAATCCTATCGCGTTCGTCTGCAGGAAGCGCGCCGGGAGACAGGCGCACGCGAGGCCGTGACCGCCGGATTTTGCCGGATCGGTGGCCACCAGGCGGTCTTGGTGGTTTTTGATTTTGCATTTTTGGGCGGCACGATGGGTTCCGTCGTGGGAGAAAAAATTGCTCATGCCTTCGAGGAGGCCACGCAACGCAGAATCCCGCTCGTCAGCGTGGCGGCTAGCGGCGGGGCGCGCGTGCAGGAAGGCATGTTCTCGCTGATGCAAATGGCCAAAGTAGCGGCTGCCGCTTCCGTGCATGACCGCCAGGGACTCGCCTTCATCTCCATTTTAACGGACCCTACCTTTGGCGGCGTGACGGCCAGCTTCGCTTCGCTCGGCGACATTCTGATTGCCGAGCCGGGCGCTCAAATCGGATTTGTCGGGCCTCGAGTGATCGAGCAAACAACGGGCGTGGCGCCGCCAAAGGACTCGCACCAGGCCGAAACGCTGCTCAAGGCGGGATTAATCGATCTCGTAATCGGGCGGCGGGATTTGACCGCGGTCACGGCTTATCTCATCGGCCATTTGAAGCGAAACAAGGCCATGGAGCCGGGAAGCAAGGATTTACCGCCGCGCGTAAAATCCAGGCATATTACCGCCTGGCAAAAAGTCAACCTGGCCAGACACACGGGCCGCCCCACCGCAAAGTATTACATCGCGCATATGGCCTCGCGCTTTCTGGAGCTTCACGGGGACCGCTGGAGCGGCGACGACCCCGCCATCATCGCCGGCATTGCCGAATTGAATGGCGACACCATTATCATGATTGGCCAGGAACGCGGCGGCACACCCGAGGAAAAGGCCGCCTCACACGACGGCAAGGCGTTTTCCGAAGGCTACCGCAAATCACTGCGTCTGATGAGGCTCGCCTCCAAGTTCAGAATTCCAGTCATCACACTGGTGGATTGCCCGAACGCGCAGGCGAACTACGAATCCGAACATCACGGCATCGCGTTTGCCCTGGCGCGCAATCTCGCTACCATGGCCAACCTGCCTACGCCCATTGTTTCCGCGATCATCGGGGAAGGAGGGAGCGGCGGCGCACTGGCCCTGGGGGTTGCCGACTGCGTCCTGATGCTCGAGCACGCCATTTATTCCGTGATATCTCCGGAGGGGGCTGCCGCTATTCTTTACCGCGACGCAGGCAAAGCGGAGGCCGTTTCTGATGTGCTGAAATTAACTGCTCAAGACCTTCACTCCCTAGGCATCATTGACACGGTGGTGCCGGAATCCGAAGGCGGGGCTCATCTCGATCCGGCAGCCGCCGCGGAAACACTGAAGAACCATTTGCTGGCTGCCCTCCGCCCGCTGACCGAGCTTCCCATGCGCCAGCTTCTGGACAACCGGTACAAAAAATACCGCCACATCGGACAGGAGGGCAAGTACTGGCGGGAACGCGTCCGCAGCGGCCTCAGCGATGTGTTCGGGCTTCTTGCCTACGCCGTGTCCAAGATGGAAAAATCCAACCGCAAACCCAAGGCCGTTGACGGTGCATCGCGACACAGACCGGAAAAGGCCAGGACTGCAGCCTCCGTTGTCCCCAAGCGGGTGGAGCGCGAATAGCCGGCATTCTTGTTCACGTAGTCATACCGAACCCGCTGACCATGCTGGAGGAAATCCGGAATGAAAGCCCTGGTTAAGAGCCGCGCCGCGCAGGGTCTCTGGCTGGAAAATGTTCCCGAGCCCGAACCCGGCATCAACGACGTCAAGATTCGCGTGCTTAGCACGGGAATTTGCGGCACCGACTTGCACATTTACGATTGGAACGAATGGGCGCGGTCCAAGATTCAACTTCCTCTTGTCGTCGGCCATGAATTCTGCGGAGAGATTGTGGAGGTGGGATCGAACGTGGAGGATCTTCATCCCGGCGATCTGGTCAGCGGTGAAGGGCACGTGGTTTGCGGGCGCTGCCGCAATTGTCTCGCGGGGCGGCGCCATTTGTGCGCGCGCACGCAAGGCGTGGGGGTAAACCGCGCGGGCGCCTTCGCCGAGTACGTCATTCTGCCCATGATGAACGTCTGGAAACACACGCGCCCCATCGCGCGCGAGATTGCCGCCATTTTCGATCCCTTTGGAAATGCGGTTCACACGGCGCTGTCGTTTCCCGTGCTGGGCGAGGATGTTTTGGTCACCGGCGCCGGCCCGATCGGCATCATGGCCGCGGTGGTCGCGCGATTTTCCGGCGCGCGCCACGTGGTCATCACCGATGTGAATCCTCGCCGCCTACAGCTTGCGGAAAAGGCCGGCATCCAGATTACCGTGGATTCGCGCACGATGCGCCTGCGAGACGTTCAGAAGCAGCTGGACATGCGAGAGGGTTTCGACGTTGGCCTGGAGATGTCGGGCTCGCCCGAAGCGTTCCGCGAAATGCTGGAGAATATGTGCCACGGCGGCAAGATTGCCATGCTGGGAATTCCGTCTGCAGAACTCGCCATCGATTGGAGCCGCGTCATCTTCAACATGCTCACGATCAAGGGCATCTACGGCCGCGAAATGTTCGAGACCTGGTACAAAATGACCGTCATGATCGAATCCGGCCTGGACATTTCTCCGGTGATCACGCACCGCTTTTCCTGGCGCGATTACGAAAAGGGCTTCGAGGCTATGCGGGCTGGAGAAGCAGGGAAGGTCATCCTGGATTGGGCTGACGCCAGAGGGTGATTTAGAGCAGGGGACGCTCCAGCATGGCGCGGGTACAGCGCCGGGACCTGCAAAAGACCCATTCTTACCATTCTCCTGTATAATAACTGGCTATACTATGACGGGTGGGGCCAAGGGATGGGCCTACCCGGGCAATTTCTGAACCCGGCGGATAATTTTATGATAAAGACTGGCGCGCAAATTCTCTGGGAATGTTTGGAACAACAGGGCGTTACCACTGTATTCGGCTATCCCGGCGGCGCCATCCTGCCCGCCTATGACGCGCTGAAGTACAGCAATATCCATCACGTACTCGTGCGCCACGAGCAGGGCGCTGCGCACATGGCCGACGGCTACGCGCGCGCTTCCGGGCGAGTCGGTGTGGCCATCGCCACGTCCGGGCCGGGCGCCACGAATATGGTGACCGGCATCGCCACCGCCATGCTGGATTCCTCTCCCATCGTGTGCATTACCGGCCAGGTGGGGAGCAAGCTGATCGGTTCGGACGCGTTTCAGGAGACCGATATTACGGGCGTCACCTTACCCGTTACCAAGCACAACTATCTAGTCACCCACGCGAGCGAAGTGGCGCAGACGATCAGCGAAGCTTTCTATGTCGCCAGGTCCGGGCGTCCCGGGCCGGTTCTGGTGGACATCACCAAGGACGCGCAGCAGTCCAGTTGCGAATTCGACGGCAAGCCGGTGGCGCCGCAACTGCCGGGTTACCGTCCCGATTTGTCGCCGACTCCGGAACAGTACAAACAGGCGCTCGAGTTGATCCACCAATCCAAGCGGCCGGTGATTCTGGCGGGGCACGGCATTATCTTGTCCGGCGCCATGGAGGAAGTGCGGGCGTTCGCTGAAAAAGCCAATATACCTGTGGGACTCACACTGCTGGGCCTCGGCGCCTTCCCGGCGTCTCATCCCTTGAGTCTGGGAATGATGGGGATGCACGGCGAAGCCTGGCTGAATACCACGATCCAGGAAGCGGATTTGCTGCTCGCTTTCGGCATGCGTTTCGACGACCGCGTCACCGGCAACCTGAAGACCTATGCGCCGAACGCCAAGAAGATCCATATCGAAATCGATCGCGCCGAAATCAACAAGAACGTGAAGGTGGACGTCGCGCTCGTCGGCGATTTAAAAGCCGTGCTGCGCGAACTATTGCCGAATCTCAAATCGCAGGATCGCCACGAGTGGCTCGCCTACATTGACCGGCTGAAGGGCGATGTCGCGGTGCGCGATATTCAGGGCCTGCCCGACAACGGCCACCTCTACGCGGCGCACGTGATCAACGATCTCTGGCGCGAAACGCGCGACCGGGACACCATCGTCGTCACCGACGTGGGCCAGCATCAGATGTGGGAAGCCCAGTATTACAAACACGAGAAGCCGCGCACGCTGATTACCTCCGGCGGACTCGGGACCATGGGATTCGCGCTGCCTGCCGCCATCGGCGTGAAGGCCGCTCGCCCCGAAGCCGACGTGTGGGTGGTGGTCGGCGACGGCGGCTTCCAGATGACCATGTGCGAGTTGGCCACCATGGTGCAGGAAAATCTGAAAGTCAACATCGCCATTATCAACAACGGCTACTTGGGGATGATTCGCCAGTGGCAGGAATTTTTCTACGAACGCAATTACGAAGCTTCTCCGATCCTCAGCCCCAACTTCGTGAAACTTGCGGACGCGTTTGGAATCCGCTCGGTCGCCGTAACGCAGCGCTCCCAGGTCGTGCCCACGGTCGAAATGGCGCACCAGCACAAGGGCCCGGTCCTGATCGACTTCCAGGTGGAGCAGGAAGATTCGGTTTACCCGATGGTCGCGGCGGGTGCTGCGCTGCATGAGATGATCCGCCGGCCAAGTCCGATTGTGGAGACGGCGGCGGACGCGTGAGAAACCTATGCTAAACACATTTGTGGTGCACGTTGAAAACAAGCCGGGCGTGCTGACGCGCGTGGCCTCACTCTTCCGCCGGCGCGCCTTCAACATCGATTCGCTCACCGTTGGCCGCACGGAAAGGCCCGAAGTTTCACGCATGACGATCGTGGTAGATGCGGACCGCGACCAGGCGCTACGCGTCGAAGCGAATCTCTACAAGCTCGTGAATGTGCTGCTCGTCGAGAACATCACCGGAAAACCTTCGATTTGCCGCGACCTGGCCATCATCAAGGTTTCCGCGCCGCACAACGAGCGTTCCCACATCCTCGAAGTCGTCAATGTGTTTCGCGCGCGCGTTGTAGATTTTGACACCGACTCCCTGACCATCGAGATGACCGGGAGCGAAGAAAAAATCGACCGGCTGCTCAAAGTGCTGCGCCCCTACGGCATCCTGGAAATGGTTCGGACCGGAGTCGTGGCCATGCGCCGCGGAACAAAAGTGCAGCAAGAAGCGGCCGCTGCCGCGGCCTCAACGGCGTCCGGCAACGGCGCGGCAACCGTCGCGTCCGACGACAACGTTTCGTACTCCGTCTGATCACCAGAGATGGTAATAGCCGTCCCGCCGCGTAATATCCACCGGAATGCCGAACAAATGCGAGATTTCCTGCGGATTCAGCAAATCTTTTTTCCGGCCATCCGCCTGAATTTTTCCGTCCTTCATTAAAACGACGCGATCAATCTCGGGAATGACATCGGATAGATGGTGCGTTACGAGCACGATACCGATTCCAGATTGCGCAAGTTCGCGCATCGTTTCCCGCAGACCGTGCTGCGCGAACACGTCCAGGCTATTGCTCGGTTCATCGAATAAGAGCGTCTGCGGATCGTGGACGAGCGCCCGCGCGATCAATATGCGCTTGGCTTCGCCCGAGGACATCTCCGCGACAGGCCGGTCGGCGAGGTGCGGCACTCCGATCCGTTCCAGCACCGCGTCGGCGCGTTTGCGTTGCGCGGGTTCGACGGTTTGATGGTCGAATATGCGCGTGCTGCTGAAGAACCCCGAGAGGACCACTTCGCGGCCGTTCGTTTCGCCGGTGACGTCCTGCATCAGATCGTTCGAGACGATGCCCAGGACCGAGCGCAGCTCAAAAATGTTCCAGCGTGACTGGCCCAGAATGGTCATGGAGGAGCCTTCGCGGATCACCGGATAGCACTCGCGCGTAATGGTTTTGATAAGCGTCGATTTCCCACAGCCGTTCGGTCCCAGGATCGCCACGTGTTCGCCGCCATTGATGCGCAAACTGAAGTCGTCGAGCGCGACGTTGTCGCCTCGTATGACCCGCACATTTTTCAAATCCACCAGAGCCGGTTCCATGGCCTCCCCAAAGCTCTCCATGATATCCAAAACGCTGCGCTCTCACACAAGTTTCGGCCCCGAGTAGCGCCGGTATCTTGCCGGCGTTATCGATTCCCTTGAGGCAGGATGCACAATTGCCGGCGGGACGCCGGCGCTACTCAATGCAGGTTGCCGGATGATTTAAGAAAAGCCGGCGTTGAAGCGAGTAAAATAAAAGCGAGGCGTGTTAGATACCTTGGAGTGGCTTTCCAATGAGGCTCGCTACCCTATTCGCCGAAATGAGCGCGGTCATCTTGACTTTTCTTTCGCTGCCCGCACACACGCAGGGCCACGGCCCCGCGCAAACTTTATTTGAATCCGCGAATCACGAGCGCGCTGCGCAGGGGCTTGCGCACTTGAAATGGAGCGACACACTGGCCGCAGCGGCGCGTCAACACGCGCTTCGCATGGCTTCGAAAAACACGCTTTCGCACCAGCTTCCCGGCGAGCCGGGAATGGCCGAGCGCGCTTCCCAGGCAGGCGCGCACTTCAGCTCTCTTGCGGAAAATGTGGCCGAGGGCCCCAGCGCGGAGAGCATCCATCAGCAGTGGATGAAATCGCCGCCACACCGCGCCAACCTGCTCGACGCTCAACTCGATTCGGTGGGAATTGCCGTGGCCGAGCGCGACGGTGTTCTTTTTGCCGTGGAGGATTTTTCACTCGCTGCAGGAAAGCTGTCCGTGGAAGAGCAGGAGGGAATCGTCAACGCCAAGCTCCGATCGCGGGGACTGCGCCTCCTGGACTATACCAGCGAGGCGCGCCGCTCCTGTCTGCTGGACAATGGTTACGCGGGAAGTCACGTCCCATCCTTCGTCCTGCATTACGCGACCTCCGATCCGCAAACTTTTCCCGACATTCTCGAACAAAGAATCCAGACCGGCAAATATCATTCCGCAGTCGCGGGCGCCTGCCGCAGCGACGCCAAGATTGGGTTTTCCAATTATCGGCTCGCGGTTCTGCTTTATGAATAGATTGGCGCACGACGTGTCGTGGCGCCGGCGCCACGAAAGGCGGGCATTTTTTTGCTTAGTGAGAAACCTACCATACGTCGGTGGGGATTGCCGGTAGAATTTGATGCTAGTCGGGCTTCTTATCGGAATCCTCAGTAGTGCCAACTTTTTGCGACCAAGCGCAAACCGCGTTCGTTTCCTCTGGCGAAACGTCCGAGCCCTTGTGCATGACGCGGTAATCGGCCGGCGGCATTGTCCCTTCCCGGATGAGTTTGCAGGTTAATCCCAGATGTTCTTTTCCCTCCTGCTCGTTCACTTGCGCTTCCCAATCCTGAAAATTAACGTGGCTCCTGCCCACATTTACGTCATGAGCGATGTACCAGGAAACCGGCGCGACGTAGCTGTACCATGGCCATACGGTCTCGCTCGAATGGCAGTCATAGCAGGAGCGTTTCAAAACCGTTCGCACCTCCGGGGGCACATCCACGTGCGCTTGGAGACTCCGCGAGGCGACCACAGGCGGGTTCGTCCGGCCGGGTTGAATGACCTGTATGAGGATCAATAAAGCAACCGAACCAACCGCAATCCATTTAGCCGGGACGCGTCTCATACGATGGTCTCTCCTGGGAGTTTTGAAATCAAAATTGCCAGTTTGAATTAGCAGTGCGTGTTCGGCGTGTCACCCGTTGGACTGCAGCATCCTGGCCCGTGCTCATCGGTAGATTGCCGGAACCTAAAACCAATTCTTTCCTGCCTGGCATCCCGCTTCATGCCGTGCAGAAGCGGCACTAACGTCAAGTCCACGTGAAATTTTACTCTATTCCCCAAGTTAGCCTCTAGCGTTTCCTTTTTCTTTCATGGGACGATGCCAATTTTTTTGGAGCGTCTTCGGAACTCCGACTCGTGCCCTTCCTCTCTCCTGCTTTGTTAGCTGCGCCTTTAGTGAATGGCTTGGTTTGCCCATCATGGAGCTAATCCGAAAGTTCAACATGGAATCGGTGCAGGTTTTAAGTAGGGGCCCGGGCAAGCGGACTATTCCTTTTCCAAATACTGACGATTCGTCTTATCAACGCCACATTCCTGATTGCTAAGAGAAAAAGTATGAATTGGACCCCGAAGTTAACAAAACATAAACTTCGCGCGCTGGTTGGGGTCCTCACTCTAGCGACCTACCGGCGGAAAAGGAGTCGCTTATTCTATGAATAAGACTTATGGGGTGTGTTTCGGATTATTGGCATTAGGGTTGGTAGGACTCGGGGCTCCCACCAGCCGTGCAGGTGAGCGTTTGGCTGCGGGCGAAGCCGGGGGGACGAGCGAGACAGCTGCGGCAAGCGCTGCGGGTTCTTCGAGTTCGCCGACTGCGTCGAGTGCAGCCGATCTGCGCCAACGCATCGAGGCGGTTAAGGCGGAGTTGGCTGATTTGAATGCCGAATTGGCTGCAGAGAAGGATGGGGATTCGACTACCTCAACGACGGCGCCACAAGACCAAGGCACGCCGGCCCCAGCGACTCCCGCACAGGCACCGGCCTCGGCGCCAGCTGCGGCCGCTCCGATGCCTTTGCCTGCTCCGTCCATGTCAGGTCCTTTGGCGACGGCGATCCCTCATGAGATTCCCGCAGGGCCATTCGGGAAGCTGGAGATCACCGGCATTCTTAGCGGCATGGGCTGGACGGAGGGGGATCATGTCTCTGGAGACATGCCCACGCATGTGGACGTCAGCAACGCGCAGGTTTTCGTCCAAAAGACCACCGGGTGGTTTCAATTCTATCTGCAGGGCGGCGCCTACAATATACCGGCATTGGGGCTTCCATGGACTCGGACGGTTGACACGTCGACGGGTCTTTTCGGTCCGTTGCCGACGGCTTATCTTAAGCTGGTTAAGGGCAATTTCAACGTCGAAGTCGGCGAGCTGCCTACTCTGATTGGCGCCGAATATACATTCGACTTTGAAAATATGAACATCGAGCGCGGCCTTCTTTGGAATCAGGAGAATGCCATCAGTCGCGGCATTCAGCTGAATGATACGTACAAGAAGCTGACGCTCGCCTTTAGCTGGAATGACGGCTTTTACTCGAACCACTATAACTGGCTGACCGGTTCCGCCGCCTGGGCCTTCAACGCCTCAAACACGCTGAGTTTTGTGGGCGGCGGGAATGTCAGCGGGAATGCCAGAAGCACCTTTGCAACGCCGCTACTCCAGAATAACTCCATGATCTTCAACCTCATCTACACGTATACCCACGGGAATTGGATCGTCAGCCCATACTTTCAGTACACCGGTGTGCCCAAGAATGCGAATATCGGAATCGCCGCGGGTTCACACACGGATGGCGGGGCAGTCCTGCTCAATTACGCTTTCAAACACGGATTCGGTCTGGCCGTCCGTCCGGAGTACATAAAGTCTTCCTCCGGAAACCTGGCGGATCCCAACACCAATTTGTTGGCGATTGGTCCGGGTACCGGCGCCTTCGCATTCACACTGACCCCGTCGTATGCCAAAGACGGCTTTTTCGCCCGAGCCGACTTCTCGATCGTTCACGCTACTAACACCACCGCGGCTTTCCCCGTTTTTGGCCCCGACGGGACGAAGACCGATCAACCCCGCGGCGCCATCGAAGTCGGGTTCATGTTCTGAGGTTTCACCGGAAGAAACGGAAGCGATTCTGTGAGGAATCCGAGTCTTCGGCTTGGCAGCTGCAATCGGTCGCAGCGGCGCCAGGCGCACCCCTGAGGTCGCCGCGCGGTGAAGCGAGCATTCAGCGCTCCGCCGCGCGGCAATTTAGTTGCATTCCACGAATCGGGCTTGCTCAGTCGAACTTCCACTCAGGAGAAAAGAATATTTGATTTTCCGCGTGGCCCCTCGGTGGGACAAGCGGCGACGCCTGTTCCGCTGGGGCCGCGGATACCCGCACGCCAGAGAGTGGAATTACCGGGTAGAATGGCCCTATAGTGTAGGGCGCTGCCAGGACGCAGCAAGGAATCGAATCTGTGGTTCGACTCTGAGGACAAGAAGATGATGACGAAGCTTGAAGCGATCGTTCAGCCGTCCAGGTTTGAAGCGGTGAAAGAGGTGCTTACGGAGCTGGGCATTGGTGGCATGACCATCTCCGATGTGCGCGGGCATGGCCGGCAAAAGGGGCATACCGAAGTCTATCGCGGGCGAGAATACACGGTGGATCTCCTTCCAAAGATCAAAATTGAAATCGTCATCCCGGACAATTTAGTGGACGCCGCGATCGATGCAATTTTGCAAAGCGCGTCGACGGGCAAAATCGGCGACGGAAAGATATTTGTTTCCAAGGTGGATCAAGCCATTCGGATAAGGAACCAGGAGCGTGGAGTCTCCGCGCTCTAGTCCCGAACACAGTCAAACTACTTGGAATTGAGAATTTAAAGTCGAACTTATTTTTGCATTCCTCGGATTTTCAGCGCCAAGCGGGCGGGGGCCTCGTTAGCCGGATATGAAGCTCGAGAGTCGCACTTCCACTTTGCATGAATTGTACGCGGAAGAAACTGCGCGGATTCAGAAACGCTTTGAAGAGGTGGGCGACGGGAAGGCGGCCGTTCATGACCGCACGGCGCTGATCGATTCCGTGGTCACCGAGCTTTGGAATGAAGTCACGGCGGCGAGCGGTCCGATCGAAGGGTTTTGCATTGCCGCCATGGGCGGCTACGGGCGGCGGGGATTATTTCCGTATTCGGATATCGACCTCCTGTTTCTGTACGCAAAGGAAGGGAACGAAGAATTTCTCAGCAAAAAGGCCATCGCCCCGCTGAGCCAGGCTCTCTGGGACCTGCATCTTCGCGTCAGCCCCACCACGCGCACGCTTGCCGAATGCGGGAAACTTCACCGTAACAACATCGAATTCAACATTTCGCTGCTGGACTGCCGGTGTATTTGCGGCGACCAAAAACTCTACGAGCGTCTGCGGACCCGCGTCCTCCCGGGCATGGTGATTCGTGAGTCCGAAACTTTGATGCGGGAGCTCACGGGCCTGGCCCGCGCGCGGCATCAGAAATACGGCCAGACGATTTTTCACCTCGAACCCAACATCAAGGATGGTCCCGGCGGCTTGCGCGATTATCAGGTGGCTTGCTGGCTCGCACAAATCGCGGAAATGAAACGTTCCCGCGAATGGAAAGATCCGGCTCCTCTGCTGCCGCTCCCTCTCCGCGCGGACGCCGTGAACGCCATCGATTTCCTCGATGCTGTCCGGTGTTACCTGCATTACCGCCAGGGCCGCGACCTCAACGTGCTGACTTACGAATTGCAGTCGGATGCGGCGGCCGGGGGCATCGGCCTTCATGGCGGCAGGACCGCGTCACCCAACGAGTGGATGCGGGCCTATTTTCGCCAGGCGCGCGCCATTTACAGGTTGACGGTCCTGTTTGACGAAGTCCCGCGGGCCAAATCGATTTGGATGCGCTGGCTGGATTCCCGCCGTTCCCCGCTGTCGAGCGCGGATTTCAGCGTTGGGGACGCACGAATTTCACTGCGGCAATCGAATTCCGTGGAAGATCCCAGAGCGATGTTCCGCCTGTTTGAGCTTGTCGCGCGGCACAATCTTGCACTGACTGCCGAAACCGAAAACGCGGTCGAGGCCGCGTTGCCGCGGATCCAGAAGTGGAATTCCACCGGGCCCGATTTGTGGGAGTACTTCCGAAGAATTCTGGTCTTGCCATACGCAGCGTCTTCGCTGCGCGCGATGCACCGCGTCGGCCTGCTGGTTTTGCTCTTCAAGGAATTTCAGGCCATCGACTCGCTGGTGATCCGCGACTACTATCACCGCTACACGGTCGATGAGCATTCCCTGGTGACCATTGAAAATCTGCACAGCCTGGCCTCGAAAAAGGGCGACCTCGACCGCCGCTTCGGCGACATCCTTTCTTCGCTCGAGCACCCGGAGCTGCTCTATTTATCGCTGCTGTTTCACGACGTCGGCAAGGGCATGCCTAATGAGAGCCATGTGGACGGCAGCCTGGAAGCGGCCCAAGGCGTGTTCGAGCGATTGCACTTCGATACTTTTGAGCGGGAAACGGTAACTTTCCTGATCGCCAATCATCTGCGCATGTCCGCTACTCTGCTGCGGCGTGACATCTTCGATCCGGAAGCGGTGCACGATTTTGCCAAGACCGTCGGGACCACCGAGCATCTCAAAATGCTGACGCTTTTCACCTACGCGGATATCAAAGCGGTGAATCCGGAGGCGCTGACCCCCTGGAAGGCGGAAATGCTGTGGCAACTCTACGCCGCAACGGAAAACTATCTCAATCGTTCCGTGGATGATCAGCGCATGTATCTGGCAGGAGAAGATGCCCAGCAACTCGAGCGGCTGATCCCAACCGGCGAAGACGCGGTGGAGGCGGAGAGATTCCGGAATTTTCTGGACGGCTTTCCGCGCCGGTACATGCTGACTCATTCTTCCGTGGAAATTTCCGCTCATTATCGGATGTACCGGCGGCTCGGACATTCCCTGGCGGAAATCAGCATCACCAAGCGAGACCAGTACTATGAGCTGGTCCTGGTCACCAAGGATCGTCCCTTTCTTTTTACGAAAGTCGTCGGGACGATCTCTTCGTGGGGCATGAATATTCTGAAGGCTGACGCGTGCGCAAATCATAATGGCATTGTTCTGGACGCGCTGCGTTTTTCCGACCGCTTTCTAACGCTCGATCACAACCCGTCGGAAATCATCCGGCTAAAGCAGCAACTGATCGCCGCGATTTCGGGTGAATTGGACGTCGCCGCGCTGATGAAAAGAAAATTTCAGCCTGAAAAACGGCCACCGAAGGTGAGCGTGGAAACGAGAATCCACATGGACAACGAGTGCTCCTCGCACAGCACTGTCGTCGAAATCGTGGCGCTCGACCGGCCAGGTCTTTTGTATGACATCAGCTCCACATTTGCCGAGCACAACTTCAATATCGAAGTCGGCCTGATTGACACGGAGGGCGGAAGCGCGACCGACGTTTTTTACGTCACGCAAGATGGCGCGAAGCTGACCCCGGTTCGGCAACACGAGTTGCAGCGCGAACTCCAACAGCGCCTTTGAACTCGCCTGCTACCAGCGTTATGAATTTGGCGTAATCAGATTCGGGTGGGAAATCAGACTCGCGGCGGCTTCCAATGATCGTTAAGGTAAAAGGCGGTTACAAGGTGGTTTCGAGCAAGGGGAGAAATCTTGGCGGACCCTACAAGACTCTGAAAGAGGCTAAGAAGCGGCTGCGCCAAGTCGAATTCTTTAAGCATCGCAAGGTCTAAGCGTCTCCGCGGGGACGGCTGGCGTGGATGCCCTGTGGAAATCGTTAGGCGTAAATGCAAATTCATGATATCGTGCAATTGCGTTTGTTGCTCTTGTAAAACCTTTAGATTCGATTTAAAGGGGCTGCGAGTACAAACTCGTGGCCTTTTTTTGTTGTACGGCTGGAGGCGGTCGAGAAGCACCAAATAGCTCAAATCAGTGAAAAGGAAACACCGTGAAAGAACAAGGAACAGTAAAGTGGTTCAATGCCAGCAAGGGATTCGGGTTCATCCAGCGCCAGTCCGGCGAGGACATTTTTGTCCACTTCTCCGCGATTCAAGCGG
>Ga0210409_10001873_pt1 | contig 26366 bp, 26 predicted proteins | sample IncBWH17MmetaG_FD_161649 | JGI IMG/M metagenome (GOLD analysis project Ga0210409, IMG submission 161649) | Forest soil microbial communities from Barre Woods Harvard Forest LTER site, Petersham, Massachusetts, United States - Inc-BW-H-17-M | ecosystem: Environmental > Terrestrial > Soil >...
CCGAGCTGCTGCTTTATCCGAATTCATATTCCTTTCTACGGGTTAAGGTTCATGTTTCCGGATGAGGAACCGTTTCACGCCTCGATTATGGTGGTAGTGTCAAGATGCGCTCGAAGAGCCGGCGCATTTTTTGTGGTTTGGTTTTCAGGTTATGAGCGCACGGACCAACGCACGCGGCGGGCGAAGAAGCGCGGAATGCAGACTGCGGAGTGCAGAGTGGAAAATGGGAGGTGGGGTTCGCGGACATCAGGAAAGGTGCCGTGGATTAAAACGACCGGCGCTGATATCTGGCAAGGACGGCCTGGACGGAGGGGAGGAGATCCTTAGCGGCGAACTGCTGGCAGGTGCCGCCGGAAGGCCAGGAGATTCTGAGTCCGCTGTTGCTTTTGTTTTGGAACCAGTACGCGACTTGCTCGACCGCAGCGCGCTCGTTTGCCGGGAGGCCAATCCGACAATCCCAAAAGGATTGCATTACTCAGCCCAGCAGCGAGGAACGAGCTGTCTGGGTACGCACCCCCCGAAATGCGGTCAACCCCAAAGGGTTTTGCGGCACCTCACTCGCTTGTCCGCCGTCAGACAACATCCGTCGCGCCATACATAGTAGAGGCCACCGTCGCCAATTGCGACTGGCCGGATAACAGACAACCATACACGCAAATATGAAAGCCCCGTTCCTCGCCGCCGTCCTCGTCCACATTAAGGCCGCTATCGCGAGGCCGCTATCGCGGCCTTAACACTGCTTAACACTAATTTTTTTTCGCAGGCCATGTCGCTGCTTCCAGAATACGCCGCTTGGGCGCTCATAGGTGAAGCAGCCGGCCATGCCCGCCCTCCCATATCGGCACCCGTGCCCGGAGTAACGGGCCGGCGGAACTAAAACGTGCCTATTCATATTACAGGCCTATCCACTTCACTCCACCGAGCCCAACAAATGGAACCAGCCGTTCGTGGCAGCCACCACCGGTAGCGGTTAGTGGAGTCAAGTGGATAGGCCTGTTATATTATCTGCGAAAGCCCGCAGAACCGGGTGGGGGCCTCCATCCTGTCCCAATGCGCCCTGGGTGTGCTGGTCTCGGACGTGAGACGAAGGCCGAGATCGGCGGATTGCGGCAGCAGCAGGCAATCGCGCCGGTGCGGTCGTGTCGCGGGATGATCCGGTGCAGCAGCCGCGGTTTCTGGGGCAGGGAATTGTGATGGTGAACCGGGGGCGGATTCCAGGCAAAGGGTTTTGAATGCCGGGAACGTTTCGCCGAGCCGAGCATACCAGGCCGGCGGCAGCGCGGACACTGCGCCGTAGGTTGCTGGTTGCGCGATCTTAACCTGGGCGCCTGCCGTTTGCCATGCTGCTCGGGGAGAATCGGGGGGAATGGAACGGAGTTTCGAATTGCTCAGGTGGCGACTGCTGCTGAATCGACTCGATAGAATCGAGAGTTCCGAGTTGCACGCGCTGGTAATTCGCGAAGCCAAGTCGGCCAGTGAGATCGCCTGCGACAGCGCTGTTCCGTGGCTGGTGTTCCCTTGTCTGTTCGAGGAGCGGGTAGACACGGCTTTACAGCTCGAGGCGCAGGTGGCGACGGTTTACTGGGGCCAGCTTAATGGTTTGGATCGGCGCGCGGCGCGCCGCGAGGGCATGCCAGGTGCGTTTTCGCCGCGCGCTGAATGACCATATCAGGGAAGGTCGGTTTTCCAGGCAGATGTTTGCGGTTCCAAGGTGCAAGTTGAAGGCTGCAAGTTGGTTCCGCGAGCGGCGAAGCGGCCCAACTGCTTCCACCAGGTGCGAGAAACCTGTTGAAACCCCCGCTGAAGCGGGGTGTTAATGGGAAACGGCTTCGACCCAGGGGTCATGCCGTGAAGAGCCCAAGCCGGCAACATGCCGGCGCTCCGGGCGGTTGGCATTTCATGCGGGGCATGAATTATCCGGCGCCAAAAGGGGGGCGTATGGCCGAATCGCGCACGAATTCCTGCAGTTGTCATCCGCTTGTTTCACGGCCGCCACTCGTTCGTAACACTCGTCTGGCAAACGTACCAGCCAGAACTAATCGGGATGAAGATTCCGGGGCATTTGCGCATTGAAGAGATCCGGCTGGCACCTGGCCGCGAATGGAGTGACGCGACTGAGGCGTGGCGCTTTGTGCGCGTGAGCAGCGGGGCAGCCTATTGGATGGAACCGGCGCGGCCCCGGTCATTGTCCGAAGGTGAGCTGCTGGTTCTGGCGCCGTCGGTCAAGGCGGTGGTTCGGGCGAGTCAACTGGGGGAGGTAGTACTGCACGGGTTCGGTTTCGCGCCGGGGTTGCTCTGCGGGTTTTTCACGTTGGAGGAGCGGCACTACTTTGAGAGCGGCGGGGCGTGCGGGGTTGAGCGAGTGCAGTTTCTGCCTTCGACGCATCCGCTGGCCCGGCGGTTTGGCGACCTGGCGGCGCGGGCGTCTGGCAGCCGAGACCTGGTCCAGCGCGCCGAAGTGCTCGGGCTCGCCTCCGCGTTTTTCATCGACGATTTGTCCCGGCACCCGGCGCCGGTGGGGCGCGGAGTTTCGGCGCAGCGCCGGTTTCAGGAGATTGTTTGCCAAATGCCGGATAGCGAGCTTCTCCTGCACACGCCTGAACGGCTTGCCGGCCTGTGCGGGTGCAGTCCGAGGCACTTCAATCGGCTCTTTCACGAACGATTCGGCGATTCGCCGCGGTCGCGCCAGACGGAACTGCGCCTGCTCAAGGCGCGTGAGTTGCTGGGAACGACGGATGCCAAGATCATTCAGGTGGCTATGGACAGCGGCTACCGGAGCCTGAGTTTATTCAACTCGTTATTCAAACGGCGCTTTGGCCTGACGCCATCGAGCTGGCGCCGGAAAGCATCCCGCACCGGCGGGCAGAGCCGGCTGCTTCCTTGGAGGACTTCGGAATTGCCACGAAAGAACGCAAAGAGCACAAAGGCGTGACCGAGAAGAAAGCGCGGACAGAAAATTTAATCAGGAGGAGCCAACCACGGATTGCACGGATAACACGGATCTCTTTTGTGGTATGCGTGAAATCTGCGAAGCGATGGGGACGCTGGGGACAGCGTCCCTACCAGTCCCTACCTGGATTTCGTGTTACAGGATTCGGACATGGCGTGACGGGTTGTCACACGTTCGTCACAGAACCGCCGTTTACAATTCACACTACGTTGCTTTCGTTCGCGCCCCGGGTCGCTCACATTCTAAGTGGATTGATATTCTATGAACGTTGTATCGCCTTTGTTTGCAGCCGGTGTGCCGTCCAACGCGATCGGTTTCGCGTGGGAACACCTTACCAAGGAGGGCTTTTGCACTATCCTGGCCCTGCTGGTTGTCTCAATCTTCAGTTGGATGGTGATCATCACCAAGGCGCGGCAACTGATTCGCGCGCGCAAGGCGGGCAAGAAATTCTTCGAAGAGTACCGATCCACTCGCGACCCGATGGAACTCTTTCGGCAGAAGAAGGAATTCGACGGCGCTCCAGCCTTTGAACTTTATGTGACTGGCGCGGAGGAAATGGCATACCACTTGAAGAACAACCCCATTCGAATCGTTCAGGTCAAGAGCGTTGTCCCAAGCGGCGGCAACGGGGAAAACTTCGGGGAGACCGATGTGCTGGCGCGGTCCATTTCGATCAAAGTCAGCCGCCCTTCCTTCGAATCCGTTCAGGTGTCGCTCGAGCGGGCGGCCTCGACGCAGGCGCTTTCGCTGGAGAAGGGGATGATCATTCTTTCCACGGCGGTGGCTGGCGGACCGTTCATCGGGCTGTTCGGCACGGTTTGGGGCGTGATGGAGACTTTTTCGGGCATCGGGCGCGCGGGCGCAGCGAGTCTGACGGCCATGGCGCCGGGCGTGGCGGCGGCCCTGCTGGCGACGGTCGCCGGCCTTTCCGTCGCCATTCCGGCGATGTTTGCCTACAACTATATGGTCACTACGATTCGCGGCATTACCCAGGAACTGGACGGGTTCGCCTCCGAGTACGCGACAGCGCTGGAACACAAGTATGTGGATAACCGGTCGCTGGCGGATGAACTTCGCGAGGCGCTAGGCACTGGGAACCGGCTCGCGGCTGCTTCGCCGGCTCTGCCGCCGCCGTTGCCCACGCCGGTTCCGGTTACCCCTGAGAATCTCCAGGAGCCTGCGTTTTCAAGTTGAGGGAGAGATGAAGAAATGTTCCAAGAGCAATCACCATGCGCTGGCGGAGTTGAACATCACACCGCTGCTGGACCTGGCGTTCGTGCTGCTGGTCATTTTCATCATTACCACGACTCCCGTGGTCAACGATCTCGATGTCGATTTGCCGTCCGCCGCCAAACGCCCGAAGGATCCCAAGCCGAAGATCAATTACGTGACAGTCGAGAGCGACGGCAGAATGTACTTGAACAAAGATCCCGTCGATCTGGCGGCCTTGCAGGAGAAGGTCGCGGGGATGCGCATGGATACGCCTGATTTGAACATCGTGATTCGGGGTTCCGGGCGGACGAAGTATCAGCGCATCGTCGGCGTCATGGACATGCTGCAACAGGCGAACGTCGGCAAAGTGAACCTGGCTACTGAGGCGTTTCCGGACGCCTCGGCCAAAAAGGAGTAGAACATGAATCAACGCAAAAAACGCAATTCGTCGAAACTCAATCTGACGCTCTCGCTCGTGTTTCACATCGGGCTGGTGGTGGTCCTGTTTTTCTTTGCGGCCCGGCAGGGCATTCTTGGGAAGAAGCTTAAAGAGATTACGGTGACGATGGCGCCAAAGGAAAAGAAGCCTGAGCCCCCAAAGCCGCCCGAACCCAAGGTCGAACCGCCAAAGCCGGTGGAGACACCCAAGCTGGCTGCGGTTGCGCCGCCACCCAGGGTCGAAACGGCCGCCGCGCCGCCGCCGGCGGAAACGCCGGCATCTGTGGCCCCAGCGGCGGTGAGTTTGGCCGCTTTTGAGTTTAACGACGGCGCCAAGGCGGTCCAAAGCGCGTCGGACCCGAACGCCGTGTACAAGGGGATCGTGGAGCATGCTTTGCGCGCGCGTTGGAACCGGCCCGACGACATGGATGACGCCAGTTTCGTGGCGGAGGTGTCGTTGAGCATCGATGCGGAGGGAAAGGTGACGAGTTCGCGCTGGTTGAAAGGGTCCGGCAACGCGCGTTGGGACAAGACCGTCAAGGAAGCACTGGCCGCGACACCGGTCATCAGCCGGCCGCCCCCCAAGGGCTTTCCGCCGACCTTCGTTACGCGCTTTGACGTCGAGAGCGAGCGAACGGAAGACGTCATGCATTTGAGCAGCCGGTGAAAAAGTTTTCCCACGGCCACCACAGCTCGCTCAACGAGCTGAACATCACGCCGTTGCTCGACCTGGCGTTTGTGATGCTGGTGATCTTTATCATCACCACGCCACAGTTGTCGAACGACCTGGAGATGAATTTGCCTTCTCCGAAAAAGAACAACACGCCTGCGCCGCCGCCGAAGGTCAATCGCATCCTGGTCGAAACCTCCGGCCGCATCGTGTTCAACGAACAGCCTGTCGAACTGGCCGCTCTCAAACAAACGCTCGTCGCGATGAAGACAGGCGACCCGGATACGAGCGTCGTGGTCCGGGGCGCGGCGGACGTGGATTATCAGAAGGTCATCAGCGTGTTGGACGTGTTGCAGCAAGCCGACATCACCAAGGTCGGCCTGGCCACGGAGACGGCGCAGTAAGCCATGCCGGGAGGGCGAGCGTCCGCACGAGCCCAAATTTTGTGAGCGCGGGGCTCGCGCGGACGCTCGCCCTCCCGGTGAATAGCAAAAGACGGCCGCGGTCACGGTCAAGCCGATTACAAATCGACGCTGGCGCGGGTGGGGATGCGCAAAGCTGATTACAAATCGGCGCTCCTGTCCAAAGAAAGGAGTTGAAGGCGGGGAGGTTTTTCCCTAATTGATCCTCAATTGATGCAGCGAACTATGAAAATCTTCACCCGCCGCGACTTTCTCAAAACCACCGCCCTCGGCGCAGCCGCCCTGGGCTTTAGTGCTCGGTCCTGGAGCCAGGTAGCGGGCGCGAACAACGATATCCGCGTCGCCCAAATCGGCTTCCGCAGCCAGGGCGCAGGCCACATCAGCACGTTGCGGAAAATGAAGGGGGTGCGCCTCGTCGCCTTGTGCGACGTGGACCGGCATGTCCTGGAGGGCAAAGCGAAGGAGATTGGCGGCGGTATTGAGACCTACGGCGACATCCGGAAGCTGCTGGAGAATAAAGAAGTGGATGCGGTGTCCATCGCCGTGCCCAACCACTGGCATGCGCTGGCCACCGTTTGGGCCTGCCAGGCGGGCAAAGACGTTTATGTCGAGAAGCCGGCCTGCCACAATATTTTCGAGGGGCAAAAGATGATCGAGGCGGCCCGGAAGTATGGGCGGATTGTGCAGTGCGGCACGCAATGCCGATCCGCGGTGGGTATTCAGGAGGGCGTGCAATATGTCCGTGAAGGGCATCTTGGGAAGATCCTCGTTGCGCGCGGTTTTTGCTACAAGGCCCGCAAAAGCATCGGACTCGTTGATGGCCCGCAAAAGGTGCCCGACTATATCGATTATGACATCTGGTGCGGCCCCGCGCCGAAGGACCCGCCGCGGCGCAACGGCAGCTTCGGTCCGGTCCATTATGACTGGCATTGGTTCTGGGCCTACGGCAACGGTGACTACGGCAACCAGGGCCCCCATCAGGTCGATATCTGCCGGTGGTTCCTCGGCGACGATTCGATCGCTCCGTTCGCGATGGCCATTGGCGGGCGGTTGGGCTACAAAGATTCCGCCGAAACGCCGAACACGCTGATCGTGTATCAGGGATATCAGGTTCCAATGCTGTTTGAAGTGCGCGGCCTGCCACAAAGCAAGGAAAGCCAGGCCAGCGGATGGAAGATGGACCGCTACCGGGGCGTCAGCGTCGGCAACGTCATCGACTGCGAAAACGGCTACGTGGTCGTGCCCGACTACACGGAGGCGATCGTTTACGATAAGGCGGGCAAAGAAATGACCCGATTCAACGGCAAAAAAAAGGGCGACGCCGCTGCCGATGTGAAAACGCCGACCGGGCTGTCGGCCGAGTCCGGCGGGCACCAAGGCAACTGGATTGCGGCGGTCCGCAGCCGCGACCCGAAACATTTGAATGCCGAGATCCGGGAGGGCGTGCTTTCGGCGGGATTGGTCCACACCGGCAACATTTCCTACCGGCTCGGTGCGCGAAAGCAACCGGGCGAAATCAAAGAGGCTCTCCAGGACAACAAAACCCTCGCAGAGGGTTTCGACCGCATGGCCGGGCACCTGGAGGCCAACGGCGTCGATATGGCCAAGGACAACGTTCAGCTCGGACTGCCGCTGAAGTTCGATCCCAAAGCGGAGCGGTTCCTGGATAACGCGTCCGCCAACACGCTCGTGTCACGAAATTATCGCGCGCCGTTCACAGTGCCCGAGCAGGTCTGAGGGAACATCCTCAGGTGGTCTGTCTGGTCCCAGCGGCGCGGCCAGTCGCGGCTGCCAGCCTTCCTTTTCTGGAGAGCAAATAGCGCCAGAACGTATCAACACCGCTCGTCAGCGTTCTTTCTCCTGGTTCGTTTGGAGAGTCCATTAACTTGAACCGAAGGCTCGATCCCATCAACGCGACGATATAAACATAGCGGTGTTTGAGTTTCCACAGTTGTCCCTCCCGGAGTCCCTGGACGCATGGAAAACTATTCATTTTCATAAGGGCTTATTTCAAATGGTCGCCGATGGTGGCCCTGTGGCGGGCCTGGTAAAAAAGACCCCGGTACTCGGGGGGGGCGGCTTTGCCGTCATAAAAGACCGCGATTGGCTTTCCCGCCGGAAGGCTTCGCGTCGCGATGAATTTGAGAAACGGTCCATCGGTGTTGTAGCTGTCGCCAAAGCCCGCCAGGACAAAGGCCTTCCGGCCGCCGGGCTGACATTCGATTTCCTCAATAATCTGCATGAGGCGATCCCGCTTGCCGGCGTTCCAAGTGATCGGATAGACCAGCTCCTCGGTGAGCCGACCATCGCGAGTCCTCACTTCGATCCCGTGGATATGGTTGGCAGGAACGCCTAGACTTTGGGCCGCGCCCTTAACGAAAAGATCGGCACTGGCTGAGAGGATGTGAGATTCGACGCCACCGCGTTCGAGCGCGTGGATAATTTTCACCGAGGAGGCCATCAGGTAGTTGCTTAAGGTGCTGGCAAAATGCGATTGGCTGAGGCGCAACACCTCCCCGGCTCTCGCTCCCCGGAGCATCTGTGGTACAAAAGGATAGGCCAGCCAGTGGCCTATCCGAGTGTCCATGTTCGTGTAATCGGTCCAAAACCTCCCGAAGCCATCACGTGGGTAGAGCTCGGACAGGCCGCTTTCTATGGCGACCTCGACCAGACCGCGATAGACGGTTTGCCCGGCGATGGTCAGACCTTCTGAGCAATCCCCTTTGAGGATTGTCCCATCGAAATCCCAAACGGCGAGAAAAACGGCGGATGTGGCCAAATTAGTGCCGGGCGCGGTTTCGAGGAGAGCTTGACGCGTTTGCAGAATGTGTTCGATGATTCGGCTGTCGTCGGGCTCCTCGGCCTGGACGAGCAGAGACACCGAAAGTCCAACGAACCAAAAAACGCAACCAGCAAGAGCTCTCATAGGAAAACCTTTCAATTCCCGCTGTCACTGCCTGCATAGGCAGACTGAGTGGCGGTCAGGGCATTTAATCGAGTCTCCTTGAGCAGCGGGCCGCCGATCGTCCCCGCCAGGATCGGACGCAGGTCCAAACTCATGTCTGCTTCAATCCCAAGATGATCAGAAAGCCGCTGCTGCAGGCTTGCGGCCGCAAAGGCCACGCGCGAGGCGGCCCGCAGGTTTTGCAGTGTGTTGCGTCCCCTGATGAAAATGTAATCGAGCGTTTGGCCCGCGCCGGCGTTTGCCGACAAACCGTCCCAGGTCACGAAGGGCTCGCCCCCGCCGAGTTGCTGGACGCTTGGCCCTACGCAATCGGCAAGTTCCCGGCAAAAAGGGCTCTCGGGCGTACAGTTGAAATCCCCACCGACCAGATCGGCAATTTGGCCGTCCTCCGCCGCCAGCACATGGGATTCCACCTCGCGGATTTGCGAGTACCGAATTTCCGGCGAGCCCCCATCCTGCAGATGTACGTTCCAGATGTTCAGCACCTGCCCGCCCGGCAACCGGACGGTGACTTTGAGCACGCCTTTGTTCACAAATCGATCGGGAAAGGCAGCCCGAGAGAACGGATAAAACTCACCGCCGATGATCGGCAGCCTGGACAGCGTTACCAAACCGCTTTGTTGAAAGAACGTGTGTTGTCCCACAGCCCGAGCGATCGACCAGCGCCCGTTCACGGGCGCTGATTTCCGGGCGTTCGCAGTCCAAGCTTCCTGAAGCAAAATAACATCCGGATCGAGCCGCTCCAATTCACGGGCGATTCTCGGGTAGCGTCCCGACCGCGCTCCGGACATCCAGGAGGGCAAGCCCCAAACGTTGTAGGTCACCACCTTTAAGCTCAGCCAGGTGGCCGGGTCGCCCGTAGGCGCGGCTGTAACCTGATGTTCGACCCGCAGCCGGGCTGGACGACCTGAGGCACAGCCGCCAGTTTCCAACACCAAGGCCAGGCCGGCCAAAAGTCCGGCAAGAGGTGCAAATCTTTTGAGGAACTGACCGGCCGACTGCCGTAAACGCTTGGTCATCACGCGCGCATGCTGGACTCCTCATGTGTAGAACCAGTGAAGAACCTGTGAAGAACTTGTGAAGAACTTAAGAGGCAGGACGGCGTTTGTTCCAACAGCAAACTTCGCTGGAGAAGCCGGTGGAGTTTTCATCCCGAGTGTTCTTCACTGCTGTTTTCCAAGGTTCGTTGCAGGTTTGTTGCAGATTTGTCTCGGGCTTGTGACAAGCATGGAATTGACTTAGCGCTCGTATTCGCTAGATACCACAAATGCTTCGGCAATCACTACGGAGATGAGCACGAAAACATTCAGCGCCTCCGATGCAGCGCGTCGGGGACCGATGTGCCGTCCGTCCATTCCCATCAAACGGCGCCCCCGGTGGCTTATTTCCCTCTCGTGGATTCTCCTGCTGCCGTTATTGACCTTTCCTGCCGTGGGCCAGGCTCAATTCAATTACACGATCAATACCAACAGCGGGACGACCAATGTCACCATTACGGGATACACCGGATCCGGCGGTTCAGTGATCATCCCCGGCACCATCACTGGCTGGCCCGTGGCCGGCATCGGGGACTCTGCGTTCTCAAGCAGCGGCAGCCTAACGAACGTCACCATTCCGGACAGCGTCACGAGCATCGGAAGCTTCGCGTTTTCCTCATGCAGCAACCTGACGGGTGTCACCATCCCTAGCAGCGTCAGGAGCATGGGAAGTTTTGCATTCTCTTCCTGCACGAGCCTGACCAACATCACCATCCTCGGTGGCGTTGCCGGCCTCGAGAACGGGGTGGTACAGAATTGCACGAGCCTGGCCAGCGTCACGATTCCCAACAGCGTAACCAACATCGGACCGTCAGCTTTCTCTGGCTGCACCAACCTGACCGGTGTCACAATGGGCCATTACGTCAGCACCATCGGGAGCTTTGCGTTTTCCGGCTGTACCAGGCTGACTGGGGTCACGATCCCCAACAGCGTCATCAGCATCGGCACCCAAGCGTTCTCCTCTTGCAGCGGCTTGGCGAGTGTCGCGATCGCCAGCGGAGTCACTAGCATCGGAAGCGATGCGTTCATCAACTGCAGCAGCCTGACCAGCATCAATATCCCCGACAGCGTGACGAGCCTCGGGGACTTGGCGTTCAACAACTGCACCAACCTGACCAGCGCCACGATCGGCAACGGCGTCGTCAGCCTCGGAAACTCTGCCTTTCAATGGTGCGCCAGTCTCACTAACGTCACCATCGGCAACAGGGTCACCAGCATCGGAAGCGACGCGTTCTCTTCCTGCACTAGGCTAACCGGCGTCACGATTCCCAACAGCGTCACCAACATCGGAAGCTTTGCGTTTGCTTCCTGCGTCAGCCTGGCGAGCGTCACGATTCCCAACAGCGTCATCAGCATTGGAAGGTACGCGTTTTATAGCTGCGTCAACCTGGCCAGCTTGACGATCCCCGACGGCGTTACCGGTATCGGGGATGGTGCTTTCGATTCCTGCACGAGCCTGAGCAGCCTCACGATCCCCCGCAGCGTCACGAGCATCGGAGGCTCGGCCTTCTCATTCTGTTCCAGCCTGACCAGCGTCACTGTCGGCCACAGCGTTACGAACATCGGGGACTACGCGTTTTCTTCCTGCACGGGGTTGAAAGGAGTCTATTTCCAGGGGAACGTACCCAGTATTGGCTCGTCTATATTCTACGGTGCCAACAGTGTGACGGTCTATTACTTGCCGGGGACCACGGGCTGGGCTCCGGCGTTTGGCGGTCAACCAACCAAACAGTTGAGTCCGTCGCTGCAGATTACCGCCGTCGGCGTGCGGACGAATCAATTCGGGTTCGTCATCACTGGGTCCAGCAACCTTGTCATCGTAGTGCAAGCCTGCACGGAACTGGCTCATCCCATCTGGTCTCCGGTGGGGACGAACACGCTCACCGATGGTTTCTCCTATTTTGGCGATCCCGCATGGGCGAATTTTCCCGGCCGTTTCTACCGCGTACTCTCGCCGTGATGTGCGGTTCGCATTCCACCACGCGCGAGCGCACGAAGCGATTGGTTCAGTCCGGGTGTATTTCAGAAAACCCACTACTGGCCGGAGAGACGAACGAACTATTCTCTGCCAGGTAGCTGCGGGTGAAACCGCAGGTTTGTTGGGTGCTCGAGCTCCTGATGGGCTGCTCGCGCCTGCCGCGGACGGTTGCAAGTTTTGAGCGCCAAGCTACATGTGAATTGGTTTCCCTTCCTCTAACTGGCAGGGATAGAATCCTGCAGACTGCGATGAGTCCGATGTTGCCGGCGGTTGCGACACGGGTGCGCCCGTTCGCGGGCGCACTCCGGCGGGGTCGGATTGAGTTGTTTTCGGAACCCAATCTTGCTGAGTTCGGTGCAGGCTCTCAGCGCTTGTTGGCGAGCATTTGGTTGCTGCCCTTGTAGCGGTGAGTCGGCTCTTCCTCGATTTCGAGTTGGTGGTCTTTCCAGCCGTCGAAGCCGCCCTCGAGTTCCATGACGGGGTAGCCGCTGGCGGCGAACCGCACGCAGGCGTTGGCGGCCAGATGACACTGCTGCGAGTAGCAATAGACGACGTTGGTCTTGTCGTTGGCGAGTCCCTGCGGACGGTCCCATTGCTCTTTGGGGATGTTGATGGCCCCGGGAATGTGGCCTTTGGCGAAATCTTCCGCCGCGCGCACATCCACGACGACGAGATTGTCTTCGCCTGACTTTATCCACCTGTCCAATTCGACCGGCCCAGTGGTAAACGCCAGTTTGTCTTCAAAGTAGGCCCTGGCTCTGGCAGGATCGTGAACCCGATTCATAGTCGTTTGCATATTGAACCTTTCGTTTGTTTTGTGTTGTGCCGACCCTGAAGTCCTCTTCGGCAGGATTAAACGTAACGCGTTCTTGAGAATTCTCAACCGATGTGAGAGAAAGTTTTTAGGAAAGTTTTTTTGAGTGTTTTTTTGGCGCGCGGTTTTGTCACGGGTTGAAACTCGCTGCCGGAGGCGCAGGGGTTTGGATAGCGGTGTCGGACAGGAATGGGGCGGCGCGAAGCCAAAGCGGCAGAGGAGTACCGCACTCCAAGACCTGGCGGACGCACTACAGCCGCCGAGAACTCGCTTGCGTTTTGGAGTGCGTGCAGTCCTCTGCCGCTTTTAACCGCCGGCCCCGAGCGCGGCCGGCAGACCATCACAGCAGGGAGCCTCGTCGATGCCTCGGCCCGACGACAAAAGGCTTTTTTAGAACGCGTTGGCGATAGCGAGGCTGACGACTGCTATAACGAGGATGGAGCTGAGCACACCGAACGTTGCCAGCGCCGTACCAGCCCGCAGGTACGCCGAAGCTGGATTCCATTGGCCGCCGTATTGGGAGCGCACGCGGACCGAGCACACCAACGCATGCACGGCCGGGAGCAGGCCCACCACCGGCAGGAAGCCGATGAGCCCGCAAACGAAAACGGTCAACGATTTTTCAATGGCTGATATCCGGTCCATGAGCGTTCGTCCCGTTGAAAGACGTGAGCCTGTTGGTGGCGGTCAATCCGTTGGTACCGTGGCTGGGGGAGACGAGTCGGTGAATCTGCTGCTGTTCGATCAGTTTCAGGTCACGGCCCAGAAGATGCAGGGTCCGCGCGCTCGCCGTGAGGTAAAGGAGGATGATGCTTAGCAGCACCAACACAACGATGATGGCCATGCCATGCTCGGCGCGCCCGGCGCGGGCACCGGCCGAGCCAGACGTTTGAAATTGACGGGAGATTTTCATGGCGTGGCGGCGGCGTGGGGAACAGCCAGGAAAGTGAACAACGGGCGAACGCGGCCCGGTTTCATGGCGCCTTTGAGCCGCGGTTCGAGCTCCAACTCCCAGCGCCAGGCGGATACGTTTTGACGCAAGTCGGACTCAAACGAGCAGAATTTCACGCGGTCCAGGACGCGTACCCACGCTCCCGGGCCGGAGCGGCGGTAAACGACCCCCTCGGCGAACCTGTAATCAACCGGGTTGGGTGTTCCCTGCAGATGCAGGATTTGTTCTTCCGCCGAACCCTCCAGGCGCGCGCGCGGACCCGCTGCCCGAACGTCGGCGCGCCAGCGTTCGCCGGCGTGCAGCGTGCGGACGATGTCATCGGCATTGCGGCGTAGGACGATGCAGTTGTCGATGCACTGGTACATCGCCATGTAGCCGATACCCAGAATCACAAACACCACGCCGATATAAACCAGCGCTTCTGTGAGCAGATAGGCACGCTCGCGGCCCGGGACTTGAGACCTGAGACTTGAACCTTGAGACTGTGGGCCGACGTTCATTTCACCCTCACTTCCCTAACGACCGGGCCACCGTGGCCGTTGACCTCCGGGCGCCATTCGAGCCGCACCTTGGGGGGCGTCACCGAGACGATGAACCGACCGGGCGGCAGGTTGGTGGCGGCGGCGGCCGGCACGTGATACACGCTCACGCCGTTCGTGAACGCGCGCCAGCCGCCCGCTGCCAGCACTTCGATTTCCCCATCCACAGTTTCCATGGCAATGGCGCGCTGATACATGCCCCGGGCCAGGCGCTTCTCCGAACTGACGGAGTAGGCGAGCGGAAGCAGCGCGGCCGTCAACAGCATGATGGCGGCCAGCAATTCAATCATCAGCGAGCCGCTCTGGCGAGCCGAGCGATGAGCAAATCGGGTTACCATAAGGTTGCGCGGTTGAGCAGCGAGATGAGCGCGAGGAACATTCCGATGACAATGCTGGCGACGATGAAGCCGTTGAAAAGCACGAGCACGGTGGTGGTGACCTGGGCGGCGGTTTGTTCGAGTTGGAAGGCCTTGGCGTCGAGCGCGTCGTGCCAGCCGGCCAGCGCGCGCACGAAGCCTCCGGCGCGCCCGAGCCCATTTGCCAGCCGCCACCGCCACTCGCCCGAATCGTCCAACACGCGCACCGCGTCCGGCAACTTGATTCCCTGTTTCAGCAGCAACACCGCCGCCTCGGCGCGGCGGCGCATCACAGTGTTGGCTGTGGCCTCGCCAGCCAGGTGGAGCGCCTCCGCTTCCGGCACACCGGCCTCGAGCAGGACGGCGAGCATGGCCGAGAAATCACGCTGGAGACGCTTGCGCCGCCATGGCAACCGGAGCTGCAGCCAGTCGAGCGAACCTTCCCCACCCGGCAGCACCCACGCAACCCACCTGCGCAGTCGCTGGCCGCCCAGGTAGGCCAGGGTCGCGACCCAGACCAGTCCCAGAATCCCGCATTGCAAGGCGATCACGAATGAATCCGTGGCAAACACCAGGCGCGTGAATTCCGGCAACTGCGCTCCCTCCATCATGCCCTCGAACACCATCTTAAAGGCCGGCAGGACTTTTACTTTGAGGAGCATCGGAACGAGGATCGTGAAGGGAGTCACCGTAAAAGAAACCAGGATCACGTAATTGAGAGCGCCGCGCACCTGGGACACACTGTCTCTTAAGAGCAGCCGGCACGCCGGCAGCACTTTGGCCAGGTCGCCGAGCCGTTCGCCGGCGCGGAGCACCGCCTGAACCTGGAGCGGCAGAAGGCGGGGCACGCGTTCAAGCGCCTGGCTGAGACGCAGGCCTTGTTCGAGGTGAGCGGCCAGCAGGTGGAAACGCACCCCGAGCGACCGGTCATGGGTGGCTGCGGCGTCCAGGATGGCCGCTTCCGGCTGGCGTCCGTCTTTCAAACCCATTTCGAGCAAGTCGATAAACATCCGCGCGCGCTCGTTTCGGCGCATGGGCAAGGTGAGCAGAAAATAGAGCACGTAAAGGACCGTGACCAGCGGCACGAGGCCCAGCACCACGTAGAGGATGAAACTCAACAACAGCAAGCCCGTGTTCTCCAGGGAGAAAGGTTCAGACAGTCGGCCCAAGATCTCGCTCATGTCAGTTCAGCTTCCCATGCCGCCCAGCATGTTCATCATATAGGTCATCGCCTGGAACAGCGGCGCGATTTGCCAAAAGACCATCTGGCCCAGGAACAGGATCGAGATAGGCAATGCGCCATAGAGCAGCAGCTCGATCCGGTATGAGGCGCGGGTCGAATAGACCTCGGCCGCTTTTTGGAATCCGCTGGCCGCATCTTCGCCGCCCTTCTGCACCAGCCATACGAACAGCGGCGGGAAGGGGCGGGTGGCGGTCCATTGTGCTGGCTTTCCCTGGCCGGTCTCGACTTGCTGCCGCCATTTGGCGAGGGCGGCGCCGGCGGGCGAAGCGGATTCAAGTCCTTCGGAGAGGGCCAGCGCTTCAGCCAGAGTAGTGCCTTTGCGTAGCATCAGCGCCATGGCGGAGGCGAGCTGAGCGAGGCTGGCTTCGCGGAAGGCCGGCAGCCGCCAACGCAGGCGGGCCCGGCATTTAGGCAGGGCTACGGCGACCAGGCCCAGTAACACGAGTGTGCCCAGTACGATCGGCGGAATCCACATGCCAACCACCGCCATCGCCGGGCGCGGCATCTGTTCGAAAAGACCCGACAGGAAGTGACTGAAGGCGATCGACAAAAGCGTGGTAAGAGCCAACGAGACCGCGACCACGAGCAGGGGATAAACCATGACACCCTTGAGCCGCGTCCACAGCGCGTTTGCCCGGTGGTAATGGTCGGCCAGCAAAGTCAGCACACCGGGCAGGTCGTTACTGCGTGCGCCTATCTCCACCATGCGGCGATAGAAATCAGGCAGTTTCCGGCCGGACAGGGCCTCCTTGAGAGGCGTGCCGCGTGCCAGGTCGGCTCCCAGTTGCTCGAGCTCGGCGCGCAACGGCCGCTGGCGCATCCCCTCGCACAATTGCTTCAGGGCGCCCTCAAGCGGGATTCCCTCCCGCAGCATCGAGGCGAGCTGCTGGTTGAAAAAGGCAAATTCGTCGTAATTCATGGTCGGCCTTCAAAAGAACGTTCGCTAATGGTTCGACCGGACAGAGGCACGGGCGTCACGCGCTTTTAACTAAATCATCGGAGGCAACATCATCAGGGGCAAAATCATTGGAAATCCGGCAGGAGTGTCGTCGGTCGTGCTCCCATGATTCTGTTCACTTATGATTTTGTCATTCCATGATTTTGCCAGAATTTGCCGGTTTCATCCGCCGAGGACGCGGCGTACCTCCGCCTCGTCGGTCAGGCCTGACTGCACCAGGTCATGTGCTTTGTCGGCCAGGGCAGGCTGGGCGGTGAGCGGTTCCAGGTCGCGACTCAAAACGTGGTCGCGGAGGGTGTCAGAAAGGCGCAACGATTCGACCAACGGGAACCGTCCCCGATAGTGGGTTCCCAGGCAATCCGAGCAGCCCTTTCCTGAGCACTTAGCGCATAGGCGGCGCAGCAGGCGTTGGTTCAAGACGAGTTCGACCGACGAAGCGACCGCCGACGGGTCTCGGCAGAGCACGAGCAGCCGCTCGAAAACCCCTTTGCACGAGCCCGCATGGAGGGTTGAGATAACCAGGTGGCCTGTGAGGGACGCGCGCACCGCGATATTTGCAGTTTCCTCGTCCCGGATCTCGCCGATGACCAGGACCTGCGGGTCCTGACGTAACAGGTGGCGGGCTGCCTTGGCAAAGTCGAGACCGATGGCCTCGTTGACCTCCGTTTGCATGATGCCGGGCACGATTTGCTCCGCCGGGTCCTCCACAGTGATGATGTGCCGCCCGCCGCTTTCTGCCAGTCGGCGGAGGCAGGCGTAGATTGTGGTGGTTTTACCGCTGCCCGCCGGGCCGGTGAGGAGCATCAGGCCCGCCGTCTGGCGCATGAAGCGCTCGACTTCCAACCGGGCATCCAACGTGAAATCCAACTCGTCCAGCGCCCGAACCTGCGTCCCATTGAACAATCGCAGCACGACCTTTTCACCGGTGACGGTCGGGTAAGTGGAGACCCGGATATCGCTTTGCGCATTGAGGCTTTCTTTGTCGATGCGGCCATCCTGGGGAAGCGACTCTTGGTAAGTCTTCAGGCGGGCGAGGAACTTGATGCGGCCCAGCACCCGATCGGCGACGGCTGCCGCAAGCTCCGAAGTGGGAGTCATCACCCCATCGAGCCGAAAAGAAACCGCCGCCGAACCTTCGCGCATCTGCACGTGAATATCGCTGGCTTCCGCGCGCTCCGCCTGGTGAACGAGTCTTTCGAGAATTTCCGGGGCCGAGGATTCAGCGCTAACCGGTTCGACCGGCTGAGGATCTGGACGGGCCGTTGTCGTTGGTATGGGCTTTCGCATTGTTTCTTTATGGCTCCCGGATAAAGACGGAAGCCTCAGGAGTTCGACAGGAATACAATCATTTAATCACGGTTGCGAGGTCTCCACGTCCCTTGGAGCACCCATTCAGCCCTTGACTCGGGGCGGGGACGGCCACGTCCCCGTGCACAAGCTGTTGAGGAGGACCGCCTCGGGTACGTGGCCATCCCCGCCCCGTTGGCGTTTGCTAGAACCGCTCTCAGGAAATCCGAAGACCCAAAACCGTCAGAACGCGCACCAGTCCGTAGGCGATGCCCCCCGTCACCGGGATGGTCAAAATCCAGGCCCAGACCATCCGTTCGACCACTGTCCATTTGATGGCGTTAAGCCGCCGGGCCGAGCCGACGCCCATGATGGCGGCGGAGATGTTGTGCGTCGTCGAGACAGGGATGCCCAGTTGGCTCGCCGCGAAAATGACGGTGGCGGAGCTGGCTTCGGCGGCAAAGCCATTGATCGGATGCAGCTTCACCATCTTGTGTCCGAGTGTCCTGATGATGCGCCAGCCGCCCACGGCCGTGCCGCCTGCCATCGTTAGCGCACACACCACCTTTATCCACACCGCAATTTCCATGTCCTTGGCCGGAGCCGGGGCCGGGGTATGCAGAAACGAAAGCCATCCCGGCAGGTTCGATAATTGGCCGGCCTGCGTCGCCGCCACCAAGGTCAGGGCGATGATGCCCATGGTCTTCTGCGCGTCATTGGTACCGTGCATCACTCCCATCGCGCCCGCGCTGAACATCTGGGCCACCCCGAAGAACCGGTTCACCCTGACGGGCCGCGCATTCCTCAACAGCACATAAAGCAGCGCCATGAAGCAGAACCCCAGCATCAGCCCTGCCAGCGGCGAGGTGATCATCGGCACAATGACCTTCCAGAGCAAACCTTTGCCCAGCCACCAATGCTGGTGGCTGGGCTGTGCCCAGATGATCACATTCCAATTATTGCCCGAGGCGGCCACCGCCGCGCCGCACAAGCCGCCAATCAGCGCGTGGCTCGAACTGGAGGGAAGTCCCACCCACCAGGTAATCAAGTTCCAAACGATCGCGCCGATCAGCGCGCAAATAACAACATCCGAGCTCAGCGAAACCAATTTGGCATCCACGAGGCCGGAGGAAATGGTCTTGGCGACCGCCGTGCCCCAGAGCGCTCCGAGCAGATTGGTCGTTGCGGCCAGGATCACCGCTTGGCGGGGGGTCAGCACCTTGGTCGAGACGACCGTGGCGATGGAGTTGGCCGTGTCGTGAAAGCCGTTGATGAACTCGAAGACCAGCGCCACGACGATAACCGTCAGCAGGAGCGTCATGGCGGGTCAGGAGTTCTTTAACGCGATCTGGGCAATGACATTGCCGGCGTCCCGGCAGCGGTCGATGATTTTTTCCAGCAGTTCGTAAAGGTCCTTGAGCAGAATGACCTGCACCGGCTCGTGCTTCCCGCTGAACAGGTCTTTGAACAAGGTCACCATGTGCTTGTCGGCTTCACCTTCCAGAAACTGAAGCTTGTCGTTGAGGTCTTTGACTTTGTCCAGATTCATCCCGTCCCGCAGGGATTTGACAAGTTCCAGGACGATGTCGGTCGCGCGCTCCAGCAGGCTGATTTGCTTCGAGAAATCGATCCCCCGCACATGCTGCGGCGCCAGCACCACGCGTTCGGTAAACTTCTCGACCGTCTTTGGGATCTTGTAAAGCGCGTTGGATAGTTCCTCGATGTCCTCGCGCTCCAGGGCGGTTATGAAGGTGGTGTAAACCGCCTCGCTGATCTCCTTGGTGATCTGCTTGTCTTTCCGGCGCGAGTAAGTCATTTCGTCCATCGCAACCGGCTTGTCGAGGTCCTTGCTCAGCTTTACCAGCGCCTGGACGCTCGTCCGCGCCTCCTCCGCGCTCGCCTCGAGGAGGCTGAAAAACTTGTCTTCTTTGCCCAACAGCTTCTGAAGCGAAAACATAGTGCGCTACTTGTCACACATCTGGCCGGGAAGCGCAGTAAGAAAATTCCGACCGGCTCGTCACCCAATCGTAACACAACCGCCATGAGGCTGTAACAGCCGTGCCCAAAAGTATGCTCGTTCAGGCAACACGAACGACTAACTCAATGAAAAGACAAACCACCTGCAAACTACTCGCGCTTGCTGTTCTGTCCTGCGGAATCTGCGCGGCCCCGGCACCCGCCCGCGCGCAATCGGCCGATGCCCTGGTCAACAAACTGGTTCAAAAAGGCATCCTGACGGACAAGGAAGCCAAAGACCTCATGTCCGAGACCGTCCAAACCAATCAGGCCAGCGCTTCCAAATGGAAGATCAACGACGCCATCAAGAATATCCAACTCTTCGGTGATGTGCGGTTTCGCTACGAATATCGTGGTGCCGATAATGCCCCCGGCACTGGCTCAACCAAGGATGACTACGTTCGCGAACGTTTTCGTTACGCGATTCGCATCGGCATCAAAGGCGATTTGTTCGATAACTTCTATTATGGGTTGCGGTTGGAGACCTCCACAAATCCGCGCTCACCTTGGGTGACGTTCGGGGACGATTCCAATCCGACTCCCTCCGACAAGCACAGCGACGGAATTAACATCGGGCAGGCCTATCTCGGCTGGCGGCCGACCGATTGGTACGAAATGACCGTTGGGAAGATGCCCATGCCGCTCTACATCACGCCCATGATTTGGGACTCCGACATCAACCCGGAGGGTGCGGTCGAGAAGCTTAAATTCTCGCTAGGCAACGCTGACCTCTTCGCCAATTTCGGCCAGTTCCTGTACCAGAACGTGAACCCGGCTACCGCCTTCCCCTCGAGCGACACCTTCATGCTCGCCTGGCAGCTCGGCGCGACGGTGAAGCTGACCAAGGACATCAACCTCAAAGTCGCCCCGGTTATCTACAACTACACCGGCTTCGGCCAGAACGGCGCAGCCTCGCTGCTCGACCAGCGGTTCGTCGGTGAAGGCGTCAATGGGGTCAACGTCGGCGTCAACACCAACTACGCCAACGCCCTCCATTTCAACCAGAATGGCATCAACGACCTGCTCGTGCTGGAAGTGCCGGCTGAGTTGAATTTCAAGATCGCCAACTATAACGCGCGGGTCTTCGGCGATTTCGCCTATAACTTCCAGGGTGATGACCGTGCCCGCGCCGCGGCCGCCGCCGCCGGCCCCACCATCCTCCCGCGCGCTTTCACGGGCCAGGACAAGGCGTACCAGGTCGGCGCTGGCTTCGGCAACCTCGGCCTGGTCTATGGCCAAACTGCGAAGAAGCATACCTGGGAGGCCCGGGCCTACTGGCAGCACATCGAACAATACGCCGTCGATGTGAACCTCATCGACTCGGACTTCTTTGAAGGTCGGGCCAATCTCGAAGGCGTGTATTCTGCGTTTGCTTATAGTTTTACGGACGGGATCATTGGCACCATCCGTTACGGCTATGCCAACCGGATTAACAAGGGACTTGGCACCGGCGGCAGCAACCTGGATATGCCCATCCTGAACCCGATCAAGCAGTACCACCTCGTACAACTGGACGTGACCTGGCGATTCTGAATGTAACCGGAATGTCACGCGGCGAGGCTCGTAAAAAGGTTAAAACGTGAAACTAAGTATGGGTCAAATATGATGATGAAAAGAATGATAGTTGGCTTGGTTGCGGGCGGATGTTTGCTGGCGCAGCACGTTGCTGTGGGCCAAATGCTCATCAACGGCGCGGGGGCTACGTTTCCATACCCCCTATATTCGAAATGGTTCGACCAGTACGCAAAAGTTGACGCTTCCGTTCGCTTTAACTATCAATCCATCGGGTCCGGCGGCGGGCAGAAGCAAATCCTTGCCCAAACGGTGGATTTTGGGGCGTCGGACGGCCCGATGAGCGACGATAACCTGGCCAAGGCGCCGGGCAAAATTCTACATATCCCGACCGTCGCGGGCGCGGTCGTGGTTACTTATAACCTGCTTGGTCAACCGAAGCTGAAGCTCGACGGACCGGTGGTCGCGGACATTTTCCTGGGCAAGATCACCAAATGGAACGACGCGCGCATCGCCGGGCTTAATCCGGGCGTGAAGTTGCCGGACGCCGATCTGGTGGTGGTACACCGGTCCGACGGCAGCGGCACGAGCTACATCTTCACAGACTATCTTAGCACGGTGAGCAAAGATTGGGAGGCGACCGTCGGCCGCAATGCATCGGTAAAATGGCCGACCGGGCTGGGTGCCAAAGGGAATGAAGGCGTCGCCGGCCAGGTGAAAAACCTTCCTGGCAGCATCGGTTACGTGGAGTTGGCGTACGCGCATCAGAACAAGCTGCCGTTTGCCGAACTCAAAAATGCCGCCGGCATTTTTGTCACCGCTTCGTTGGAATCAGTGACCGAGGCGCTCGCGACAGCGAAAATTCCGGAGGATTTCCGGTTCTCGATGGTGAATGCGCCGGGAGACAAGGCCTATCCGATCGCCGGCGTAACCTGGCTTTTGGTCTATGAGCAACAGAAGGACCCCGCCAAGGGCCAAAAGCTGGTGGAATTCCTGAATTGGTCCATGACCAAGGGAGAGGATTTGGCGGCGTCCCTGGATTACGCGCCAGTGCCACCGAGCTTGAAGGAACGCGTCCTCGCGCGGATCAAAACGATCAAATACTGACGCGGATTGTTTTTTGAGTAAAATCAGTTTGCCTTGCGGACGAAGGGCGCCAGTCCGGCCGCCCTTCGTCCGCTTGCTTAACCCATGGACGGCCAGCTTGTATCTAGCCACCCGCTACGCCGCGCGAGCGGTAACCTCGCGCGGCGTGCGGTGGGGGACCGGGTGTTTCAGTGGCTGACGCTCGTGATGGCGGTTTCGGTGTTCGTGCTGATCATTCTGATCGGCTACGAGCTGGCGCACGGCTCTCACCTCGCCTTGCGTAAATTCGGTTGGCGGTTCCTCACCAGCTCGAACTGGGACCCGGTCAATGAGCAGTACGGCGCGCTTCCCTTTATCTTCGGAACTCTGGTCTCCTCGGGCCTTGCGCTGGCGATTGCGGTGCCCCTGAGCATCGCCACCGCGGTCTATCTGACCGAGATTGCTCCGCACTGGCTTCGCCAGGTGCTGACCTTATTCATCGAACTGCTGGCGGCTGTGCCGAGCGTGATTCTGGGGTTTTGGGGGATGTATATCATGGTGCCGTTTCTGAGTGCCAATGTGTTTCCGCACCTGCAAAAACTGCTCGGTTTCCTGCCCTTATTCCGAGGCCCGAGCTATGGCCCGTGCATGCTGTCCGGCGGTATTATCCTGGCCATCATGGTGGTGCCGATTATCACTTCGGTGTCGCGCGAAATCCTGCGCTCGGTGCCAGGCTTGCAGCGCGAGGCCGCTTTCGCGCTCGGGGCGACCCGATGGGAAGTCACGCGCATCGCCGTGTTGAGCTATGCGAAGAAAGGTTTGTTCGGAGCGGTGATTCTCGGCCTGGGCCGCGCACTCGGCGAAACCATGGCGGTCACAATGGTCATCGGCAACACGCCGCAAATCGGCGCGTCGCTGTTGTCGCCGGGCTACACGATGGCGAGCGCTATCGCCAACGAATTCACCGAGGCCACTACGGATGTTTATCTCAGTGCGTTGTTCGAACTCGGTTTGGTCCTGTTGGGCGTGACCGTGCTTGTCAACGCCCTGGCGCAACTCCTGTTAAAAACCTTCGCCGGCCGCAGCGTTAAACCCCAAAACTGACCAGTGATGCAACCCGCCCGCCACCATTGGCGCAAGTTCAAGAATGCCTCGATGCAAGCGGTGACGTGCCTGTGCGCGTTGCTGGTCGTTGTGCCGCTCGGCCTGATTTTTTACCATGTGCTCAAGTCCGGCTTCAGCTCGGTCAACTGGGCTTTCTTCACCCAATTGCCCAAGCCGGTGGGGGAAGCCGGCGGCGGCATGGCCAACGCCATCGGTGGCACGTTCGAGTTGCTCGGCTTGGCGGCCCTGCTGGGCGTGCCGCTCGGCGTGCTCGGCGGCGTCTTCCTGTCCGAATACGGCTCGCTGCGGCTGAATTGGACCGTTCGCTTCGCCGCGGATGTGCTCAACGGCGTTCCCTCCATCATCTGGGGCATGGTGGTGTACGCGCTCGTGGTCGTCCCGATGAAAGGCTTCTCCGCCTGGGCCGGCGGGATTGTGCTGGGGATGATGATGGTGCCGCTCATCATGCGGACGACCGAGGAGGTCCTGCTGCTGGTGCCTAATGGTTACCGGGAAGCGGCGCTGGCCTTAGGCATCGCCCAATGGCGCACGGTACTTCAGATCGTGATCCGGACCGCGCTCAAGGGCATCATCACCGGCATCCTTTTGGCGCTCGCGCGCGTGGCGGGGGAAACCGCCCCGTTGCTGTTCACCGCGTTCGGAAACCGGTTCTGGAACCATCACCTATCCGACCCCATTGCCGCGGTACCGCGGCAAATCTTCGACTACGCCATTTCACCTTACGAGGACTGGCATCGGCAGGCCTGGGCCGGCGCGTTGGTCCTGTTGCTCTTTGTCGCCATCGTCAACGTCAGCGTGCGCGTGTTGACGCGCGACCGGTTCGCAAAGCGGAGTTAGGGAATATGCCGATGACCACAGAGCCAAAAGACCCCAGACCCCCGGCGCGGTTGTCGCCGCCCCTACCTGCCCCGGCTTCCGAGCAGGGGCCCGCTGCGCCAGGACTCTCGACACCGGCTGTCAGCGCCCAGGAACTCTCGATCTTCTTTGGCAGCAACCATGTTCTCAAACGCGTGTCTCTGGACATTCCGGCGCGAGCCGTGACCGCTATCATCGGCCCCAGCGGCTGCGGCAAGTCCACTTTTCTGCGCTCGCTCAATCGCATGCATGAGCTGGTCCCCACCGCCCGCATGGAAGGCCGGATTCTCCTCTTCGGCCAGGATATTTATGCGCGGGATGTCGAACCCGTCCTGGTCCGGCGGCGCGTCGGCATGGTCTTCCAAAAATCCAATCCTTTTCCGACCATGTCGATTGCCGACAATGCCACCGTCGGCCTGCGCCTCAACGGCATGCGGAATCGTTCCGTCCTGGCTGAGCGCATGGAACAGTCACTGGTAATGGCCGCGCTCTGGGACGAGGTGAAAGACCGCCTCGGCGCGCCGGCGGTGAGTCTTTCTGGCGGCCAGCAGCAGCGCTTGTGCATCGCCCGCGCGCTGGCCGTCCAGCCGGAAGTGCTGCTAATGGACGAACCGGCCTCCGCGCTGGACCCGCTGGCGACTGCCAAAATTGAAGACTTGATCCTGGAATTGCAAAAGGACTACACCATTATCATTGTGACTCACAATATGCAACAGGCGGCCCGCATCTCGGACAACACCGCGTTCTTTTACCTTGGCGAATTGGTCGAATATGGACCCACCTCTAAAATCTTCACCAGCCCGGCGAAGAAACAGACGGAAGACTACGTCACCGGGCGCTTCGGCTGACCCTAAAATGGAAACTCGTTTCACCCTTTCACAACGACCTGGTAACCAATTACCGATTACCAATAACTGATTACCGGTTACTGATTACTGTTCACGACGTTATGGTTCACTTCGATCAGGATCTTGCCGAGCTTAAGGACCTGCTGCTGACCATGGCCAGCCACGCCGAAGCGGCGATGCGGCAAGCGGTCGAGGCGTTGATGCGCCGCGATTACGACCTGGCCCTGCGCGTCCGCGCCGATGACGCCGTGATTGACCGGTTCGAGGTGGAGGTGGATGAAATGGCCATTCGGCTGCTGTCCCAAGCTCCATTGGCCAGCGACCTCAGGCTCATCGCGGTGACGATGAAGATCTCGCAGAACCTCGAAAGGGTAGGGGACGAAGCCACCAAAATTGCCAACCGGGCGCGCGACCTCAGCCAGGAGCCGCCACTTAAACTCCCAGTGGCTATTCCGCAAATGGCGGACATGGTGCTGCCTATGCTCAAAAGCTCGCTCGACGCTTTTGTGAACAAGGATCCCGTCGCCGCCCGCGCTCTCATCCCGCAGGACAAGCAGGTCGATTCCCTGAACAAGGAGATCCATCAGCAGCTTGCCGAGCAGATGATCCGGGACCCGGAAACCGTCACCCGATGCCTGCACCTCATGGTCGCCGCCAAGAGCCTCGAACGCATCGCCGATCACGCCAAAAACGTTGCCGAGGAAGTGGTTTATCTTTGCGAAGCCGAGGACATCCGCCACACCGGCAACCCCGCGAGTAGACCGCTGCCGGAACCCCGCGACCGGAGCGCCGATTTGTAATCGGACTATAGCGTGGTTGGGAATCCGCGTGCCTCGTAGGAGAAGACGTGAGGAGTCTCTGATCTCGCCCCAAATCGCGACTTGTACCGGAAGAGTGAGACTCCTCACGTGGTCTCCTGCAATCCGAAGACACGCTCTTAGCGTGTGCGTGCCCGGCGCGGCGTGCAGCAAGGCTCTGATCACCTAACGCCGATTGCAAATCGGTGCCAGCGCCACGGCTGATTCATCTGAGCTCTACTGGATCGCAGCTGCTCGGGTGGGAGTAAGAAATGACTGGACTTTCGTGCCGCCAACCCAGAAGCTCACTGCATGGTTTTGGCCAAT
>Ga0210409_10001874_pt1 | contig 26363 bp, 30 predicted proteins | sample IncBWH17MmetaG_FD_161649 | JGI IMG/M metagenome (GOLD analysis project Ga0210409, IMG submission 161649) | Forest soil microbial communities from Barre Woods Harvard Forest LTER site, Petersham, Massachusetts, United States - Inc-BW-H-17-M | ecosystem: Environmental > Terrestrial > Soil >...
GAGGAAGAAGGGAGAAGCAGTGGATTCTCAAGCGACCGTCATGATGCTCGAATACGAGCCGAAAGAAAATCTGAAGAAAGGGCTCAAAGTCTAATCTTCTGCCTTGCAACTACCATTTTTTCTCTAGTCGGCGTCTGCAAAGTGTGAAGGGTCTCTGGAGTTTTGCCTAGCCCCTGGGGGGTCGCATTTTAGTTAATAGAAAAAAGATAACAGACCGCATGATCGTTCCTTTTGCGAGCGAGCCGCACAACCTTTCCATTCTGCTTCATGACAAATGATACATCCAAGTGTTCAAGTTCAACAATATACCTTTTTTACTAGATTACCGTCACATCCCCGCCGCGAGAAATGCCCCATATCGAAACCACGGACCTCTCCTTCATAGCGGACAGAGTCCAGCCCCAGACTTGGACCCTATTCCAAGTCCTCAGAACCAGAATGCGACAACTTAGAGGCGTAACCATGAAGGTCCAGTACGAGAAACACTCAAGGGAGCCGATTCCCTCCTTCTACTACGGCAGCAAACAACTCTTCCACGTCCACGCCAGAGGAGAAGAGATCAGCGCAACCATTCACTCTGACCAAAAGGCCCGGACTAAGATAGTCGAGGACCAGTCCATAGACTGGAGGGCTAGAGACCAAGTCAGCAAGCGCACCTGGGCAGCGTTCAGTCTCAGATCATCAAAAGACCTCGTTCCCTTCATGGAACTGGTCAGGGCAAAATACGAAATGATCCACCAGGAAGCCTCGGGCAAGCAAGAAGAACAGCGTCCAGTAGCCTTCTGAAAAATCGCCTACGATCCGTTCCAGAACGGCCGCGCGCCGTCCACCTTTGTTGTTTACTACTCTAGCGGACGGGCGGTACGAACCGCTCGATACCACGGCCCAACCAGCGAGCTTCAGGGTTGACTAGCGCAGGCGCGGCGGAGCTCCCTTGATCGGTTGAGGCTTCGGCTTGCTTTCACCTGGCTCGCTACTTCGGAGTATGTGATGTTGGGTCAAAAGGTCGAAGAATCGTTTCTTCAACAGTCTGAAACGCGAGACCCTAAAGACGAATCCACGCGTCCTGTCGATCTGGAACGAAACAGAATCCGACGAGATCCTTCGTCTCTCCATCTTCGGAACCGAGAGAAAGCGATGCGACTTTCCTCTCGACCTGACAATACCCAGTTCGATCACTCCATCCGCCATGGTCTTGAGCTTCGCCGCGGCATCGTCGGGAATCGCCCCTTTTGAAGCGGTCTCTATGAACAATCCTCCAGTCTTCTTCACCTTGGCACCTATGGTCTGGATGAAATTGATCGCCTGCTTCTCATCGACGCCGTTGAAGATCGGAGTCAGAGAGTCAAGAACCACGGTCACCGGGCTTCCCTTCGCCTTTGCAATGAATGCAGTGATCTGAATGTTCAGTTCGGTAAGGTCTGATGGGTCCTTTATGGCGCCCTCTCCTTGACCAGCCAAGCTGGAATAGCAGTCGATGATCTTCAAACGGCCCTTTCTCAGGTGAGAAATAATGTCCCAACCAAAATCTGTCATTCTGGCTTGAACGTCTTCAGGAAAAGCGTCATAGGATAACAGTGCACACAATCGGCCCGATTCCAATTCGTCATGAAGTAGCTGATACGAGAGTATTGTCTTCCCGCTCCCCGCGTCTCCAAGAAGAAGAATGCTTGCCCCTCTTGGTAAGGGTCCGCCCATCATCTGCTCTAAGTGTTGGAACCCTTCGAGGGAGGTGTCGAACCGTTTTACGGTTACGATGCCACCCAAAACGGCAACTATTCCCGCGACCACAAATGGCCAGTAGCTTAGGGGCGAAGTTTCAATTTGGAACGGAACAGATGTTGCGAGGCCTGGGCCTGTATTTCCGAATCCATCGTTAATGCTGTTAGCAGTTACAACAAGGGTCCATGTTCCTCCTGGGTCGAACGCGGAGACTGGATAGCCTGTGGATGTGTAGAATCCAAAGCGTGAGGTATCGTACGCGGAGGTGAGATTTGCGACCAAAGCTCCGGAAGGGTTCCTGAGGCCTATTGAGTATTGTCCTGAAGTAAGGTAGGAGGTACCGAGGGAGTATCGTATTCGGAAGAAGGCATGGATCGTGTCTCCAGGAGAGAAGCTTGTTGCTGGATCTCCCTTCGAGTTATAAGCAACAAGTGAGTCGATGATCAGATCATTCTTGGCAATTGCAACGGTCAGTGGGAAACTCATCCCGGAGTTTCCAATGGTATCGTTTGCTTGCACAACTATTGTCCATGACCCTGTAGGGTCAGAGCTCGAGACCAGATAGTTGACGGTGTACACTCCCGGGCTCGTCTGGGGGAGGAGAAGCCTTCCACTTGAAGGAGTGTTCGCGTACACGCTTGCTGCATTGTCAGGGCCGCTAAGCGCAGATACTGTTGCGCTGATGGTCGTGGTCTGTCCCCTCTGCAGCACGGTTCCCGGAACTGGCTGGGTGACTACCACGTTCAACTTTGAGCTAACAGTGAACGTGCCCGTGGCGACGTTGCTGATGTTACTTGGGGACGTTTGGTTAATGTACACATTGTAGACGCCCCCGACGTCGGTAGCTACCGTCCCGCTGATAGCGGTGAAGGATGGGTCTGGGTAGAATTGTGTAACTGCGCCATTCCCCCGATTATCTGTGTTTATGACTTTGTTAGCGGTCGCGCTTCCCGTGCCGTTAGGTTTGACAACCGCGAATATGACGGCGTACGCGGTATTTCTGGTCCCGCCTGATATGCTCAGGGTCATTGTGATTGTGCTGCCGAGGCTGACTGGGACCGACGGGCTGATTGTAAGATTGTATGGAGGTATCCCTTCGACAAGCGGGGTCGTGGCTAGAAAGAGTGTTAGAGCTAGGGCTACTAGAGGGAGTGCGGCGCGCAGTCTGGTTAGCATCTATTGTCGACGGCCGATGGGTATTTCTCCAGAGAGGGGGTCGAAGCAGTGCCGCGGAAGGCTTGTGTTACCACGAGAGAATTAGAGTAGGAACACCCGCGGTCGGACGATAGAGGAGTTTTTGCTTCTCAAATCATGGGAATTGCGGTCTTCGCGAAAACTCCGACAATCTTTATTAGAAATCCTGGATTTGCGGCGCGTTTGGCGGGTCTTGTGGGCCCGTAAGCCAGATCATCAAGGGGTCTGGCCGGGCGGCTCAGCCAGGTAGAGCAGCAGGCTCAACGAGGCTGAAGCTCTTAACCTGAAGAACGAGCCTACGAGTCTCGTTCGGGGAACGGTCGAGGGTTCAAATCCCTCCGGGCCCGCCACAGACGAATCAACACGTTTCGGTTCAGAGGGGTTAGTTTGATGGGACACCGACATGAGCAGTAGAGAGAGCCCCCCGGCTAGAGTCATGAAAAATATTCGCGAAAACCCCAAGATCGTCCAGCGGTCCTGTACGAAGCACGGTGCCTACACTGGACCGTATTGCCTTCAGTGTTATGAGAGGGCGATGGGTTCTGACGAACCGCCAGTCAAGGATGAGAAATCAATGTCCGACTAAAATACAGCGAGCTCTCGGTGCTCCGATCAGGGTCAAATGAATGGGGCCCAATTTCGACAAGGCGTTCTCTCGTTCCGAGTGGGTAAGGACTCCTTCTTCAGGAATGACATGGATTCTCCAATTCCACCGGACGAACGCACCAACTTCAAGGGATTGAATACTTTCTAATGGACGAAACCTACGGTGCCAGTACGAGGCTGGAGCGATTTGACTCGCCCAAACACATCGTGATGGCGACCAGCACTGGAACGCGACAAACCTACTTGAGGCATGGAGCCTTCAGTTTCGAGATCAAAGGACAACGCCTGAAACTGATCGTCTACAAATCCGCCGAAAACCCGTACGCACGGTCACTCTTCATACCCATCTCCGACGAGACATCTAGTCACGAAACCTATGTGTCTGGAAGGTACCTGGACCTTGAGGAGCAAGGAAGCGACGACGAACTGGACTTCAACATGGCGTACAATCCGTATTGCGCCTATAGTGAAGATTACAGTTGTCCCATACCTCCGGTCGAGAATAGGCTTCCGGTCAAGATTCTCGCAGGCGAGAAGAATTACAAATAGGAATGAATCGAGGCTAGAGTCGAGATCTATGACGACCCGAATGACAGACTACTCACAGGACTTTGACACTTTGGAGAAGATGGAGTGGGCATTTTCGAAAGGTGACGTTGCTTACATCAGCAAGGTCCTGGACGGTCGGCCCAGCATCGTCCTCCGGATTCATGGAGTCTGTATGCTAGCCGATATGAAAAGAGAGGATGCGATCCCGGCTTTGGCCCGGGCTCTTCGCGAAGACCCTAGTCCCCTCGTGAGGCACGAAGCCGCATTCGCGATGGGACAGCTGGAGTACAAGTCGGGAGTGCCCTCACTGATTGAAGCGATGGCAGGAGACGAGAGTGTCCTTGTCAGACACGAGTCTGCGGTAGCATTGGGCTCTATCGGGGACGAGAGAGCTAGGCCGGGGTTGATGCGTCTGCTGGAAGATGTCGACGAGGATGTGAGACTGTCGGCTGAGGTCGCCTTGGCTGATTTGGATTTTCTGAAGAGACTGAGAAGCAGGACAGAGATTCGACCTCCGCCGAGACAGGATAGTTGAATTCTCGCGAGACAACAGCGCCTCAGGTTGAGAGACCGAGCTTTCGCGTTCCTCGAGCAATGGCGGAAATCGCGATAAAGAGCCTGGTCAAGGCCGGGATTATTGATCGACATTTCTTCGTAAAGACGGATGATCAGACGATCGTACTGCCACTCGTCCGCAATCCAACGGCAGTTGAGATCGACGAGCTGCGAAAGATCGTCCCGAATGTGAGCTCAGGAACCGAAGAGTTCGAACCTAGGACGAGAAACCCGCGGACCCTTGAAGAGTCTCTAGGAAACCGCATGCCGTCCGACCTACTTTCCAAGTTGCCTAGGTCTTTCGACATCGTCGGCGACATCGCTATTCTCGAACTCGACTTTGAGTTGGCGGCTTTCGAGACCGGTATAGCCGAGGCGATAATGCAAGTTCACCCGAATGTCCGGGCGGTCTTTGCAAAGAGCGGAGAAGTCTCCGGACTTGAGAGAATAAGGCCTCTCCGCTACGTCGCAGGAGAGAATAGAACCAGGACAATTCACAGAGAGCAGGGCTGCCTGTTCAAAGTTGATCTGTCGAAAGTCTTCTTCTCGCCGCGACTCTCCACCGAGCATCAAAGAGTTGCGCTGCTAGTTGACAAAGGTGAATGGGTGGTGGACATGTTCGCTGGAGCTGGACCATTCTCGATTTTGATTGCGAAAAGGGTTGACGATGTACGGGTGGATGCTATCGACGCTAATCCAGAGGCGATAGAGCTGGTTCGAGAGAACGCCCGAACAAACAAGGTCGAGTCCAAGGTCCAGGCTCACCTTGGCGACGCACGAGACATCATTCGAAAGGAGCTTTCGCAAACTGCGAGTCGGATGATAATGAATCATCCATCCGCATCGAGGGATTTCATCAAAGAGGCTTGTGAGGCGCTCCGGCCCTCCGGCGGCATCATCCATTACTACACCTTCGCGGGTGAGAGTTGGGACGAAGACTCTCGGCGTGAGATCGAATCGGGGGTCGAGGAGTCCGGCTACGTCGCAGAACGAGTTTTAGGGATTCACAGAGTCCGTGAAGTAGCTCCCATGAAGTGGCAGGTCGTGGTTGACCTCAGAGTCGTCCGGCGTCAGTAGCAGAAATTTCGACGGTGACTCTATTGTTCGGGTTTTGAAGCATTCGGACCATTTCACGAGGGATGTCAATCGAGGATTTGTCCGCGTAGATCATTAGCGTTCGGTCGGAGATGAAACCGCTCTTCCTGACAACCAAGTCCGTCTCATGTGAGAAGGTTAGTCCGGGATTGCCTCGACCCTCGACCGTGAATTCGAAGGTCCCAACCCTGAGTGCGATCCGGCCTCTCCCGCTCGAACTTGAAAGAACTCGCTTCAATTCTTCTGGAAGATCTCGAACTGTGCTGGACGATCTCACCGCTACAACGCAGTCTCCTCGACGAGTCAGGCTATCGCTGGCCGTTATTTCCAACGTGGTCGGATGGGTCGAGAGGATGGCAGGATGACCGTACGCATAAAAGATCGAAGGAGGGACCCTGAAGACGCGTAAGGGTTTCATGCTAAATATCCTTCAGAACTAAAAATTTTGGGGGAGGCGATAGCTAGGTCAGTCGATTTCGCCATTGAGAGGGAGAGAATGGTTCAGAGACTAATCAGCGAAGGACTGCTTCGATCACCCGAAGTTATTGCGGCACTTGGGAAGGTTCCAAGGGAACTGTTCGTTTCGAACGAGCTTCGTCCTTACGCCTACAACGATACTCCTCTACCGACCGATCGCGGACAGACCATCAGTGCGCCACACGGCAGCCGAAGCCGGGCGATACATGGTGGCAATAATGAACGAAGCGTTGGAGCTAAGGATCGGCGACAGAGTCTTGGAAGTGGGCGCGGGTAGCGGATACCACGCAGCTACATTAGCAGAACAGATTGGACCGCGTGGCCATGTCTACACCGTTGAGTTAGTCCCTGAACTAGTCAGGGTCGCACGGTCCAACCTAGAGAAAGCCGGCTACTCTGATCGTGTGACACTGGTTGAAGGAGATGGATCACTCGGCTATCCAGATCGAGCCCCCTACGATAGAATAGTTGTAGCTGCGGCAGCGCCTAGAGTCCCACAAACTCTAGCCTCACAACTACAGCCTGGAGGAATACTCATTATCCCAGTTGGCGGCCGCATGTTCCCCCAAGAACTCGTAAAAGTGCGAAAAGACGAGAAGGGACGGATAGAACAGACCTCGCTGGGAGGGGTGGCCTTCGTCCCGTTGATTGGGAAGGAAGGATTCGATTCATAGGCGAACGGTCGTCGCCGATTCCGAGTTTTTATTGTCCAAAGTGGTGAGGCTGCGGACGCCTACGATGCCCGCAACGTTCGCCTTGAGCGAGAGAATGACGAGGTTGAAAGAGAACCTCTCTTCTAATCCTCGATCAAGCACCGACGAACATGTGGACGCTGTTGTAGGTGTCCTTCTCTACCAGGACTCCGCGGACGAACTCAGCACTCTCTTGATTCACCGGGTAGAGAGGAATAATGATCCTTGGTCTGGCCAAATGGGTCTCCCTGGTGGGAGAGTTGAGAAGTTTGATGGTTCTACGAAGGAGGCGTTAGAAAGAGAGGTGCGTGAAGAAGTCGGATTAGAAGCGAGGGAAGAAGGAGAGCTGTTGGGCCTTCTGAGTATTGGTCATCCGGGAAGACGCACCGAGATGAAGGTTCAGCCCTGGGTGTATGGTCTTCATAGTCGACCTAAGGTGATAATTGGACCAGAGGTACAACATGCGTTCTGGGTCTCCTTGTCAAAGCTCCCCTCTCTAAAGGGGACTTCTGAGATCGAGATCGGCGGAACACGAATATTGGTTGAAGCGTTTCTTGTAGAGGGGAGAGTCGTCTGGGGGTTTACTTACCGAGTTCTAAATGAATTACTGGCAGTTCCCGGCGTAATTCGATGACTACTGAGAGACGCTTGCCATAGGCAGGACCAACGGGTCTGCCACGGGGGGCCTTTCTTTCCTAGCATAACCCTTCAAATCTAACGTGACAGTCAAGAAACCTATTTGCTTGAGCGCTAGGTCAATTCGGTCCATAACAGCTTCATCAAAGAAAACCTTCCTCTCCTCGGGAGCAACCTCAATTCTTGCAGATTCATTGCTGTAGCGGACCCGTAGATTCCTGACTCCGGTCAACTCCTTGATGTAGAGCTCCGCCCGATCGATCATTCCGAGCTTATTCGTGGTTACTTCTTCACCATGAGCGATTCTTGAGGATAGGCAAGGCATCGCTGGTTTATCCCAGACTGCGAGTCCTAGCACTCGAGCGGTCTCACGAACATCGGATTTCGAGAAGGATGCTATCAATAATGGGCTTTTCACGCCAGCCTCTTCAGCCGCTCTGAATCCAGGGCGATCATCTCTCAGATCCTCAACTTGGGATCCATCAAGAATCGCTTCAAATCCTAGGCTATCGGCGACGGTCCGTAGTTCACGGTACAGCGTATCCTTGCAATGATAACATCGGTCTGCGCGATTTGACGCGTAGTCGGGATTCTGAAGCTCGTCGGTCTTAACAACTAGGTGTTTGATTCCGATAGCCTTCGCGGTTTCTTTGGCTATTTCCAGTTCGTGTTGAGGAAGTGATTCGGAGACTCCAGTTACTGCGACCGCATGATCGCCGAGAGCCTTGTAGGCGAGGAGAGCGACGAGCGAGCTGTCGACACCCGCAGATAATGCCACTACCGCTCCTTCGCTCAACTGAATCTGCGAAACGGCCGCGTCGAATTTCTGTTGAAGGTCTCGTCGAAGTGACTCTACCAAGTTCGTACGAAGATTACTGGACATTGTAATTTAAACTGTCCATCTGAAACTTTCTCTATGGCCACGCGGAGCGAGTTGGAGAGATTCGACGCCGGGTTCAAACGATTGAGAAGCCAGAGAAGTCTACTCGCCATAAAGAGAGTGGCCCGTATTGCTCATTTGGATGTAGGGCGAGAAATTAGGAAGGGACTGCCTGAAATTATTCTGGCTGAGGGAAAAGCTCCGCGAGAAGTCGCAGATATCGTCGAGGCGATGGTGAAAACGACTGGCCGGGCGATTGTGAGCCGAGCAACTAAGAAACACCTGGACCTGATCCGCGCTCAACGAATTCCGAAGTCTAAAGTTCAATTCTTTGAAAGGTCGGGGATAATTATCGTCAAGTTCAGTTCATATCGGATCAAAGCTACAGGGGGCAGGGTCGGGCTACTTACCGCGGGCACCTCAGACATTCCAGTCGCGGAAGAGGCTAAGGTGATCGCTGAAGAGATGGGGTGCAAGATTCGAGCATACTACGATGTCGGTGTTGCGGGGCTGCACAGGCTCTTCAAACCGCTCTCTGAACTGCTCAAGTGGGACTCTGACGTCATTCTCGTTGTTGCTGGAAGGGAGGGCGCATTGCCAACAGTAGTGGCTGGGCTCGTTGACGTCCCTGTTATCGGAGTTCCAACTTCCCGAAGCTATGGGTTTGGTGACAAGGGCATCGCGGCCCTAGCAGCTATGCTGCAGTCTTGTTCTCTGGGAATAGCCGTCGTGAACATTGATGGTGGGGTAGGTGCTGGGTCTATCGGGGGGCTAATTGCGAATAGAGCAGCGAAATACCGCCAAGGACGAGCATGAGGCTAGGCTAGATTGGGCGTTGATCTCGGAGATCTCGTCTTCCATCGAAAGATAAAGCTTGACGAGCTGTCAGGCAAAACCTTTGCAGTGGACGCTTACAACGCTCTCTACCAATTCTTGGCCATAATACGAGGTCCGACGGGAGTCCCTCTGATGGACAGACAAGGCAGAGTAACTAGCCACCTGAGTGGTCTCCTTTATCGGACAACGAATCTCGCTGAACGAAGAATACGTCTCGTCTACGTCTTCGACGGCACTCCTCCTGCCCTCAAGGAGACTGAGATCAAACGGCGACGAGCAATCAAGGTAGAAGCGGCTGTCAAGTATGAAACCGCCATTGCTCGAGGCGAGGTAGAAGAGGCGAAACGCTATGCCCAGGCTACCGTGAGTCTGAAGGACTTGATGGTCGAGGATGCGCACCGACTTCTTGAATACCTCGGGGTCCCTTACGTTCAAGCGCCTTCCGAAGGAGAGGCGCAAGCCGCATACATGGCTGCTCGCGGCGACGTCTGGGCGGCCGCCAGTCAAGACTATGACTCGTTATTGTTCGGCGCGACGAGACTGGTCAGGAATCTCGCAATTAGCGGAAAGAGAAAGTTGCCGATGAAAGAGGCCTATGTTCAAGTGGACCCAGAGATTATCGAGTTAGCATCAACCCTGGAATCGCTCGGACTTAGGAGAGAACAACTCATAGATCTCGGAATCCTGATAGGCACCGACTTCAATCCTGATGGATTCAAGGGAATCGGTCCAAAGACGGCCATCAAGCTCCTACTGGAGAATGGCACCATTGAAGGCATAGCCCAGAAAGATCCGAATTTCGAGCCGCCACTAAACCTGAACAGGATAAGGCAGATATTCCTCAAACCCGAGGTTACTCCTCACTACACTCTTCATTGGAGGGAGCCTCGAACAGAGGAACTCGTCAGGTTCCTTTGCGGCGAGAGAGACTTCAACGAAGAAAGAGTAAGGACGGCAGTCGAAAGAGCGAAGAGTGCTATGACAAAGGACGTAGGCAAGCAAACCCTAGAATCATTCTTCTCGCCGTAAAACTGACTCTTCTAGAACATGGAAATGAACTAGGTTGGCTCGGGGAAAAGTCGTTCTCGCTACTGGAGCATTCGATCTTCTTCACCTTGGCCATGTCAGATTCTTGGAAGCCTCCAAGCGAACGGGTGGGTCCGGAGCCAAGCTCATTGTGGTGGTCGCCCGGGATAAGACTGTCCTGAATCGGAAAGGGCGATTGCCTATTCTGCCTGAAGATCAAAGAAGGGAACTTGTAGGGTCGCTGCGAGTGGTTGACAAGGCGATCCTAGGTCATGACCATCTTGATCTCTTGGGAGTATTGCGGGAAGTGAGGCCGGACGTTATTTCTGTCGGTTATGACCAGAAACAGATCAAAGCCTCGGTCGAGCAGCTTCTCAGAAGGGAACATCTCGCTGTTAGGATCGTTCAGATTCCAAAGTTCGGATCTAGTGGGCTGAATAGCAGTACGGGTATCAAACAGAGGGTGGCAGAACGCTGGACAGATCGGGCTAAGCCCCGAAAAGCACGCGGATGTTAACTGCATCACCATCCTTGAGGTTGAACCGGGTTCTCAATTTCTCGGGCGAGATGACTTCGATTACGTCCTCTCCATAGTGGGCTCTAACGGGAACGATTACTGCCCCCTGAACTTCTCCGTTGATAATCGATCGATAAGCCTTCACTGCACCATAGGTACGTGCCTTGTTCGCAAACCCCTCTATCTCGATGAACGGATTACTGTCGAGCTCCCGTCGCGTACCCAGGTCCTCTTTTCTGACCCTGAGGTTCAGCGTTCCCGGAAATGGATCGAATCCTAGTTTGGACCTGAACTGTTTCCTGTATCCTTCCATGCTCATATAGTAGGCGCCCTCTGACAAGCCGGAGAAGACAACCGCATTAATCTCGACCTCCGCCTTCGGCGCTTCGAAAACTGATCTTAGCACTCGGTACATTTGAGTCAGACTCTCGAGACCTTCCCTCGTAATCCTAACCGTCTGATTTCTTCCCTCCATCGATCTCGTAAGAAGACCTAGTCTTTCCATCTCTATCAGCCTACGAGAGGCAGTCTGCTGAGATACGCCGATACTCTTTGCAACCAGACTTGTGCTGTAAGGCACGTTCCGCTGATAGGCTCCCATCTCGGCAAGTCTGTACAGAGCCAGCAAGTGTGAAGGCTTCAGTTCGACCCTCCCTTCTTTGCGCGGATTGATTCGAAATGCGCCTGCCTCAACGGTGCTGGATGTCCATTCACAAGGGACTTTTCAACCAGTTGTGAAGCAGTCTCAAGGGATATTCTGTTGCCAACGCTCACGTAGAATTTTCGGTTATCTGCTATTACGATTCTTCCGATCACTTCGCCACGAGGGTCCAGTATCTTGCTCTCCTCAGTTCTTCCATACAGGCGGGATTTCGCTACTCCGATTGTAGGCTTGTTCAATGCCAACCCCACGTGGCAGGCTAAGCCGAATTTTCGCGGGTGCGCGACTCCTTGTCCATCAATGAGGAACACATCTGGTCTTGCTCGTACCTTCTCCACGATTCTAACTAGAAGCGGGCCTTCTCGGAACCCAAGGAAACCTGGAAAGTATTTCGTCGACACCTTATCCACTATCGTTGCGGTCTCAATAATTTCTGTCTTTGCCATGTCGAAGATGGCAGCAGCAACAAAAGCGGTGTCACCATTGTAGGCTACATCGACTCCGCACAAGAATCGAGGCTCGAAGTTAGGGTCGTCGATGCTCTTTATGCGTGATGACAACCGTAGCTGTATGGAGGCGGCGTGATCTGTGTCTACAAACTGGAAGAGTTTTTCAGGCATCAATTTTTCGAAGAGGCACTCAGCCGCCTCTCCAATCGGTCAAGCGACTGTTCAAGGGCAAAACGTCTTACCTCGGTGACCACGTCGCCTCGAGTGGACTCGATGATGCGCCGGTCAGCATCCATCTTGACCCTGAATGTGGGAATGATCGATGTGTGTTCGAGAGTCTGCAGATCGTCGTATATGCCCTCCATTGCTCCCAACAACTTCTCGGCTTTCCGCACTTCTCCTTTCCGGAGGCAGTTCAAGGCCATGCGGCGAAATTCGCCGACGGCATCGAGCAATCCGAGAACATAGCTCCGATTGTCAGTCTTCAATTCAGAAATTGCCGGGATGCGCTCTGTCTGCGCGAAGGTTCGAAGGGTCACAGCCTCGACGTATTCTTGGAACGCGACGACAACTCCAGGATGGGTCTTGAACTCGGAGAAGTCGTCTGAGAGGATCTTGACCTTGCCTAGAGTCTGTTCAACCTTGTGAAGCGTGTTTGACGCGGAGTCCACATCTCCTCGATGAATCTCCAGAATCGACGATCCTGCGAGCCTTGTCGCAGTTCTCGACAAGCTCAGTACTGCTTCGCGAGCTTCGTCATAATGAACGAGATGCTTTTGGATGGAAGTGAGATCCTTCTTATTCAACACGCCTGATCGGCCTAGAATCCGCCTGGGCGAGTTATCCTATAACAGAATTTGCCTGTTAGTATTGTTGTTAGGCGAACTTTTGGGATTCTTCCTTGATCCCGTGCTGCGTGATTATCAAGAGGTCAACTCCATCGCCGCTTGAGATGTCGCGTGCTACTGCGGACTTTATTGCTCTGAGGATCAGAGGCCTCCCCTCCTCTACGGACAGGCCATCTCTGTATTCTGACTCGAGAACTCCCATAGCGACCTCTGCACCGGTTCCGACTGCGGCAAACTTGTCTCCGAGAACCGACCCTATGGGGTCCAAGACGAAGAGTTCAGGAACTCCATCGTCAATGCCCGCAATTATTGTCTGCGCAAGGTAAGGATAGAGGCGTCTACTAGAGAGAATTGACGCGAAGAGTTTCGCTGTATTCTTTACTGTTCCCGGTCTTCCCCGTTCGTACCGGTATATGCTCATGTACGCGTTGGCTTCTCGGGCAAGAACTTGCATGTCGCCGATTATTCCGGCGCAGCCTATTCCGATGTTATCTGTGATCTTGAAGACTTTCTTGGCTACCTTGCTCATCACGAAGGTGCCATAAGAGTATCTTCGTTCTGAAGCGAGTATTGCGCCGTCTTTGCAGACGAGTCCGACTGTTGTGGCTCCTGGCATGAAGCCTTCTTCGCTCATAAATCGCGTCGAGTGCGAAGACCCTAGTCCTGTTGCTATAAAGGTAGCGTCGAGCGACCATTGATGTCGGCGACGGGTTGAACCTAGGCGGATATGTGGTCTCGTAACTTTCGTTCGGGGCGGGGAGTGATTCCGTAGGGAATGTACGGATTGTTCCAGTCGATAGGTCCGACGGAGAATCTGTACTGGAAACGTCCAAGCACAAGATCCCAATTCCAGTTAGAGAATTCAAAAAACTCGTCCCACTCTGCGCCTTCTTGGAACCTTGAGTGAACTAGGTCCAATTTTACAACGCCACCCTTTGCAACCTCACCAAACGTAACATCGACTTCAGTCTGCAGTCTTCGCACATTTGGAAACTGAGGGGGAGCAATGAACTCGAACGCAAAATGCTTTTGGGGCTCCAGAGCCAAGATCTTGCATCCCTCAATCCCTTGGAATCCTTTAGGAGCCTTCAGGCTCGAGAATAGTTCGTAGCGCCCGCCGACCGTCGGTTCAATGTTAGCCTTTGGTACAAAAAAACTGGTTACCCCTTCGACAGTAGTCCAGGCCTGCCAAGCATCTTCCAGAGTAGCAGTTGTAACCGTCTCTTTTCTTATGACGTTTGAAGCATTGATCATGCGGGGACCTCGATCTTGTCCATTGTTATGCCGACCATCTTGCAGGCTTCGCAAACCTCCATGGTGGTAGGTTCACCGCAAGATCGGCACGATCTTAACACTGAGTCAGGAACACCTGGCTCTGCCAAAGCTCGAAGCTTGGTCATCGCACGGTACGAGGAGAATAATACTCCTGGATGGGCGAGTTCGAGCCTATTGAGCATCGTTCTCAGTTCATTTCTCAGAGCCTCTGTCATGTAAGGGCAAGACGTTGTCTGGAAGGTAAGGCCCTCAGCATACCCGTACAGCGCTACTTCCTTCTCTGGGACCTCGCATAGTGGCTTGACCCGGGGTAAGAATCCACCACGGGGATCCCGGAGCACAGGATTGAATCGGGCAAATCTCTCGACATCGCCCTGAAACAGGTTTAGCAAATAGGTCTGCACGACATCGTCTAAGTTGTGAGCCGTGGCTATCTTGGTCGCTCCAACCCTCTTCGCCCCTATGTTGATCGCCTTTCTTCTGAAGACACCGCAATACGAGCACGCAGTCAATCGTTCGGGCCCCCTTCCCTTCAGAAAATCGTCCAGACCATCACCGTACAATTCCTTGAAAGAGACTATCTCGTGATCGACCTCGAGCTTGTCGCAGTATTCCTTGGCAAGATCAACAGCCTCCTCCCTGTAACCGGCAATTCCCTCATCGACAGTGACCGCCGTGATCTTGGTTTGCTTGAACTTGGCTGATAACTTCTTGAGGATCATCAACATGGTAAGGCTGTCTTTTCCACCAGACACCGCGACAGCGATATGATCCGCGGGAGAGAACATCTTCCAATGGCTGATTGTTCTTCGAACTCTTCTCTCGATGGAGTCTTTGAAACAGCCTTTGCACAGGTTAACGCCCTCGTTCTCGCGTCTATAGTACGAATTGTTCCGTTTACAAGTACTGCAAGTTAGCAGCTGCAATGCCGATCGCTACTTTGGAAATATCGTGCCGAATAGGACGAATGAGAGAACAAGATTTCCTCCAAGAAGGCTAAGCGACAGTACGCTCGCTATGGTTCTAACATATTTCCTCAGCCAGCCCGGGGCTCGGATGCTGGCTAGTAAAGTGTCAAAGTACCTGTCGCCGTCAAATGGAAACATCGGTAACATGTTGACCAGCGCGACCCCCAGAAGTATCAAGGACATCCACGATAGAGTGTTGTAGAAATGATACGGTAAAGAGACGGGCAGAAAAGAGGCAACTGGTTTGTAATATGGAAATGTGAAGATTCCAACAGTTGCACGACTGGCGTTGCCAGAGGCCGGCTGAGTAATGATCGTATAGGTTGTCTGAGTACTTGACGCAGCATTACTTATCGTAAGAACGAGATGATGTCCAGGTGTCAATGGGGAGAGAACGTTTCGCAATGACTCGACCGAGTTGACATTAGTGCCATTGACTGCTACAAGCACCGACCAGTTTGGTACATTGCTGTTCTGAGCTCCCCCCCCACTAACCAGTCCAGTAATCAAGACCCCCGAAGATTTCGAATCATAAAGGGGACTGATAACAAGCGCAAAGTTAGTGACCAAAAGAACCACCAAAAACCAGCTGACCACATTTGTGAATGACCCACCCGCGAACACTCGGAGTTTCGTTCGCGCCTTTCTCTTAGAAAGATCCTCTTCGTCAATCTCGACGAATCCTCCAGGGAGGAATATTGCTAGGAATACTCCTGAAGATTTGATCGGAACCTTGTCTATCACACTGGCTATTCCGTGGGCAGCCTCGTGTGGGATGAGTAAGACTGCGATAGCGATGAGAATGTAAGGAAAAATTTCCCAGCTTATGGTCACGCCCGGAACGGGAATTATCAATAGTGTCGGACCCGCTTGTGACGAACGTTGGAAAAGATTCACTGCGTTCAAGATTAGGCTGTAAATGATGAATATCATGAGGCCGAGCCCCATGGCTGCTCCGATATCGAAGTAGGTCAGCCATCCTCTTCGGAACTTGCTTCCTAGCCTCTGCATCAGACTGTTGAAAGCGCTGGTTCGTAGCATGAGGTAGTATGGTTTTACGATAATTCCGTGCTTGTCGGCCTTCACAACTAGGCCAATCCCGACAATGACCGCCCATACTCCAAGATATTCGAGAAGCGGAATGTAGGGGTCTAACAGAGAACTCAAGTTGCTTCTCACTAGGCGGGAAATTACGAGTGGACCTGAGTGGGCTTCATATTACCCTTTCAACTGTTCTTGATTAGCGATGCCATCTCTCTTCTAAGAATCGAGTCCGTCCCAATAGCTGCTTGCTAGAGAGTTCCTTTGAACAAGTCTTCGTCGGCGTCTATAACAAGGAATCTGCTCGATGCATGATCCTGAAATCGAACCCTGGTCAGTCCCCTTATGATCGCGACCGGAGTCCTCTCTCTGCCCTGTCCCATAACAAGTTCTGCCGCGGAAGCGAGCTCGTCGGCTATGGCGACGTTCTTGAAACGTAAAGTGTAGCCAAACAGGTCCTTCTGGCCGCGATAGTCGATCAATGGGTTCAGTCCGGCAATCCCGATACTCTCCTCAACCTGACCCTTCCGGAATGGGCGACTCCGAGTGTCGCATATGACGACTGCCACCTGTTTCCCTGTCAACTGATTGATCCTCTTCCTCAGTCTTCTGGCTGACGCGTCCGGGTCGTGAGGTAGCAGAGCGTACGTGTTGTCTCCTTTAACATTGGATTTGTCGACACCGGCGTTGAGACACGTCGCCCCTCGCTTCGTTCTTACGATAAATGCGTCCTTGTCAGCCCTGAGCACCTTCGAAGATTCCTTCAAAACAATCTCGACAAACCCAGGGCTCTTTCCCGTTTTTTTCGCGATCTTCGCAGCCCTAGCTGACGGACTCACACTATCGATATCGATGATTCTCCCTTCGGACTTGGAGACCGCCTTCTGTCCGATTACTACAAGATCCCGATTCCTGATTCCAACCCCTAATTTCCTCGCTCTCGACACTATTATCTCCGCAAGGTCGTCACCTTCCCTCAAGAGCGGAAGCCGATCCAGTGGCACTATTTTCAGCATGCCTGACATTTCGGAAAAACGCGACTTGGTTGTGGTATTCAAGCTAGTCGAATATCGCGTGTCCCATCCAATCGTTGGAGGGTTGTAAGGCAACTTTATATCGGAAAAGTGGTCGGTTTCTTGTTGAAGGTTCGCTCGCCGAGGAACGTATGCTGTCCGTGAAGATAACGACCGCTGCTTTCTCCCGTAGCAACCGAAGAGTGAACAGACGAAAAGCGGAGGTGGAACATGCCTATGGGTTATGAGAGGAGAGGTTATGGTGGCGGCGCAAACAGATTCGGCCCCAAGCCAGTCGAAGAAGGGAAGGAATACGACGTTGACATCAAAGAGATCAGCAGACGCGGGGAAGGTATCGCTCGCGTTGAAGGTCTAGTTGTCTTTGTGCCGAACACGAAGCCCGGGGACCATATTAAGATCAAGATTACTCGGGTTTCGAACCGCTTCGCATCCGGCGAAGTCGTCCAATAGAACTACCGAGGGATTTTTTTCTCCTCCCTCAGTCCCTTTTTTCTTGTCCTATAGTAACGAAGGATTCATCCTTCCACTTGGTTGGAGGCTCGAATTCGACGCGAGTTGTCGCTCGACTGGGATAAGCTGAAAACGTCTCAAAGCAGCCTTCACAGAGACCCATACATGTTTACGAGTTCAAGCCGTTGTGGGGCGAAGGCTTATGAAAGCTGCCAGCGCGATAGCCAATTCTGATTGTGATTCTGGGTAGCGTTGAAGGTACAAAAGCCGAACTGGTTCAGCGCCGTCGAGGTCCGCGATCTCATTCAGAGACGACCTTGGTCGATCCTCTCCTGGGCAGCAGGGATAGTCGCTCTAGCCTTCATTGGCTACTACGGGATTCTATCCATAGACAACCCTCCAGCTAACATCGGAGCCCAGTTCGTGGGCGCAGAGTTTCCCCCTCCCTCATTATCACCCTGGTTCTATGGTAAACCAATCACTTGGTTCATCTACGCGGCGTTCCTGTACTGGTCGGCCGGACTTGAGGCACAGAAGATACACTTCCTCAAATACTCCGAACGAACTCGACGACTACTATTCATCATAACTGCCCTCGTAGCCTTCGGAGCCTTCTACGAGATCTTCTACAACTTCATGATCTGGGGGGCGCTGGAAGTCCTGACCCAGAGTTGCAGCCCATCACCATGTAGTCCTGACATAATCGCCAGTAGGTGGCCGGACCTGCCAAAACCTCTCAACCTAGTCTTCGTAACAAAGGTGGTTATCCTCGTGTTCAGTCTGTCTGTCTACTCGCTATGGTTCCTCTACCGCGTAGACAAGGAGACAGAAAGACGAAATCCCACTCAACCACTGGCTTCGTCACGGCAGGACCTTTATGATGCCAACACAATTAAGACGAGCCCCATGACACGAGCGTACTCGTTCGCCGTCACAACGAACGGACAAGATCCGCCAGAAGGCCTTCAGCCAAAATAGTGTAGCCTTTTGGATACGTACGATGTTGCAATCATAGGAGCGGGACCCGCAGGCGTGATGGCCGCGTGGACTGCTGCCAGACAAGGAGCTCGCACCGTACTTCTGGAACGGGACACCTCTGCGGGGAGAAAGCCGTGCGCTGAAGGAATACTCTCCGAGGTCCTCGACGACGCCGAGGTTTCACCTCAAAGTGAGTTCGCAGCACACCGAATTACGGGCGCCTACCTCTATCCTCCAGACGAGAAGAAGAGAGTCCGGGTCGGAGGCGACGGCTACATTCTGGACAAGCCAGCATTCCTAACAAGTCTAGCGACAAGGGCAAGCGCCGCCGGAGCCGAGGTCGCTTATGGAACCAAAATCGACAGAGTATCAAGAGAGGACGGATACGTCGTCGCTGAAGGCAGCAAGAATACACAACCATTTTCCCTGAGAACGAAAGTTATCGTGGGATGCGACGGCACAGGATCAATCCTTGCCCGGCAATTCTTCCCAAGAAGAAACTACGCAGTCATAGCCGCGTTTCAATACGACATGGTGGACTGCCAGCTGGAAGATGAGTCATCGCTAGAGATTTTCATAGGTCACAAAAAGGCGCCCGCTGGATACCTCTGGATCTTCCCGAAAGGGAAAGGCACAGCAAACGTGGGAATTGGGCTGAAGGGGTCCGGGGCGAAACTGCTCCTTGACAAGTTCCTTCAAGATCATCCAAAGGTGTTCGGCAATGCAAAGATCGAGCGTTCACAAGCCGCTCCCGTCCCAGTCGGGGGCGAAGTCGAAGACTACGTCACTTCGAACATGATGCTTTGCGGGGATGCGGCGGGGCAAGTTATTCCCTTGACAGGAGCAGGAATCCACACTAGCCTGGTAGCTGGCAAGATAGCAGGTGAAGTTGCCGGGAAGGCCGCAAAAGAGGGGGACGTAGGATCAAAGCGACTCTCGGAATACAAGGAAAGATTCGAAGCTTTGTGGGGAGAGAGGATCTCGAATAGTCTCAGAGCACTAGAATCGTTCGAACGTTTCTCGGATGACGAGCTCAACATAATAACAGACTTTCTCGAGGGTCAGGATCTGGTCGACATGGCCCACGGATTCAGCCCATCGAAGGCAGTGGGTCTAATGCTCCGACACCCGATCCTCGCCATGAAAGTCGCCCACCAATTAATGAGCAGCTAGGCAAGCTCGACCATGACTGGACCAGTAGAATCCGCACTCATCGACGGGATACGAGAGAAAGGTTGCATACACCTTGCACTCATAGACCCAGAAAAGTTCTCCAACAACCTTCCAGAGATTGTAACTGATCTGGAAGACCACGGTACCTCCGCAATAATGATCGGAGGATCTACCCTGAAATCTTCCGCCCAGCTCGATAGGACAGTAAAGGCGATTCGTGATTCGTGTTCCCTGCCCACAATTCTCTTTCCTAACGGGCCCGTGGGAATCAGCAGGTTCGCCCACGCGATATTCTTCATGTCTCTCCTAAACTCGTCAAGCACCCGATACCTAATCGAATCCCAAGTGGTCGGAGCCTCCGTCGTCAGACGGTTCAACCTCGAGCCTATTCCCTTAGGCTACATGATTGTGGGTCAGTCGGAGACAGCTGTTAGCACCGTTGGAAGGGCGAAACCCGTGCCCTTCTCCAAGGTCGATCTGGCCACTGATTATGCTCTTGCAGCTCAGTACCTTGGAATGCGGTTCGTGTACTTGGAGGCTGGAAGTGGAGCAGAGCACATGGTCGACCCTAAAATGGTCAGCAAGGTCAGCGAAAAAATCAACGTCCCACTCATAGTGGGAGGAGGAATCAGAACCCCAAGCCAGGCGGAACGACTAGCTAGAGCAGGGGCCTCCGCTATAGTTACCGGAACCGTCCTGGAGCAGGAAGGACCTGGACGGGTCAAGCAGATATTAGCAGCCCTGAAACGTGCCTAACAAATGCCGCATGATCGCAAGGGCGGTGTGTCGGGCACAGTTGACGCCTTCAATTTCATTAGACGCGTAGGCTTCCCTAGCATCCCTAGAGTTCTCGGGATCTTTTCGACGATTGCCCTACTCTCGGCATCGATCTCACTGCTACCCTCCGGCGAAAATCTAGCTCAGACACTAGTGTTCGTAGGAGCGGTACTCGTATGGCCAGCTGTTCTCGGTGAATTTCTCAACTCAACTCTCATTCTTCGCAAAGAGAAAATCCTGGATTTCAGGCGGCTGATGGGACTCGAGATCATTTCACTATTCCCAGTTGCGGTGCTTCTTCCCCTGTCTTCCTGGATCGGCCTACTCATCGGGCAGAAGACTGTATGGGAGTATGGGTTTCTAGTCGGCTTGGCGGTCTCGTTTCCTGTCCGATTCCTATCGACTGATGCAATATCGTCCCTTGTTGCTTGGAGGAAGCTGTCGGCAGCTATGACCGCACCGATTCTCACCGCGACTCTGTTTCTTGTCCTAAGCTACTTTGTCTCACCAAGTTCCTCTCTACAAACGCTGTTTCCAAAGGTCTTGATTCTGCTCTTCACATGCTCAGTCGTCTCGGCCCTGGGTGTGTCCTTAATCATCCATAGAGTGGAGGTGTCCGGAACATCAGAGATCGGCTCTTCTCCGATGGGACTATTCAGATCGTTCCTTGATCATTGGTTGCGGAAGACCCCGACCGCTCTCGAAGAGAAGCTCTTGTTTCTCTCAACTGAAGGGTCGATTGAGACGAAGATTCTGAGCTTCACCGGGAGCGATTCGCGGCCAAAAGCATCGCTGGTCGTATCGAACTTTCATCCTGGACCTTATCGGGACATGGGCAGCGGGGGTCTATCTTCCGAGCTGAAACAAGCTCTGGAAGACTCACAGCACGGCGTCGTCCAAGTCCCACACGGCATCTCGAACCATAAGCTCAACATCGTCTCTCACCGGGACATCGATAAACTTCTCTCGGCGGCGAGAGAGAACTACCCCTCACATCATCCGATCTACAAAGCCTCGTCGATGATCCGAGAGAAAGAGGGAGAAGCTATTGTTTCAGGGCAAGCCTTTGGCAATGTCGTGCTTCTTACGGTTACACTGGCTCCGATGGAGATGGAGGATCTGCCGACTGAGGTGTCTACCGAAATCGAGAGGGAGGCGTCGAGAATAGGCTTCGAGGTGCTCATTATCGACGCTCACAATAGCATTGTGGGTCAAACTTCTATAACACCCCAGCAGGCCAACCGAATCGTCGCGGCCGCGGTCAGAGTGCTTGGCAAGTTGAAGGCTTTGTCGCAGGGACCTTTCAGAGTGGGATCCTCATACGATGCCTTGAAGACTTACTCTCTCAAGGACGGGATTGGCCCCGGAGGATTGTCGGTGATGGTTGTGAAGGCCGGGAATGATACCGGATCGTACATCACTATCGATGGAAACAATATGCAGCAGGGCCTTCGAGACCATATTCTTCAGTCGATCAGAGAAACAGGCGTCAGCGATGCTGAGGTCATGACGACAGACACTCACCTCGTTACTGGTCTTGTGAGATCCCCCCTCGGATACTATCCTGTGGGATCGGCCTTGCCAACCGGCACTTTTGTGACCCAGATCACTCAAACAGTCCAGAAGGCGATAGCCAATCTGGAAGCTTCATCAGCTGGTTTTTCCAAGTTCTCTCTGCAACTCCAAGTGTTGGGCTCGGAGACTTTTCAGTCGATAACCGGCTTCATAGGCCGGATAGCCCGGCAGATTGGAAGAGCATTCTACAGGCTTGAAATTATCACATTCTTGATTGCTGTCGTAATCGTGTTTTTGGTGTGATCGATTGGAATCTGATCAATCGATCCATTACATGCAGCTACCGAGAGAGGTCATCGTCGGCGTAAACATTCTAGACAAGGTAGGAGAGATCTGTACCAAGCAAGGGTTTCACGGCACAGCCTTAGTGGTCTCGGGACCAGTGACATATCCTATCGCGGGAGTTGAGGTTGCAAAGTCCGCTGCGAAGGCCGGACTTCGTGTCGACCACATCATAGTCAAGGAATCGACAGAGGTTGTTCTGAACCAGATCATAGAGGCGATCAAGAGGACAAGACCCTCCGTTGTGCTGGCTGTTGGGGGTGGGAAGGATATTGATCTCGGCAAGCTCGCGTCTGCAAAAGCTTCTGTTCCTTTCATGAGTATTCCAACGGCTGCGAGTCACGATGGGATTGCGAGTCCGTATGCTTCTATCAAAGGCGGTCCCAAACCCTACTCGATTCGGGCTCAAGCGCCGATAGCGATCATAGGGGACATTGGTGTGATAGGAGATTCGCCCTACGATCTAATGGCGGCGGGGTGTGGGGATATTGTTGCAAAGTTTAGCGCGGTGAAGGACTGGCAGCTTGCTCACAAGCTGAAGAACGAATACTACGGCGATTACGCAGCAGAGCTGGCGTTAATGAGCGCAGAGCTGGTGACGCGAAATGTGAAGGAGATAGTTGGGCGGAGCAAGGAGGGCGTCCGAACGGTTGTTGAAGCTCTGATTAGTTGTGGAGTTGCCATGAGTATTGCTGGTAGCTCTAGGCCATGTAGCGGAGCAGAGCACCTGTTTAGCCACGCGCTGGACATTGTGGCTGGTGAGACGAGCTTGCATGGTGGCAGGACGGGTGTGGGAGCAATGATGTGCATGTATCTCCACGGGTCCAAGTGGGAGTCGATCAGGGAGTTTCTGACCGAGATCGGCGCGCCGTCTACGGCCAGGGAATTGAAGGTCTCACCTGAACAAGTGGTCAAGGCCTTGACGATGGCTCATAGTTTGAGGCCGGAGAGGTACACAATCCTCGGCGAGAAGGGGATAACCGAGGCAGCGGCCGAGAAGGTTGCCCGTGCGACTGGAGTAATAGGATAATCCGCGTTGAAGTCCACTGCACGTGCTTTCGCTATACAGGGGCTGATCAAATATCATGGGCTCAGGAATCTGAAGCTTCGGATACCATATCACGATAGCATCTCAGTTTGCATGAAATCATTACCCACAGAAACAACAGTGGAAGCAAAGCCGGGTCTCTCCGCTGACAAAATCAGAATTGACGGGCTCGTTCCCACGAAGAAAGAAGCTGCCAGGGTTCAGGCTGTCGTCGACAAACTGAGGACTCTCGCCGCTGACAAGACGCGCCTTCGAATCGAATCGAGGAATCCGAACGTTGACGGAAAGGGTCTGGGATTCTCTGCTTCAGGATTCGCAGCATTAGGCCTGGCAACATCGAGAGCGTTAGGTCTCAACCTTGAAACCGATGAACTGTCTGAGATAGTCCGACTTGGAGCCGGTTCTGCCTCGAGGAGTCTCGTAGGTGGATTCTCGATATGGTATGCAAACCGTAAGGGACGGTCATATGCTGAACAACTTGCTTCTGCGAGTTCCATCAGATTGAGGACGCTGATTGTCCCTATTCCATCTACAATCAAGACGGACAATGCTCATGCAGACGTATTGACGTCTCCATTCTTCAAACCAAGGCTGGCGTACATGAAAGGGGTCCTTCAGAGGATGAAGCGCGCGATAGGCAGAAAGGACGTCCCGGAGATATGCAGTCTTGCAGAGGTGGACACGCTGAACTTGCACGCGATCACAATGACGGGCAAGCTGGGGACGATCCTCGTTAGCCCGCTGTCGATCAGGATCATGGACGAGGTCCGCAGGCTCCGAGAAGAGGAAAGGGTCCCGGTCTGGTATTCTCTCGACACCGGACCCTCAGTGTTCATCAACACCACACCCGAGGCGGCTTCGAAGGTTGGGAGGAGAATCAGAGCCCTATCTGACAACCTAATATCGTCTGATCCAGGGGGTCCGGCTAAGGTCATCTCTCATCATCTCTTCTAGGAGATAAGAATGGCTGATTCTCGCCTAGCTTTTGCATGGAGGTCCCAGTGCAATGAGCCAATCAGAAGAGGTCAGAGTCTCCCAAGTACGGAATATTTCTGATATCCATTTTGTATTTCCAAATGGCTTCTCGTTCTTTCAACCCTATCTTGAATATTGGATCAAAGAAACTCTCGAAATTGGCGGTGAGGCCCACGTGTCCGAAACCGAGGCTGGCGATTGTTCTGGCTTGTTCCTGTACGATGACTATGAGAAAGCTGGATCAATTTTCACACGATCGGCACAAGTATTCGACTACTTCTACAAACTAAAACCGTTCAAATCGATCTACGCTGAATTTAGAACTGAACATCCGAAAGAAATCTATGACATTCACACGATAGATCTTGAGCACAATTCGTTAGATCACACGTTCAGTCATGCCGTTTCTGTCGCTGACAGAGGACAGATAAAGGAAATACGACAATTCATGTTGTCAACTCATCCTGGGACCAACCCGAGATGGATCGATGTTGCCTTAGAGAGTGGAGACAAATGCGTGACGGTTCGTCTTGGAGATGAGCTCGCGGGAGTAGGATGGTTGGGGCTTGTAAACGGGATTGGAAGGTTACACTCTTTCTTCGTGAGACCTAGATTCAGAAAAATGGGCATTGGGCTAGATATCCTGTTCGCGCGACTCTTATGGCTGAAATCAAAACGTGCTCAGATGGCATTCAGTGAGATTTCTGTAAACAATTTTCAATCGTCACGGATCTCGTTGAGAGGAGGAATGAAAATATCTGGACTAGTCTACCAATACTTCAACACTCAAAGCGGCAACCCCGCGACTAGCGGATAGCGTTTTCGAGTATTAGACCCGATCAAATGCAGTTGTCAGGTCGTCGCGCCTCCGCATATTGGACAGACTAACGCTGTCGTGTCGACTAATGCTCCACAATACTTGCACTTGACCTTCGCCACTTCCTTGATCACGATCTGTTGCGCTGGCGGTTGTTTTGGTTCTAGATTGATTGTCTGTGGCGCCGGTGGGGCGAAGGGCGCAGGCTGGCGAGAATAGTCATACGCATGTTGTGGTAAGCCTCTCCTTCTCTTAGCGATTACAGCAACTATGATTATGATGATGATTATGAAGAGTATCAGGGAGACCCCAATAATGGGATACAACAAAGATGTTAGACCCGGCCCCGGTGGTGCCGACGCGTTGGCCAACGAATAGCTGGTCGTAGTCACATAGAGGTTGTCGGTAAGGGTGAAGCCGTTCCCTGAATTATCCGTATCATGTTCCACGTAATTGTATCCGATAATGTATCCGGTTGATGGATCAGAATACGTGTCCCATGTGTATGCGGCGTTGAAATTTCCGTAGGCATCGTTCCGGTGATAGCTACTGCTGCCCTGCCCATGAATTGATTGCACATACCTGCTCTGTGAGGCTAGTTGGTAGCTGGAATTCGTGTCCAGGACGGTCATCTGTGTGTTCAGTAAACCGAAAGTTCCAGTCTTCGGAACAGTATTGTCCATGTAGAACCAGACGGTTGGATTCACATATCCGGTCTGACTGTCATTTCCCTTCAGGTAATAGAAAGTGGTTGAGGAATAGCTGAAATTGCCGTTTGAACCGCCTGTTGTGTGAGAGCCGCTACTGTTGCTAAAGGACCATGAAAAACTGTAGTGAGCCTTTACTGTCCCATTTGAATAAACGGCATTCATAGTCTCTCCTCCATCGGTCACTGTATGGTCAGAATATGGACAGTAATTTCCCTGACAATTGTTTACATCTATGATTTGATGATAATTGAAATAATCGCCCGCCTTCGGCACGTACCTCGTGCTAGCGTGAACCGGGGTTGAAGCTATCGAAAGTGAGAGAACTGTCATGATGACAATGAGAGTTATCAGTTTCGATCTCATCATTTCTTAGCCGCCGAATCCCCCACCGCCGTATCCATGAACATGCGCCGGATGAACACCCCCGATACCGCTGAACGTGCTGTAGTATGATCCATGTACTATGATCAGGGGTGCATACCATAGGAAGAATGGAGCGATCGGTGCATGTGTAAA
>Ga0210409_10001876_pt1 | contig 26342 bp, 17 predicted proteins | sample IncBWH17MmetaG_FD_161649 | JGI IMG/M metagenome (GOLD analysis project Ga0210409, IMG submission 161649) | Forest soil microbial communities from Barre Woods Harvard Forest LTER site, Petersham, Massachusetts, United States - Inc-BW-H-17-M | ecosystem: Environmental > Terrestrial > Soil >...
AGCAGAAAGAAATTGATGTCGCTGTATCGAAAGGCGGTTCCTGGCGGAGTGAGCAATTTCTCGGCGCAGGCTTTTTGGATGGCGGCCTCCTGGCCGTGCCAGTCCGATCGCGTTTCGATATCTCCCGGCAAGCCCGATACGTGAGTCAGCAGGTGGCGCACAGTGACGGCTTCGTTGCCGTCACCGTTAAACTCCGGGAGGTAGCTTTGCACCGGCGCATCCAGCTTTATCTGGCCCCGTTCAATCAACAACATCACCGCCGGTGTGCAGGCGATCACCTTCGTCAACGAAGCAAGGTCAAAGATTGTATCTTCGCTCATCGGTTCCGTGTCGGGCACCAACGAACGGTTGCCGTAAGCTTTGTGATACGAGTGTCCCCGATGCTCCAGCCACAACACGCCGCCCGGGCAGGCTTGGTTGCGGATGGCGTGTTGAATCGCGTCGTCGATTTCCGCAAGTTTTTCGGAACGAAAATCGCCCTGCGCCCAACCATTGCAGCAAGTGAGGACGACAATGAAAGAATACAACCGCGCACGGTTCATGGCCGCCATTTAAACGTGGGCCGTCGCGCCGGGCAAATTGTTTCCCGAATTAGAAATTTTCTACCCCTGCAGATGATTCTAAGCTATCCATGCTGATATGAAACTGGAGCTGAAGGACAAATGGGTTCTGATCACCGGCGCTTCAAGCGGATTTGGCGCCGCGGCGGCACGGGCTTTCGGAGCGGAGGGGGCGCGGCTCCTGCTGGGGGCCAGGCGCGTGGACCGGTTGGAGCAAGTCGCTCGCGAGGCCAAATCAGCGGGAGCTGCCGAGGCTCAGGTGCATGGATTGGACGTTTCGCAAACCGGCAGCGTCAACGCTTTCGTCGCTTGGGCACGCGAAAAAACCGGCGAACCCGGCTCGCCTGGGCGCGGGTTGCACGTGCTGATCAACAACGCGGGCGGCGCGCACGGCCTGGATCCCGTGGCCCTAGGCAAAGACCAGGATTGGGAAGCCATGTTCCAGTCAAACGTGCTCGGGCTTCTGCGGATGACTCGCGCCACTCTACCTTTGATTCCCAAGGACGCCGGGAGTTCCATCATCAACATCGGCTCCGTCGCCGGCCACGTTGCCTACGAAGGCGGAGCGGCGTATTGCGCGGCCAAAGCCGGGGAACTCCAAATCACTCGCGCCTTGCGCCTGGAATTGAATGGTACCGGTATCCGCGTCAGCACGGTGGATCCCGGCCTGGCCGAAACGGAATTTTCCCTGGTGCGCTTTAAAGGCGATTCGTCGCGCGCGAAAAAAGTGTATGAAGGCACACGCCCGCTGGTTGCCGAGGATATCGCGGAGATTTTGGTATGGATCGCCACGCGGCCGGCGCATGTAAACATCGACGAATTGCTCGTTAAGCCCGTTGACCAGGCGGCAGTGCACAAGGTCTATAGGCGAGCCCCCTAGGATTTGAGGCATTGGACTTTGTTTCGAGGCGTGCCTCAGACTCTTCGGAATTTAAAATTTAAAATTGAAAATTTTCAATTGGCAATTTTCAATCCCAACGATTTTTTGCGATCGAGCCACTTGGTTTGTCCGCAACCTGTTGGACTCTATTCGGCCGCAACGGACGAGCTTGCTCAGGCTTAGCATCAGGCCGTTGTCGGTTCGCAAATACGTCATTGCTGTGGACAAGAATGTCCGGGCGCCGGGGGAGCCAACTGGACCGGAACTTGCTTCGTTTGACTCCGAGTAGACATTTTGCGCCATGAACCGGTTTGCGCTTGCCAAATCTCTTACACCTATTGCCCGGCTTGCTTTGCTGGGGGTCCAATTTGCGACCATAAGCGTTTTTTCTGCCGAGTCTCCTGCTTTCAAGCCGCCGCCGCCGCCGGGAACTTACCTCAACCCTCTGGGCGATCCGCCCATCCATTTGAGCGAGCCCTTTATTCTGACCCATGCCAAGAAGTATTACCTTTTTGGGACTGCGGCAGCCGCTGAAGGGTTTCAGTGCTATGAATCGGATGACCTGGTTCACTGGGGATTCGACGGCTGGGCCTGGCGCAAAACCGGTCTTCACGTGGCCCGTGGAGAGTTGCATTCACCTCAGGTTTTCCCTTATCAGACCATGTTCTGTCTGGTCTACAGTGCCAGGATGCCGACGGGCATGCATCTGGGACTGGCCGCCAGCTTGAAGCCCGAGGGTCCCTACCATGACCTCCATGTCCCCTGGTTAACGCTGGGCGAAGGCTCTGTCGCCGGCGATGTATTCGTCGACAGCAATGGCAAGGCGTATCTGACTTTTACCCAAACCAGCAGGCGCGGCGATTGCAATTATCGAACAGTTTATGGGGTCGGTTTGAGCAAAGATTTATCCAGGATGCTGGGAGAGCCCGTCCGATTTCTGGAGGCGAGCCAGCGTTGGGAATTGGCGCAACGTAACTCCATCCGATTTAACGATGCCGCCAGGATGGTTAGGCTCGGTTCCAAGTATTACCTGACCTATTGTGCTAATGACCCGCAGTCCTCAGACTGCGCCATCGGCTACGCCGTGGCTGACAAGCCGCTGGGGCCGTGGACCAAAGGTGTCGAAAATCCGATAGTGCGAACACATCCGGAAATTGGCGTCTTGGGCCCGTGCCACGGTGCCGTCTTTCGCTCTCTGGATCGAAGCGGGTGGTGGCTGGTGTATGATAGCTTGACAGACCCAACCAACCGCCCCGAGGATCGAGTGATGAACCTGGATCGGCTGCTCCTGCAGGGCAATTCGACAATTGCCCTGAATGGCCCCACCCGTTCACCACAGCCGCTCCTGTCCGGCGCCAAATGAGCTTCGGTTTCCGAACTTTTTTCATCTGTTGTCTTTCTGCCTTTTTATCGTCGCATGCCGCTGCCGCCGAGTATGCCATCGGGGCCGACCTTTCCTTTTTGAAGCAAGCCGAGGATCAAGGAACCGTTTTTAAGGAGAATGGTCAGGCAAAACCCGGCCTCCAGATTTTCAAAGAGCATGGTTACAACTGGGTACGCCTGCGCTTGTTCCACTCTCCCAGCCGATTGCCCAACAACCTTGAATACACGATCGCGTCGGCCAAGGCTGCCCAGACGCTGGGTTTTAAGTTTCTGCTGGATTACCACTACTCGGATAGTTGGGCCGACCCCGGCAAGCAGACGATCCCCACCGCATGGAAAGGCAAGTCCCACCCGGAACTGGTCGAAGCTGTCTTTGGTTACACGCGGGATACCATAGAGGCCTTTCGAGACGCCGGTGTCCTGCCCAAGATGGTCCAGATTGGAAACGAGATCACTCCGGGCATGCTTTGGCCGGACGGAAAACTCCCCGCGAACTGGCAGAACTTCGCGGAACTATTGAAGGCCGGCATCCGGGGAGTCGAGGCCGGTTGCGGCACTAATCAGCGCCCGCGCATCATGATCCACATCGACCGCGGCGCCGATAGACGGGCGACCAAATACTTCTTCGATAAGATCAACGCCCTTGGAGTTCCTTACGATGTCATCGGGCAATCTTATTACCCGTGGTGGCACGGTTCGCTGTTGGACTTGCGTGAGAATCTGATTTTCATGGCCCAGGAATACCGCAAAGACATTATTTTGGTCGAGGTGGCCTACTGCTGGCGCCCCACCGAGTACAAGGAAAGGAGTGGACCTTTTCCGGAAACACCCGAAGGCCAGCGCGCCTTTCTTGACGAGGTCAATCGCCTGGTTCTGAGCACACCGGATGGACGCGGTATCGGGATTTTTTGGTGGGAGCCGGCAGTCGCCGGAGGCTTGCGCAACAGAGGTTTCTTTGGTGACGACGGAAACGCCTTGCCGGTGATCGAGGTCTTCGACAGATTTTCGTGGCGATAGTCCTACGGCACTTTGATCCGGAAGAATTGCGCGGTGTTTGATGGAGCCACTGTGAATGGCGAAGTGGCCGGAACATTCGTGTAGGGACCGGTCACCTGCAGGGCGGATTGGAGAGTGCCCGTCGGCCAGGTGAGCTGTAGTTTTTGTCCTGCCGGTTGAATAGTGAGAGTTACCGGCCCCAGGTTGGTCACGACGATATAGCCGCTTCGTGTCAGAGTATCGGTTCCGACAGGCCCGCTGACGGTCAGGCTCACGGTGTTGGTACGGAACCCGCCATACACGTGAGACAGCGTCGTAAGAGTTGTGTTCGTGCTCGTGCTGTCGCCAAAATCCCACGAACGATTGGTGATCGTCCCGGTGGAAGTATCACTGAACGAAACGGTCAATGGCGAGGCGCCGCTGGTCGGGCTCCCCGTGAAATTGGCAACTGGAACCCCCGCGGCTGTGCCGATCAGCGCATTAGTGCTGTCGCCGCCGTCGCTGACAAAGACTATCACGTTGCTGAAGCTTCCCGTATTGGTGGGAGCGAAATTGACGGTCAGGTTTGTCACACCTAGTGCGGACAGGACGAAAGGTGTTCCCGATACAATTGTAAATGGACCCCCCTGGATGGTCGCGGCGCCGTTAGTCAGTTTGGCTCCGCCGAGGTTGGTCAGGGTAAAGCTCGATTGGCTTTTGGACCCAACAGCGACGATCCCGAAATTAAGCGCACTCGGTGAGACCTTCAGTTGGGCAGCTGTTACGGCCGAGCCAGTTAGCGTATTGGTGATATTGCCGCCGTCGCTGACAAAGACAATCACGTTGCTGAAGCTTCCCGTATTGGTAGGAGCAAACGCGACAGTCAGATTCGTCGCACCCAGCGCGGGCAGGACGAAAGGTGTTCCCGATACAATCGTAAATGGACCGCCCTGGATGGTCGCAGTACCGTTAGTCAGTTTGGCTCCGCCAAGGTTGGTCAGCGTAAAACTCAATTGACCTTTGGCGCCAACAGCGACGATCCCGAAATCAAGCGTCCCCGGTGAGACCTGCAATTGAGCTGCTGTTACGGCCGAGCCGGTTACCGAATTGGTGCTGTTGCCGCCGTTGCTTGTGAACACGACAGCGTTGCTAAAGTTGCCGCCGACCGTCGGACTAAAAGCGACTTGCACCAGGCCAGTCTGACCCGAGCTCAGGTTGAACGGACTGCCTGCCTTAATTGAGAATGGCGTCGCGGTGCTTACGGCGCCACTCAGCGTCAGACCGCCGGTATTGACCACTTGGAAATTCTGACTGGCGGTCTGGCCTGCGGTAATTGAGCCAAAGCTTAAACGCGGCGGGCTGACCGACAATTGGGCCGCAGTTGTGGTGGCCAACAGCCCATAAACGTTAAGCTGACCGGAAAAAGTAGCCAGGTACACCTTTCCGTTCGCCACAGTTGGAGGAACGAATTTAGCGAAATTCCCCACGCCGTCGCGCGTGCTCAACTGCTGCGAATTCCATAGCTCGTTAGTGACATTGGCCGCGTCGTACGCGTGCAAAATGCCGGGTCGGACACTTTGGTTGGCATCGCCCGTAAGCTGGTGAGCGGCCCATACGATTCCGCTGCCGGCTTTGTTGCCGTTGGCCGAGAGCGCCAGGATACCGCCCGGTTGACCGCTCGGGGCGACCGTCGGGCTTTGAGAAAGCGCCGGCAGCGTGAATTTGCCCGCGCCGGTATTGAACCGATATTGCTGCAGATGAACGGATGCGGGCCAGATATATCCGTAAGGGCCGCCCGGCCCGTTCCACCATACCGGTCCGCCATGAATTTGATCCGTCGTGACCTGAAAGCTTTGAACGACATTGGTGTCGGCGTTGGCACCGCTTAAGCCCCCCATGTTGTCGCGGTTGACCAGGTACGCGAAGCCCTCTTTGCCGCCGCCAAAGGCCAGGCTGGTGCCGGGGATCAGCAGCAACCCGCCCGATCCCAGGTCGAGGTCCCCGTTCTCCAGGACCTGCCAGTTGTATGGCGTGAACCAGCTCGTCATTGTCAAATTGGTGCCGGTGGGAACCAGCTTCATGAAGCTTTCTCCGCGATTCGGGCCGCCGGCGGTATCGACGGTTCCGTTGCCCGTCGAGAGGAAAAGGTTCCCATTCGTGTCGGCTGCGGGTCCCTGGCCGCTCATCCAAATCCCGGCATTGAATCCGTTGGGAGTATCGTTGAAAACGATGACCTGTTGCAGGTTTGTCGGGTTATAACCAATGACCCAGCCGTGATAAGGGCCCCAATCGCAGTGCGAGGACCAACTGATATAAATCATGCCGTTAACCAGCGCGAGCGCCGGCCGCTGGTTGGCTCGCTGCGGATCAAAGCTGAGGATGCCTCCCACACTCCCATCGCCCGTCCCCGCATAGGTGGCCGTGATGACTGTCGGAGTGATTCGATCCAGCCCGGTCGTGATGTCCAGCGCATGCAAGCGTTGTACGAACGTGCTTCCGTTTTCCAGCGTGCGCGCCACCAGGTAGATCGTTCCCGATACCGGATCAATCACCGGTGTGCCCACGATCCCGATGTTGCCGCTAAAATCCTGATAATTCCCGCCGCAGGCGCCGGTCATGTCCGTGTTGCGCGGCGCTCGCGCGTTCGGTCCCAGGAAACTGGTCTGCCAATACGGCGCCGTCACGGAAGCATCGTCCGCGTCGAAGGCGTAAACCGAGTCATTGACCGTAACCACAATGACGAGATTGTGGACGCCCTTTCCCACAATGCTGACGTTGGTCATGATGAGCGGTTGGGCGTAGATTTGGTCATCGACAGGCCGCACGACAATCAACCCGAACTGGTTCGTGTTGACATTATTGGTATTGAGAATGGTTTCCTGCAGATTAGCCCCGGTTCGCCCGTTATCGTTGTGGTGAGTCAGAACGGCAACGCCGACAGGGAGCGGCGGGTTAGTTGCCAAGGTGGTGAATGTCCCGGAGGGAATCGCCCACGATGCGCCCGCAGTGTTCACCGCCTGAGAAGTGAAAAAGTAGGTCGTGTTTGAAGAGAGGCCGCTGATGGCTTGCGCGAAAGTTCCCGTTTGCGTTCCCAACGAGATGCTTTGGGCCCACGTTCCGGCGCTGGTTCCACCGTCGGTCGTCCCGTAATAGAGGGTCACGGCGGGCGCGTCGTTCCCGGTATCCAACACCTGCCCATTCAACGCTGCCGTCGTGGCCTGGACTTCAGTCGCCGGAAGATTCGTTATTACCGCGAGGTTAATCGGTAGCGTGGTAAAAGCCAGCGAGGGGGTTGCCCAAGCGGTGCCGCTGCTATTCACGGCTCGAGCCGTAAATTGGTATCTCGTGTTGGGCGTGAGACCAGTGACGGACTGCGAAAAGGCTCCCGACTGTACCCCGAGCGGGACGCTATTTGACCAGGTAACGGGGTTGGTACCTCCATCGTTTGGACCATAAAACAGGGTCACCGTCGGCGCATCGCCGCCCGTGGCCACAACCTGACCGTTAAGCGTCGCCGAAGTGGTTTGGATGCTGGTGGCCGCGAGGTTGCTCACTGTGGCCAGGCTGGGGACGAATACGATGATATTAGCCAGGTTGGTTGCAGTTCCGTTGCCGTTACTGGCCACGACCATGATGTTCGTATACTTCGCGTCGACCGCTGGCGTACTGTAGGTGGCCCCCGTAGCCCCTGCCACGGCCGCGCCATTCGTATACCAGGCAAAACTGATCGCGCCCGGCCCATCAGCCAGCGTTGCAAAACTCGCCGTCTGCCCCTTGACCACGCTGGTGTTGGTCAAAGAAAGGGTGATGACCGGGGGACTCGCGGGGGTATAAACCAGGAAATTGTCCCAGGCGTTGATCCCGCCGCTCTGAAAGGCGCGCAACGCCGGCCACATTGCCGGCACCGTAACGTCGGTCAGGCCGGTGTGGCTCATCAGGCTCGGGAACGTCACAATGTTTGTCCCAGGGGTCAGTCCATCGGTTCCGTAATTGTAAATTGCACAGGCTGCGTTATAGCCCCCCGAAGCGCTGGAGGTATTGGTCAATGTGACGACGAACTTATACCAATTTCCAACGACGGTGTTGATCGTTCCAAGAGTATTCTCCGTCGAAGCGCCGCCCGAGCGGAGTTGTTCACGCAGCGATAAGGTCGTAGCGCTTGTAGGAATGAAGCGGAAGCTCTCAAAGGCGACGCCCGCATTGCTATTTAGACCGTTAGTATTCGAATTGAGAATTCCCAATTGAACCTTGTTGCCGCTGGTCTGGCCGTTCGCCTGGACCAGCGTAGAAATCGTGATAGTCGCGCCGTTGGTCGAAAAATCCCAACTCCCGTTCGCGTAGGTCGCGGTGGTATCCGTGCTTTGAAAAACACTGACTCCGCCGCTTCCGCCCACGCCGGAGGAAGGGCTTTCCTGGAAAGAATAATTGTTCCCGGTGGCCCCGCCGCCGATGTCGTTCCATGGATTGAAATTGTTGGTGTACTGCCCAACTGTGTTGAAGTCGAAAAACACCGTTTGCCCCGTTGTCGGCATCAGGCTTACGCCAAGCAGGGCAACCACTCCGACGGCCATGCGTACGCAATTCAGCTCAGGTCTAAATCGGAATTCTGGTGCGCGAAGCTGGCGTAGCCAATTGAGATGGAGCCGTAACTCGGCGAGGGCGGAAACGGAAATCTCAATAAACGAAAAGGGGCCGGTTTTCTTGTACATGGCGAGTTAGAAGGTTCGAGTCCCCGGAGAGGTGACGCGCCCAGAATGCCTGCCCAGCGAAGTCGCCAGCCATGCTTCTTCTCATGCCGATAACGCATCCCCATCCACAAGGTATCTGCATCCATTGTATCAGTCTGCTTAAAGAGGTCAATCCGGCGTTCAGGGCATCGGCGCGGCGTTGGCTGAAGGGCGACGTCTCGCGCGTAGCGCCGACTGATAGTCAGCTGTATCGCCGGATGGGAACCGGCGAGCTGTGCCTTGAGTGTCACCATTACGCTTGGCTAGACCTTTGTCCGACCCTCCCTCTTTTTGCCGCCTTGAACAGGGGTGGATCGGCACAGCATATTAGGCGGATGCCGGTTGAATTAACGGAAGCGTTGCTGAGCAAGGCGGCGGGATGGGAGGCGATGAAACAGGCACGGGCCTACCTGGTCCAAGGCCAGGTGCTTAGCTCCTACTGGGCGCCGCCATTACTGCGCGGGGTTGTGCAGGCGGGAGACATGTCGATTCGCGCTTCGATGCTCATCAAGAGCGAGGTGGATATCGACAATCTCTGCACTTGCCGCGAGTCTCGAGAGTGGGGCAAGATCTGCGCCCATTCCGTGGCAGTGGGCTTGCATTGGCTGGGTGAACAAAACACCGCTCCCGCCAAAACATTCACGGCATCGCCTGGCAACCTGCCGAAAACCCATCTTCCAACACTCGAACGAGCCGCTTCGGGCGAGCCGGCTGAACTCTTCGTCATTCTTCCACCAAACCTGGACCAGGCTTTGGCACACGGCAAAGTGATGCTGGTCCTGGAGGCGGAATGGAGCGGAGGCCGCTGTCCGCTCAACGCGCTGCCAAAAGGCCGTTCGTTCGCATTCGGCGCGCAAGACACCCTCGTGCTGGATCGCCTGGAAGCGCTGGGGGGCGGTCAGACCCCGGCGGTGCTTCAGATCGGGCTCAACGATTTAGCTGAACTCCTGCCGGTACTGGCCGACCACCCCAACATCAGTCTGGGGAAAAAGACTGAAGTCAGAGTGTCCAAACAGCACGCGCATCCGCCCCTTTGCGCGGTTCTCGAGGACAACGGCGAGATCGTGATACGGCTCGAACAGCCTCAAGCGTCCCCCACCCTTGTTGGAAACTGGGCATGGTTGAGGAATGTCTTTCAGCCTCTGGGCCTGCCGGAAACGCTGCGCGAGATTTGGCACGGGCCGGTGCGCATTCCCAGGTCGCAGGTTCCGGAGTTTCTCAGCCGCGATTGGCCTGTTTTGGCTGCAGGCAAACTGGAGGCAAATTTCCGGATTGAGGATTTTGTTCTCGAACCCCAAAAGCCACGCTTCCTGCTTGAATTGAGCGGCGGTTTGGCCCAATTGAGCGGGTTGCTTCAGTGTGCCTATGGCCCGCGGGTCATCACGCTGGGAGTCACGGCTTCAGCGGAACCGATGTGGTTGCCCGACCCGAAGGTCCCCACCCGCTACTCAACGCGCGATCCTGCGGCCGAACGCGCCGCACTGGCCCGGCTCCAACGCTCGGGATTCTCCGGCCCGGACAATCAAGGGAAGTTGCAACTCGTGGGGCAAAACGCCGTATTGAACTTTTTCGCGCGCGAATTCCCGAAGCTGCGGAACGAGTGGGAGGTGACACTCCACGAACGTTTGCAGCGCAGCACCTCTGAAAAGCTCGAACGCATCGCGCCTCGATTTCAGATCACTCCTTCCGGCGTCCAATGGTTTGACTTGGGAGTGGTTTTTTCTGCAAGCGGCGGTGAAACTTTTCCGGCCGCTGAAATCCAACGGCTTCTCTTGTCGGGTCAGAGCCATACCCGGCTCAAGAACGGAAAACTGGCGGTCATTGACACCGAATCGGTGGAGGAATTCCAGGAAGTGCTCAGAGATTGCGCTCCGCAGCAGCATGGGCAGGGTTATCGAATCAGCAATGAACAGGCCGGTTTCCTGGAGTCCACTTTGCGACAACACAGCGGGTGGAGCGTGCAAGCGCCACCGGCATGGCGCGAGCGAGCGGCGCGTCAGTCAGGGGAAACCAGGCTGGAGTGCCCGCCACTTGGAGATCTTGAACGGGTGCTGCGCCCCTACCAGAAACAAGGCGTGGCCTGGCTGGACTTTTTACGGACAAACGATTTCGGGGGCATCCTGGCCGATGAAATGGGACTGGGCAAGACGCTGCAGGCACTGGCGTTTCTACGCCACATCCGGAACGCGCAGCCGCAGACTGCGCCGATGCTGATTGTTTGTCCTACCACCCTGGTGTTCAACTGGGTCGCCGAAGCAAACCGCTTTACAACGTCGCTGAAGGTCCTGGCGTTGCATGGACCGGATCGGCACGCGCTCTTTGAGAACATTGCCCAAAGCGACCTGGTCATCACGAGCTACTCGCTCGTCCGCCGCGATTTGGATCGCTACCGTGAGTTCCAGTTCGATACGGTTGTTTTGGACGAAGCGCAGCATATCAAAAACCGCCAAACGCTAAACGCGCAAGCCGTCAAAGCGATTAAAGCGCCTCACCGGTTGGTCCTCACGGGTACCCCGATGGAAAACTCGGTCCTGGACTTGTGGTCCATTTTTGATTTCCTGATGCCCGGTTATCTGGGAAGTGCGCAGGATTTTCGCGAGCGCTACGAATTGCCCATCGTCCGGGACAAGGACGCCCGCTCACAAGCGCGGCTCGCGCGGCGGCTCCGTCCATTTCTATTGCGGCGGCTTAAGAGCGAGGTTGCCGCCGATTTGCCGCCCAAGCTGGAACAGGTTTCTTACTGCGAGTTGACGCCAGACCAACGGAGTGTTTATCAACAGTTCCTGGAGGCCAGCCGAAAGGAAATCCTCGAGGCGACAGGCGCAGAAGGCTTAGCCAAGAGCAGAATGCTTGTGCTCACTGCGCTGCTGCGATTGCGTCAGGTCTGCTGCGATCTGCGGCTGCTAAAGCTGGAAGGGGTTAATCCCGTCCAGGCGTCCGGAAAACTGGACCTGTTCAGCGAATTGCTCGAAGAAGTGATCGATGGCGGACATCGCGTGCTGGTCTTTAGCCAGTTTGTCAGCATGCTTACGCTGCTCAAAGCACGGCTCACCGCTGAAGAGGTCGAGTTCTGCTACCTGGACGGCTCCACTGCCAATCGCGGGGAAGTCGTCGAACGCTTTCAAGAAACCCCCACGATTCCGGTGTTCCTGATTAGCCTCAAAGCCGGAGGCGTGGGCTTGAACCTGACTGGCGCCGACACCGTGATCCACTTCGACCCTTGGTGGAACCCCGCCGTGGAAGCCCAAGCCACCGACCGGGCCCATCGCCTCGGCCAAACGAAGGCGGTGACAAGCTACAAACTCATTACCCGCGACACTGTCGAAGAGAAAATTCTTATACTTCAGAACCGCAAAAAGGAGATCATCCAAGCCACCATCGGCGGCGAAGAAGAATTCGCCGGCGCGCTCAGTTGGGAGGAAATCCAGGAATTGCTGGGGTAACCGCGCATCCGGGGAGTGCAACCGCGAATGAACGCGAATAGACGCAAATAAAAGCGAGCTACGAAAAGCGCCAAAACCGACCTGTTTACAGCGTTCTTTGAGAGTCGGCGATACAGCGTAGCGCCGACTGGCAGTCGGCTGTATCGCGGATTGGCAATCCGCAAAACGTCGCCACGCACTAACGGAGGCGGCGAATCCTAAGGCTAGATTTGATGGTGGTTACGCAGCACGGTCGGCGCCATCTCGATGTGCTCTGAGTCTAATTTCGTTCCTGCTAACTTGCGGGAGCAGGACCAGTGGCAGCCGACCATGCTGGCAGTGGCGGCGTTCGCCGAAGCCAGGTTATCAAAACTTGCGTTTGCCGAGGAGCGCTGAAATAAGGAGAAGGAAAAATCGTCGAGGTTGTTCAAAACCGTTTGCGTCATTTGACCATCTTCGCGGGTCAAGGTGCCCAGGGCTCGATTGTAGGAGTAAGTCACGGTGCTGGTGTTGCCGGCCAGAGCTAACCTGAGAACAATTCGGTCGCTGGTGGCACTTTCGAGCGAACTGGCCTGGCGGAGGTCCTGCGCGATGAGACTGTTAGCACTCTGGCCCTCATTATTCAGAGCCGGAAAACTCGCCATAGCCGCCACCTTGTGCGCGTTGGACAGGCTGAAGGACCCGGCCCCGAGCAGAAACACGCTTCCCACAGTAATATTGAGTATCATTCCCGGCAGGGCGAACCCCGAACGAAAGCATTTATTTTTTCTCATATTTATGTTCATCGCTGGTGATGACATTAGCCTAACCTCGAATAAGCGCTATCGGGCGGAGGCACTAACCTGGTCCAGTCGTTTCTCTGAGAAAGCTCCCAGGGAATCCCCGGGGTCCGGGCTTCCCCTCGACGCGCATGGATCTGATTGGTAGGGACATCGCGCTGCGATGTCCCCGCCAGCGTTCAGCGGGCGGAACGAAATGCAGTGGGCTGGCGGGCTGCACAATATATTGCGCCGCTGAACGCGGCGCGGACGGCGCAGCGCGCGACATCCCTACCATCGGGGTTGTGCTCCACACATCCGATGCTCCCCCCGCTCACTTGCATGCGAGCGCCTCACGTGACATAGTGCGCGGCCATGAATTTTGCCAAAAGAACTTCTTTTCGATTCATCGGGGCCAGAGCCCTGGCCGTGGGGTTTCTAGCAAGCGCTGTATGCGGTTGCCTGGCCCAAAGCATCCGCCTGGAGTCTGCGGGGGCCAGGTTTGGGTTCTATCCCACAGGCGCTGGGAGCGGTTTCCACCAGGCGGAAGGATTTGTGAACTGGACTTTGCCATGGGATTGGGATCTTGGCTCGCTCTGGCGCTTGCGCTCGCGCGTGGATGCTTCCCTGGGTTGGCTTGGGGAGTCCGGCGCGGACGCGGCCATTGCCACCGTGGGCCCTAGTCTTTGGCTGGGGCGGGAGGGATTCCCTTTGTCCTTTGAAGGTGGGGTTAGCCCGACCGTCTTAACACGCTCGGATTTCATAACCAAAGACTTTGGAATTCCATTTCAATTCACCAGCCACATCGGCATTAACTTCGATATCGCCTCGCGGATCCGTTTTAGCTACCGATTCCAGCACATGTCCAATGCCAGTCTCAGCCGGCATAATCCAGGTCTGAATATGAACATGTTTGGTGTGAGTTACCTCTTTTAGCCGGGTGCGGATTTGTTGGTAGGGACATTGCGCTGCGATGTCCCCGCCCGCGTTCGGCGGGCGGAACGAAACGCTCGAAGACGCGCGGATCGCACAGCGTATTGGGTTTGCGCCGCTGAACGCGGCGCGGACGGCGCAGCCCACCGTTCCTACCGGCAGCTTGACGGCGCGAGCTTAAAATCGCACTGTTTTCTTATCGAGAAGAGCTTCTCGGCCACCCATCGTGTGGGATACCTGTTCCATTGTATGAGCCATTTGCATCAATTGTTTGATACTCTGCAGAAATTCGACGCAGGCGCCGGCCGTAAGGGTTGTTTTTATTCGCTGCCGCAGCTCGAGAAGGCGGGCGTGGGCCCGGTTTCGAAATTGCCGGTTTCCATCCGGCTGGTGCTGGAGTCCGTGCTCAGAAACTGCGACGGCAAGCGCGTCAGCGAGCAAAACGTGCGTGCGCTGGCCAACTGGAAAGCCAAAGCGGCAAGAACCGAAGAGATCCCTTTCGTCGTCGCCCGGATTGTCTTGCAGGATTTTACAGGTGTTCCCTTGTTAGTGGATTTGGCCGCCATGCGCTCGGCAGTGGGGCGGCTGGGCAAGAATCCGAAGCTAATCGAGCCGCTCGTGCCGGTCGACCTGGTAGTAGACCACTCTGTTCAAGTCGATTTTGCCGGCTCGGCGCAGGCGTTGGGCCGTAATTTGGAGATGGAGTTCCAGCGCAACCGCGAGCGCTACCAATTTCTCAAATGGGGGATGCAAGCCTTCGACACGTTCAAGGTCGTGCCTCCCGGTATCGGCATTGTGCACCAGGTAAACCTCGAGTACCTGGCCAAGGGCGTCCTGTCCGCTCCTGCGAGTTTCAATGGCGCTGAGGGCAGTCTGTATTTCCCGGATACGCTGGTCGGCACGGATTCGCACACCACGATGATCAACGGCCTGGGCATTGTTGGCTGGGGTGTCGGAGGCATCGAAGCCGAAGCCGGCATGCTGGGTCAGCCGGTTTATTTCCTGACGCCCGATGTGGTCGGGGTGCATCTTCAGGGCGCTATCCGCGAGGGGGTGACCGCGACCGATTTGGCGCTAACGGTGACACAGATGCTTCGCAAAGCCAAGGTCGTGGGCAAATTCGTCGAGTTCTACGGTCCAGGCGCTGCTGCCCTGCCGGTCGTGGATCGCGCTACTATCGCCAACATGGCGCCCGAATACGGCGCGACCATGGGTTTTTTCCCGATCGACCAGGAATCGGTCTCCTACCTCCGCGCCACCGGCCGCAGCGACGAACATTGCCGGCTGTATGAGGCTTATTACCGAGCTCAAGGCCTGTTCGGCGTTCCCAAAAAGGGCGAGTTGAATTATTCGGTGGATCTGGACCTGGATCTGGCCAGTGTGGTGCCGAGCGTGGCCGGTCCGAAACGGCCGCAAGATCGAATTGAACTGCCCAATCTCAAACGCGACTTCGTTTCTACTTTTACAAAACCGGTCACCGAAAACGGGTTCGGCAAGTCCAGTGATGATCTGATGAAGCAGTTCGAGGTAAGCGTTCACGATGGCTCTGCTCCGGGTGGCGGAAGCCAGGAGCCCGTCTCACGGAGCGTGGCTCACGCGCGCAATACCAATCCATTGACCGAGCTAGAAATGGCCAACAACCGCCCTACTCCTGACACCGTCCGCGAGGCCACTGGTCAGTTCGAAGGCACTCTGCGTCATGGCAGTGTGCTCATCGCCGCCATCACCAGCTGCACCAACACCAGCAACCCTTCAGTGATGCTCGCCGCGGGGCTGTTGGCCAAGAAAGCCGTTGAGCGGGGTTTGAGGGTCAACCCCTTGGTCAAAACATCGCTGGCTCCTGGTTCGCGCGTCGTGAGCGACTACCTGGCCAAGGCCGGACTGCAATCATACCTGGATCAATTGGGTTTCAACGTTGTGGGGTATGGCTGCACGACCTGCATCGGCAACTCCGGACCGCTGCCTGCCTCTATTGACGAGGCCATCGGCAAATACGACCTGGTTGCCGCCTCGGTGCTCTCGGGGAACCGCAATTTTGAGGCGCGCGTGCACCAAAGCATCAAAGCCAATTTCTTAATGTCCCCGCCGCTGGTGGTTGCCTTTGCGCTGGCGGGCCGTGTCGATATTGATTTGAGCACCGAACCCATCGGCAAAGGTAAAGACGGCCGCCCGGTTTATCTGAAGGAGATCTGGCCCTCGCTGCAGGAAGTCCGCGATTTATTGCAAACGACTTTGCACCCTGAGGTCTTCCAGCAACTCTATCGGGACTTTGCCCAACTGAACCCCAAGTGGAACGAAATTCCTTCGAGTACGGGCAACGTCTACCAATGGGATGCCAACAGTACTTATATCCAGGAGCCTCCGTTCTTCCTTAATTTCAGTCAGCGGTCCGGCGAGATTTCGGAAATAAAAGCAGCCCGAGCCCTCGCGATTTTTGGCGACAGCGTCACCACCGACCACATCTCCCCGGCAGGGAGCATTAAAAAATCGTCTCCGGCAGGGAAGTATTTGCTCGAACATGGCGTCACCTTCGAAGATTTCAATAGTTACGGCTCTCGCCGCGGTAATGACCGGGTGATGACGCGTGGCACCTTTGCCAATGTGCGCATCAAAAACCTGATGGTCCCCGGAACCGAAGGAGGGGTTACCAAAGTTTTAACGCCGCACAGTGGCAAGCTTGGCACCAGTGAAGCGGTCCCGATTTATGATGCGGCAATGGCGTATCAGCAACAAAGCATCCCTCTGGTGGTCATTGCCGGCCAGGAATACGGGACGGGCAGTTCGCGCGATTGGGCGGCCAAGGGCACGGCCTTGTTGGGCGTTCGGGCTGTCATTGCCCAAAGCTTCGAACGGATTCATCGATCGAACCTGGTCGGCATGGGAGTTTTACCCCTCCAGTTCAAAGAAGGCGCGAATGCCCAGTCGCTTAAGTTGGACGGGACCGAAACGTATGACGTCCTGGGCTTGGGCGCCGGGCTTAAACCACAACAAGATGTGACCCTTCGAATCACGCGGGCCGGCGGAGATTCGGAGAAAGTGACCGTGACCTGCCGTATCGATACACCGATTGAGATCGAGTATTATCAACACGGCGGGATTCTTCCCTACGTCCTCAGGCAATTGCTGGCGGCACAGGGCACAGCCGCTCGGAGTGGGACCTAGAATCGCGACGACTGGTTGCACTTTATTTGGTGGACTCGCGCATCCTGAGCCTTGCGGAGCGAGTCATTCGAAGGAGTGACTCTGCCCATCCGGCTGACGCCGTCTTGCGGCTGGAACTGCAAGCTGATCGGCGGTTTGCAGCGCATCAAGCCGCCGAAGTCAGCTATCTTGTTTTTTCCTATTTTCGTTGGAGGGGTTGGCTGGAGGAGGCTAAAAGCCTGGGCGAGCAAATTACCCACGCTGCGGACTTGGCCGCCAAATTCAAAACGAATCCAGAACACTTTTCCGACTCCGAGTTGGTCGCCCGCTCGGTTCCGCATTGGCTTCAGGACGAAATCCAATGCACCCCTGAATTCGCCCGGGCCCTGCAAAGCCAGCCCAAACTGTGGCTCCGGGCACGCCCAGGGCAGGGGAGGTCGCTGGCACAACGTCTGGGACATTGCCGCATTTTTGGGTCTGGTCCGTTAGCCGACGCGCTTGAATATTGCGGCCGCGAAGACCTGTTCCGCACCGCAGAGTTTCACGCCGGCGACTTTGAAGTGCAGGACCTCAGTTCTCAAGCCGTCGGTCTGGCTTGTGCCCCGGAACCGGGTCAAACCTGGTGGGATGCTTGCGCCGGCGAAGGCGGGAAGCTCCTGCATCTTTCCGACCTGATGAACAACAAAGGTCTGATTTGGGCCACCGATCGGGTTGAGTGGCGTTTGCGATGGCTGAAGCGCAGAGCCGCGCGGGCCAAGGCGTTCAATTACCGCCTGACGGTTTGGGACGGCGGACCAAAGTTGCCAACCAAAACAAAGTTCGATGGCGTGTTGGTGGATGCCCCGTGCAGCGGCACGGGCACCTGGCAACGCAACCCGCATGCGCGGTGGACCCTGACAAAGAAGGACATCACAGAGCTTGCGCGGTTGCAGGCGGAGCTTTTGACTCACGCAGCCGCAGCGGTAAAGCCTGGAGGCAAACTGCTCTATTCGGTGTGCTCGCTGGGGCGAGCGGAAACTGTAAATCTAGTTGAAGTTGTGGAGTCACGGCTTACGGGTTTTACTCCCCTCCAGTTGGTTGACCCATTGATTCCAAACGCGTTGCCGGCAGCCCGACTTTTTCTTTGGCCGCAGCATTTTGGAGGCAACGGGATGTTTATCGCGGCGTGGGTCAGGACAGCAACCTGATTCTCGATCGAGCTGGGCGCGAGGTTTCGAACGAACCTCAATGTGTGAAGTCGGACAGAAGCTAACGAAGACAACGAAGGCCCGTCAGGGCGCCAATCAGCTTGGCCTCCAGCCTCGCCCCACCAGCCTTGTCGGAAAGCTTAGCTCGGGGCTTTGGCCTCGCCAACAAGCTTTCCGTCAGCCGAGGGGTCGGTGATCCGAGGGCTACTGCTTATCTTTCCCGGCGCAGCGGAACAGATCGTCGGAGGTCGGGATCGCGCTGTCTTCAAACGCTTTGTTCGGCCCGGCCGAGCGGAGTAGAACTTCGTTGTTCGAGAAGTAGAACTGAAGCGGTGTGCCCCAGGGGTCAACTATCTCGCCCTTGTCGTTCAGGTCACTGCGGCGAACCGCCAGGATCAGGACCTTCTTTTCAGTCTGGCCCAACAGCGCCTTGGTAACCTGGACGTTGTTGCCTGTTGGGTAGGAACCCGTGAATTCCTTGTACTGTTGGATGCCAAGGATCAGATTATCGCAATCGGAATTGAACTTGGCTACTTTTTCATCCGTTCGTCTGAGTGTCCAACCTTTAGCCACCCACAGGACACCTGACACACCAATCACCACCAGCGCTATCGTAAGGAGTCTTTTCATACGCATCATTTCTGGAGCGGCTTTAGCCGCCCCAACACAGGTGTAGCAGGAGCGGTGCCGCTGCTGGCGCGGATGATTAGGGGCGCCGGCAGGCGCTTGACTTCGGGCCGCTGGCCGCGCAACAACTGCAGCATCATCTCCACGGCCGCGGTCCCTAAACGGTGTTTGGGCTGATCGACCGAAGTCAGCGGTACCCGGAAATGCTCCCCCAGTACGGAGTTGCCAAAACCGACCACTGAAAACTCTTCAGGGATTCTAACATTCTGATTTATAAAAACTTCTGCACAGCCCGCCGCTACGAGGTCGTTCACCGCCTGCACTGCGGTCGCATCCGTCCCTTCGTTAATCATCTGGACGGCGGCCTTTGCGCCATCCTCGATGGTTTCGCCGGCTTGGAAGATGAGTTTTTCATCAACTTCCAACCCTGCCTGGCGCAGCGCGCGGCGATAACCTTCGAAGCGTTCACGGGTCCAAGGGGTCGCGGGGGGCCCGGCCAAAAAAGCGATCCGCTTGTGGCCCAGTTGCAGCAGGTGTTGGGTCATCGCGAAACCGGCCGTCGCATCATCGGTTTCGACGTGCGCGAACTGGGAGCAAAATGGTGCGGCATGACCGAGGAGGACGGTGGGGATTTTGCGGGCCAGCAGCTCCTGGTAAAGGCGTGATTCGGATTCGAGGCGGTAAACGGGCGAAATGAACAAGCCATCGACGCGTCTGGATAAAAATCGTCGAATGCAGGTCTCCTCGCGCTCCTGTTTATGCAACGTATACGCGATCAATAAGTCGTAACCCAGCTCGTAGGAACGCTCCTCAATGGCCAGGAGCATGCGTACGTAAACGGGGTTGGCCAGCGAAGGGATGACCAGGCCAAAGAGCTTGGTCTTGCGGTTGCGAAGTCCCTGGGCGATGGAATCCGGCAGGTAACCCATCTCCTGAGCCATCAGCTTGAGGCGCGTTTTGGTCGACTCGGAGACATCCGGCTCATCGCGCAGGGCTTTGGAGACGGTCATGACGGAAACCCCGGCTCGTTCGGCAATGTCTTTAAGCCGGACCATATCAGAGCGTGGCGCCGCGCCAGTGAAGCTTCAGGCGGAGCGTGTCGCAAAATGAGCTGCCTGCCAAATGCATCAGGCGAACGGCTCGCCGGCTGCGGCCGATGGTAATCAGATCGCCGGCGGAGAGTTCGCTAATGACTTGTCCATCGGCGCTCAAAATGGTTGCCAGTTTCGGACTGACCACTTTGACTTCAATGCGCGCGGTGAGCGGTACGATCAGCGAACGATTGGACAAGGTATGCGGGCAGATAGGGGTGATCTCGATAACCTGCGAAGTGGGGAAGACGACCGCGCCGCCCGCGGCCAGCGAATAGGCCGTTGAGCCCGTAGGCGAGCAGATGATCAAACCATCACAACGATAAGTGGTGAGCGGTTCGCCGTCGACGCGGACTTCCAGTTCAATCAGGCGGGGCGCGATTCCGCGACTGATCACAATGTCGTTCAGCGCGGGTTGCTCGACCCGGCAACCCTTGCAGCTACCTGCGGCCTGAATCAGCGCGCGGGATTCGAACGTGAATTCTCCGCGCCAGATCCGTCGCAGCGCCGGTGCCAGTTCATCGGAAGGGACCGCCGTCAGGAAGCCCAGGCTGCCAATGTTGACGCCCAAAATCGGCGTGCGGCAACCGGCAATTTCTCGCGCCAGACCCAGTATTGTGCCGTCTCCTCCGAAAACCAGCAGCAGATCCACTCGCTTGGCCAGCCCCGCGGCATCCGGGCACAGGGCGCATTGGAGACCAGCCCAGCGCGCAGTGATGGGTTCGGTAAAGAGTTTCCGCCCGGCGGCGGCGATCAACCGGGCCGCGTGTTTCACGACGCTTGCGCCGGAGGTTTTCTCGGGGTTGCCGATGAGACCGACGCGCTTGATCTTTTCAGCTAGTTCTTTCAAGGAGTGCCAAGAACTCTCGATTGCCGGCGGGTCCCAGCACGGGCGAAGCGGTTGCTCCCAGCCAGCGCAGTCCGGGTAGCTTGGAGGCAAATCGCTCCAACTCCTCCACGACCCGCCGATGAATCTCCGGGTCGCGGATCACACCAGCGCCTTTGTCTGCCTCCGCCTTGCCGGCTTCGAATTGCGGTTTAATTAACGCGATGATCTTACCGGATGGACCCAGCAATGCAATGCTTGTCGGGAGGATTTTGCGCAGCGAAATAAAGGAGCAATCGATTACAACCAAATCCACTGGCCTGAACGGCGCGGGAAAGTTCGCCGGGGTAATTGAACGGGCGTTGATTCTCTCCATCACCACCACGCGCGGATCCTGGCGTAGTTTCCATGCTAACTGTCCATGCCCCACATCGACCGCGTACACCTTCGCCGCTCCGTGCTGGAGCAGGCAATCGGTAAACCCCCCGGTCGACGCTCCCAGGTCGACTGCGCTCTGGTTTCGCGCGTCGACCTGGAAATGGTGCAAAGCGTGCTCAAGCTTCAGCCCGCCCCGGCTGACAAATCTGTCCGTTCCCTCCAGGGTGATTTCATCCTTCGCGTTGACTGTGTCACTGGGCTTATGCGCGAGTTGTTCGTTAATTCTGACCCTGCCCGCCATGATCGCCCTCTTGGCCGCTTCACGGCTGGGAAAGATGCCTCGTTCCACCATCGCCTGATCAAGGCGCTGTCGGGGTTTTGGGTTGGGGATCCTGGCTGCCATTGAACCAGCCATATCCCGGCTAGAGTTTGAATGTCAAGAACTTGAGGGGTGGCTTGTGAGCGGAAGCATGGTCACCGCTGCGCTCGCGGGCATTCTTACTTTTGAAGTGGCAAAGGACTTGCTGAGCAGATTGCGAACGCTTATGGAAACTATAAAACTGCTTTTGGCGCACGCCGATCGAAGGGTAATTAACCAAATCGAAGTGGCGGTTTTGGATGTTTGCTACGACCGCGCTGTCGTTCAGTCCACGCGCACCGCGCGCCTGGACGAGGCTGTTCGCCAGGGGAGCCTTTGGGATTTTGACCTGATTATCATCGGGGCGGGCAACCTTTTTGCGGATCGGGCTCAGCAAGTCTGGGCGGGATTGGAAGCGGTCGCCGAAGGGATTCGTACTATCCGCAGCCAAAGCTGCGCGCCTATCGTCTCTTTGTCTGGTTCCCCGGAATGGCTCGACACGCTGAGGGAAGCAGGAGCCCACAGCGTGTTAAGATTTCCCTTCAACGCCGATCAACTTAAAGCCGAAGTTCGTCCCCTGCTTGACTTGACTGGGCATGTGGAAACAGCCGAGCCGAACCGTTGGTCTTCCCTTGGCTCCTTGTTCAAAGGCATTCAGAAAGTCAGTAATTGACCCGAAGAGCGGCTGGCTTAGACGGTCTCCCCGGTCAATAGAGTTTCTTATACGTCCTATAGGACTAATAGGGCCTAGAGGACCTATATGCTTTAGCTCGAGAGGGCGCCTTCCGTCGTGGCTTTCTGGTTAAACACAAGGTGATCTCCCTCGGCGCTCACCAGGATGGGCTCGCCTTCGTGGAAAGAACCCTTCAGGATTTCTTCTGCCAACGGATCTTCGAGGAATCGTTCAACGGCGCGGCGCATCGGCCGGGCACCGTATTGCGGGTCGTAGCCGCGGCTGACCAGGAAGTCTTTGGCCTTGTCATCCAACTGCAGGATGATGTTGCGCGCCTTGAGCCGATGCATGACCTTGGTGATTTCCAAATCCAGGATCTCGATGAGATCCGGCTTGGTGAGCGAGCGGAACACAATGATGTCGTCCAGCCGGTTCAAGAACTCTGGCCGGAAAGTCTTCTTGGCTTCGTCGAGAATCTTCTCCCGCATTTTCTCGTAGCTGTTCTCGTCCGTGATGGGCGAAAAGCCGAGCGAGGATTGCTTTTTGATAGTGTCGGAGCCGACATTCGAGGTCATCAATATGATGGTGTTGCGGAAATTCACCACGCGCCCGACGTTGTCGGTGAGTTTCCCTTCCTCGAGAATCTGCAACAGCAGATTCCACACGTCCGGGTGCGCCTTTTCGATTTCGTCGAACAGGACCACCGAGTAAGGTTTGCGCCGCACTTGCTCGGTCAATTGGCCGCCCTCTTCATAACCGACATAGCCGGGCGGAGAGCCGATGAGGCGCGACACGTTGAATTTCTCCATGTACTCGCTCATGTCCAGCTGAATGAGCGCTTTGGAATCGCCGAATAACTGTTCGGCCAGCGTCTTGGCCAGCAGCGTCTTGCCGACGCCCGTCGGCCCCAAAAGGGCGAACGTGCCGATCGGCCGGCGGGGATCTTTGAGATCGGCTCGCGACCGCCGCAAGGCCTTGCACATCGCGGAGACGGCCTCGCGTTGGCCGATGACCACCTTGCTCATTTCGGTTTCCACCTGCATGAGCCGCTGCATTTCTCCCTGCTCCATCCGCTGCAGAGGTATCCCGGTCCATTTGGAAACCACGTGCAAAATATCTTCTTCGTCGACCTTTACCCGCTTTTCTTCGCGGGTGGTACGCCATTCCTTCAAAACCGCCTCGAGTTTTTCCTTGGCTTGTTTTTCCTTGTCCCGCATTGCGGCGGCGCCTTCAAAATCCTGGTTCTTAATCGCGCGTTCCTTCTTGGCCTTGATTTCCTCGATCTCCGCCTCAAGCGTCTTGACTTCCGGCGGTCGGGTCATCGTGCCGATGCGAGCCCGGGAGCCGGCCTCGTCCATCAAATCGATTGCCTTGTCAGGAAGATATCGGTCGGTGATATAGCGATCGGAGAGCTTGACGGAGGCCTCGATCGCCTTGTCGCTGAATTCCGCCTTATGATGTTCCTCGTACTTTGGACGAAGGCCTTTCAAGATCAGCACAGCTTCCTCGATCGAGGGGGCCTCCACTTTGACCGCCTGGAAGCGGCGCTCGAGCGCGGCGTCCTTTTCGATGTACTTGCGGTACTCGTTCAAGGTCGTGGCGCCGATGCATTGCAACTCACCGCGGCTGAGGGCGGGTTTGATAATATTGGAGGCATCCATCGTTCCCTCGGCGGAACCAGCGCCCACGATCGTGTGCAACTCGTCAATAAACAAAATGATGTTCTTGGACCGGCGAATCTCGTCCATCACTGCTTTGATTCGCTCTTCGAACTGGCCCCGGTACTTGGTTCCCGCCACCATGAGCGCGAGGTCGAGGGTGATGACCCGCTTGTCACGCAGCAGTTCCGGCACGTTGCCGGCCGCGATTTCCTGGGCCAGTCCTTCGACGATGGCAGTCTTTCCCACTCCGGCCTCGCCCAACAGAACAGGGTTGTTCTTGGTGCGGCGACACAAAATCTGGATGACGCGCTCGATTTCGCTCTTGCGGCCAATGACCGGGTCCATCTCCCCCTTGCGTGCGATCTCAGTCAGGTCGCGTCCAAATGCCTTGAGCGCCGGCGTTTTTATCTCCCCTTTCTTCTCGGGAGCGGGCTTCTCGGGAGTTTCCCCGGGGCCCCCCTCTTCCTGTGCGGCGAAATTGGGATCCAATTCCTTCAGAATCTCCTGGCGCGTCTGTTCGATATCCACATCGAGGTTCTTGAGCACTCGCGCCGCTACGCCGTCACCTTCGCGAAGCAGCCCTAAGAGAATATGTTCCGTACCGACGTAAGTATGATTGAGCGCCTTGGCTTCTTTGGCGGCCAGAGCCAGGACTTTCTTGACCCGGGGAGTGTACGGGATGTTGCCGATCATCTTCTGGTCGGGCCCAGTGCCAACCTGTTTTTCAACTTCCATGCGGACGGTCTCGAGATCGAGTCCCAGTTTTTGCAAAACGTTCACCGCCACGCCCTGGCCCAGCTTAATCAGGCCAAGCAGGAGGTGCTCGGTTCCCACAAAGTTGTGGTTGAAACGGTCGGCTTCTTTACGCGCCAGCGCCAAGACCTGTTGGGCTCGCGGCGTAAAGTTATTCATGGCTTCGTCGCTCATAACTACAGTTCTAAAATGCAATCACTGTCACTGTTTGTCCAATCCTCCACCCGGCGGTGGCGGAGGTTTGGAAATCGGACGGCTGACAGGCTTTAGACGGTCGCGCACCATGTCTGCTCGAAGCAAGTCGCGTTCCTCAGCGCTAAGTTTCTCAGAATGCTGCTTCTGCAAGTGGGCGGGTTGTGTCAAAATGAACAGCTCGTCTACTAATGACCTGTCTACTCCGGGAAATAACCCCACGTCCACTCCCAACCGCATGAGCGACAGGAGGTTCATCGTCTCTTTCGAGGAAATGCTGTGCGCATTAGCCAAGATGCCGTAAGCGCGTCCAATGTGGTTAAACACCATCTTTGGCTTCTTTTCCAGCAGGCTGGCGCGGGCATTTTCCTCGTGCTCGATTATCTGAGCCAGGACCTTTTCCAACCGTTCGACGATCGCCGTTTCTGCTTCCCCTAAGGTCATCTGGTTGGAAACCTGGAAAACATTGCCCAGCGCTTCGGTTCCTTCACCGTAAAGTCCGCGCACCGCCAGTCCTAACTTATTGACTGACTGGATTATGGGATTTATTTGCTCCCCCAGAACCAACCCGGGAAGGTGCAACATGGCACTGACGCGAATCCCGGTGCCTATATTAGTTGGGCAGGCGGTCAGATATCCAAGGTCGGGGCTGAAAGCATATTCCAGTTTCTTTTCCAGCGCAGAATCCGCCTGATCAATGGCCGACCAGGCCTGACGGAGTTGGAGTCCCGGTCGAAGAGCCTGCATTCGGAGGTGATCCTCCTCGTTGATCATGAAACAGAGCGTTTCGTCACGGTTTAATACCAACCCGCTACCGGCACTCTTGGCAGCATGTTCGCGACTGATGAGATGGCGTTCAACGAGGATCTGCTTGTCCAGTGCCGACAGGCTGTCCATCGTTTCGGAAAAGGCCTCCTTCATTTCGGGCAAGCCCTCGATCGCCGGTCGTATAAGTTCTAATACCCGTACTCGTTCCGGCTTTTTGGCCCAACCGGGAAAGGCCGCATCTTTGATATTCCTGGCCAGCCGTACGCGGCTAGACATTACAATTCGGTCATGTGGACCCTTCCGGCGCGCGGTATCGGCTGGCGGGACGAGAAAGGCGTGGAGATCCATAGTCAGGAGGCGGCCGAACTGCTCAGCCGGGCGGAGGTTTGTTTGATCTCATCACGCAGGATAGCCGCTTCCTCAAAATCTTCGGATTCGATGGCTTTAGTCAACCGCTTGTGAAGGAGTTTAAGCCGATCGGACAGATCGCGGCTTTGCCGGAACGCCTCGGGGACCTTGCCGACATGACGCGTTCCTTTGTGCATAGTCTTGACCAATCCCTCCAGTGGTTCGGAGAAGGTCTTATAGCACTCCGGACAGCCAAGGCGGCCGGCTTTTTTGAAATCGGCCTGGGTAAACCCGCAACGCGAACACTTGAGTTCAGCTCCCCCGGCAGCTTGTTCGATTTCCTGGGAGGCACCCAGCCCCAGCAAGAGGTCGGCTAAGGAAAAACCAGTGGGATCATTAACCCCCTTGGTTTTTGCGCATTCTTCGCATAGATCAACCTTTTGCATCTTATCGCCGGCAATTTGGGTCAAGTGCACGGTGGCTTCCTTTTCCTTGCAGATGCAACACAACATAAATTCTCTAATCGTATATCGGCTCGCCTGACATTTTAGTCAAGGCGCGGTATTGCTCAACCAAGCGCTGAGTGATAGGGCCAGGGGTGCCGGCGCCGATGACCCGGCCATCGATGCGCACCACCGGGACCAGTTCCGCGCCTGTCCCGGTCAGGAAACATTCTTCGGCGTTGAACAAATCGTACCGCG